>Ga0187853_10002102_pt1 | contig 17066 bp, 14 predicted proteins | sample June2016WEW_6_10_2_FD_132417 | JGI IMG/M metagenome (GOLD analysis project Ga0187853, IMG submission 132417) | Peatland microbial communities from SPRUCE experiment site at the Marcell Experimental Forest, Minnesota, USA - June2016WEW_6_100 | ecosystem: Environmental > Terrestrial > Soil >... | reverse complement strand
TGGTGGCGTTCCCCGCCCGGTGGTCGCCCACCGAGGAGACGCACCCCCGTTTTGCCGAGGACTGCCTCGCGGCGGGAATCGGGCTCGAGCGCGCCTGAGCCGCAGTCTGACTCGATAGAAGCGTTTGCCACAAGAGCGGCACCGCGCCGAGAGAATGCCCCGACGCCCGTCTGGGGTCCGGCGATGTGGAGCTGCAACGGCAGTGCCTCGCCGGGCGGTATCCCCAGAGCGCCGAGTCTTCCCCATTGTCACTCTGTGGGCGGCCGCTGACGTTCTGGACGGCCTCACCAACATCGCGGGCATGGTCAGGTTTCTCGTCCTGGCCCTCCGCGCGGCGCCACGCCGGGTCAGTCGTGCCGCGGCCGAAGAGCGCGAGTTCTGCGAAGATCGGTGCGTGAAGCCGGCGATGTGTGTGGAGACCCCGACATCCGGGGAGTGGGTTTCTTCTGCACCAAAGTCGAAGGTCGGAAGCCACCCTACAAGGGTGCGGCTATTCTCCGAGCATGGAGGAATGCCTCGCGCCCGACGCACAGAACCATCTATGCGCCGGACCGCCGCGCTGCGCGGCCCTCCGTAGTCGTCGCGAGCGGCGGCGATGGATGGTCCAGCAGGTGCCCGCGTGACACGGCGGGCCCTCGTTCTCTTCGGCCTGATGTCGGTGATCTGGGGCATCCCGTACCTGTTGATTCGGGTCGCGGTTGCAGAGATCTCTCCGGCGACGCTGGTCTTCGCGCGCACTGGCATCGCGACCTTGATCCTGCTACCGATCGCCCTCCTTCGTGGCGACCTCCGGCCAGTGCTCGAGCGCTGGCGCTGGGTGGTTGCCTTCGCCGTGGCCGAGGTTGGAGTGCCGTGGGTTCTTCTCGGTTCCGCCGAGCAGCGCGTGACGAGTTCAATGGCCGGTCTTCTGGTGGCAGGAGTGCCGCTGGTCGGCACCGTCATTGCGGTGGGCACGGGGAGCCGGCATCGGGTCGGCCCTGCTGGCGTTGTCGGGCTGCTGGTTGGAACGGCCGGCGTCGCGGCGATCATCGGGGTCAACCTCGGTTCCTCGGATACCGCTGCGCTGCTCGAGATGGGCCTGGTGGTCATCGGCTATGCGCTTGGGCCAGCCATCCTGTCTCGACGGCTGGCCGGTCTGTCGGGCGTGGGCGTGATGGGCCTCTCTCTTTCTATGTGCGCCCTGGTTTACGCCCCGATAGCCGCGCTTCAGCGACCTGCGGTGATCCCATCTCCCGGCGCGCTCGCCGCGGTCGCGATCCTGGGAGTGGTGTGCACCGCAGTCGCGTTCGTCCTGTTCTCGGCCCTTATCGAGGAGATCGGCCCGGTTCGAGCCACCGTCATCACCTACATCAACCCGGCGGTGGCCGCGCTGCTAGGCGTCGTGGTTCTGAGCGAATCGTTCACGGTCGGGATGGCCATCGGGTTTGGGCTCGTGATCCTCGGATCGGCGCTTGCAACGCGGCCGGTCCGGGCCGGAACAGCAGACTCGCGAGCAGCGATCGAAGAGGGCCGGCCACCTCAGGCCGAGGCGGGTGAGCCAGCCTCGTAGGAACATTCTTCGCACAGCAGTAGGCGACCCCCGAAGGAACAGGGATATGCCACTTACCGGGGAGTACGAACCGAGCACCGCGGCCTGGGCGCGCGAGCAGGCCGAGCTCTACGAGGCGACGAACGGCGAGAAGGGCGGCGATCTTCGCCGTAGGCCCGTGATCGTGCTGACCTCGGTCGGCGCCAAGACCGGCAAGCTCCGCAAGACAGCTCTCATGCGCGTCGAACACGAGGGCGTCTACGCCGTTGTGGCGTCACTCGGCGGCGCCCCGAAGAACCCGGTCTGGTACCAGAACCTAAAGGCCAACCCCCAGGTCGAGCTGCAGGACCGAGCGACCAGACGCGACTACCTCGCGCGCGAGGTCAGCGGCGACGAGAAGGCGATCTGGTGGGAGCGCGCCGTCGAAGCCTGGCCCGATTACGCGAACTACCAGGCCAAGACTGACCGTCAGATCCCGGTGTTCGTGCTCGAACCGATGGAGTAGGGGAAGGTTCCTGCCCGGCTCAATGCGTGCTTGCCGCGGCTGAGTGCGTGCCGGCTGCGGCTGAATGGCGAGTAAGCCTCGGGTGATCGCCTTCTGCTCTCATCTGTCGAGGCCGGCCGCAGCAGAATGAATTGCCGGCGGGAGGCCCGGAGGTTGAGTGGCGACCCCGCGCATCGTCTGGGATGAAGACAAGGAGACGGTAAACCGCCGGAAGCACGACGTCGGCTTCTGGGAGGCGCTTGAAGCCATCCTCGATCCACTCGCCAGGTCCGTCCGCGATGAGACACATTCGGTTGAGGAGGAGCGATGGACGACGGTCGGCATGTCTGGCGTCGGACGCCTTCTCCGAGTGACAACGGCCGAGGCCGGGGCTACGATTCGGATCCTCTCCGCAAGACCGGCCAGCGCCGGGGAACGACGTGACTATGAAGAAGAAGCCTGACCAGTCGGGCGAGGCACCCAGAGAATCAGTGGACCGCGGCCGCTACGCGCGACTCCTCGCGGACGGGTATGTCGTCGAGGTGACTCCCTCGGACGCGACATTGCCGAAGCCGCGGGCCTCCACGCCGAGCCGCCATCTACGGACCGCAACCGGTCCGGCGAAGGGGCCATTGCGCGACGGCTGACCGGCGAGGAACCGCAAATCTCGAAATCGACTTCGGGATGTAGGGTCCAAGACGCCTGATCGGCCCAGGTTTCGCGCTTCGTGGCGCGCCGTGCGGACATACCGCGGGTTGACTTGAGACCCTCAACCTCGGGGTCGATCAGGAGGCAGCCCGGGCGCGGTGCCCGGCCACATCGAGCCCGAGCCCGTACCGAGCCGTGACCACGAGCTGCCGACCGGAACTGACTCGACCGCGCCTGCCATTGGCCCCGTGCCAATCAAGCACGAGGCACTTCTCCGGGATCCCGCGCTCCACCTCGGCGAGGACCGCCGGCCAGGCCTCGTGCGTCGACATAAAGCGGCCGACGATCTTGTTGGAGGGGATCAACCGCAGCGAGTACCCGACGGCGCCATCGATGACGACCCCGAACCCTTCGGGCGGCCTCGGGCGGTTCACGAGCCTCGCTCGGCTGAAGTCAAACTCGACTCGCTCGAGATCAGCGTCGTCGTCGTTCGTATGCATTTCGTTCGCGCTTCGTGGCGCGCCGTGCGGCTGGGATCAGTCTAGATACGCGGTCGGCGCTGATCCGGCGAGCGCAGGTGTTCGGCCGGAAGGCCCAGGCCGGATCGGGCGAGGTACTCGAGCGTGGCGCCGCTCGATACCGCGCCGCGGGATCCGTCCGCCCCGTGCCAATCAAGGACCAGCATTCGAGGCGATCGTCCTGCCTCGACGGCGGCGATCACCACAGGCCAGGCCTCGCGTGTGGACGCGAACCGGCCGAGGATCTTGTTCGATGGGATCAGACGGAGTGAGTACCCGACGGCAGCATCGATGACGATGCCGAACTCTTCGCTGGAGGCCCTGGTGTACCGTCCGGCTTCGCTGCCGGCCCCGGCCTGCCTAGCCGGGGCCGAGGGGGCGCTGGCTTTCGTATGCATTTCGTTCGCGCTTCGTGGCGCGCCGTGCGGAGATGATCCTGGGCGACTCTGTGTCGCGATAGGACGTTACCACGACGAGGCAACGGTGCCGCCAGGACAAGCCGATGGTCAACGTCCGCGGCTCGTCTTCCGAATGGAGATCATCCGGAATCTCGATTCGCCAATCATCGAAATGGACGCTCCTGGCCTCATCGAAATCGATGCCTCGCGTGCGAAGGTTGGCGTCGTTCTTGTCTGGATCCCACCTGTATTCGACCACGCTCCGAAAGTACCGAGCGACCATTCACGGCCGATCACCTGGGCCCGTGGCCGGCGATGGCGAGACCCAGCGCGTCCGCGTCACGCGCGTCCGCGTCACTCTCGTCCAGGCGTGACATCAGAGGTGGCACGCTGCCGGCCCACTCTGCCAACATGGACGACATGGGTGGTGGGTCCTGGAGGGAGTCCAGTGGTGAGCGGCGTGTTCGAACACGGTCTGGTTGATCCGCCCGCGGCGGCCGAGCCGGTCGAGCCCGCGCCCGAGCCCCTGGAGCGCCGTGAGTACGACGCGCCGGCCCTGATGCGGGGGCACCCGCCCGTCCTGCGCGACCCGAACAAGCTGGTCGTCTTTCGGATCGCCTGCCCGGATGGCACCGCCGGCGGCCACGTCTCGTACAGCCGCTGGGCCGAGGCGCCGCTGCCTGGGGCCGTCGACCCCGCCGGCGCCGCCCGCCTTCTCGCGGTCCGGGACGGCTTCTACGACTACGAACCCGTGGCCGAGGCGGGGCCCGCGGTCGAGTGGCACGTCAACTTCGCCGACCCTCGGCTCTTCTGCTTCTACGGCTCCTCGCTCTTCGCCCAGGACGAGATGCAGGTCGCCGAGCATCCTGTGTTCGGCTCGCTGCGTGAGGCCCTGCTCGCGGAACGCCGCTCCACGCTCACGGTCGAGGGCGGCCGGCTGGCGCCGGTGCTGGTCGTGGGCGCCGAACGCCGGGTGCGGATCGCGACCGACCGAAACGCGGCGCAAGGCAGGCCCGACGGCCTGTACGGCAACGCCTTCGCACAGGCCTCTGCCGAGGCGGTCCGCCGGGCCACAACCGCGATCGATCCGCCCACGATCACGAACCTGATCGCGATGGCTGCCCCGACCGGCGGCCACGGCCGGTATCGCCGCGCCGAGATCGAGCTGGTTCTCGCCACGGCCTTCACCGGCTTCCGCGCGGCGGTCACCGAAACGCGGCGCGTCGCCGGCGCCGACGCCCGAGTCATCGTCCACTCCGGCTTCTGGGGCTGCGGCGCGTTCGGAGGCAACCGCGTCCTCATGACTCTGCTCCAGCTCCTCGCAGCCGAAATGGCCGGCCTCGATCGGCTGGTCCTGCATGTCGGCGAGCGTGTTTCGGTGGAGCAGGCGACGGTGGTCCTCCGAGACGCGCTTGCAGCGGACACCTCAACATCCACGGCCGAACTGATCACACTCATAGAGGCAGTCGGCATGGATTGGGGACACCGCGACGGCAACTGATATCTCACCTACTGCGCCCTCGCGACTGGGTGGCCGTCGATGCTCGGGGAATCGAGAAGGGGATGAGTCATGACTGACGAGCGTCTTGGCGACGCCCAACCGACGCCTGACGATCTGGCGCGAGCGCTGGGCACGACCGGTCGGCAGGTCCGGGCGTTCCTGAGAGAGCGCTATCCACGTTCGGAGGATGACCACGGCGCCAGGTGGAACCTCACCGCTGATCAGGTCAGCGAAGTTCGGGCGCGTTTCTCAATGCGTGCGGGCCGCCGACTGGATCCTCCCTCTGCGCAGCGGACGCCAGCACGAACTGTGCGACCAGCGCGCACCGTCTCACGCTCCTACCACGACCAATGGTTCTGGGAGGGCAACGTTCAGCGTGCCATGCGCGCCTATCTACTGGCCGGGGGATGGGAGGTCCCGACGGAGGCAGACACGGCGAGCAAGGAGCCCGGCGACGATATGGTCGCGATTCGCGACGGCGTGACCATGGTTGTCGAGGTCAAGGGTTACCCGTCGGAGGGGTATGCGGATCCGAGACGCTCGGGCGAGGTCAGGCCGACCAGTCCCACGAGCCAGGCGCACCACTGGTTGGCGCAAGCGATCCTCCGGTCCATGAGGACGATCGGCCGGCAACCGCCTGTCACCGTCGCGATGGCCTTCCCCTCGAAGCCACGCTATCAGGGCCTGCTCGAAGAGATCTGGACGGCCATCTCGAGCTTGGGGATCATCGTTTTCCTGGTGAACGAGCACGGGTCAGTTGTGGTCTACAACGGGCCAGATCGGTGATGCCTACAAAGTGAGCGATGGCAACTGACGAAGGAGACCGATGACGCGTTACTGGGTCGTCCGGACTGACAAGGCCAAGACCGACTACATCGCCGGCGAGTTGGTCCAGGGCCGCCTGCGCCAAGGTTGGGGCTGGGCGGACGAACAGGACCTGCGCGTCATCGCCGCCGCGCTGCGTGACGGCCGACCGCTCACGGAAGCGCAGAAGAACACCTGGCGCGGCAATCGTCGGCTGCTCGAGTCCGAGCCGGACGGCGTGCGGCCGGGCGACCTGGTGATCCTGCCGCATCAGCCCAGGCTCGGCTCGTGGTCGCTCGTCCGCGTCGCCGGGCCTTACCGCTGGGAGCATCCGGTCGAGCCGAACAGCTTCGACTTCCCCGACTACGGTCACATCGTGCCGGTCGAGCCGGTCTCTACGCGCCCGATCCACCCGTTCGAGGACGCCGTCTCCGCCCGCCTGCGCCAGAGCATGCGCGTGCTGTCGCGCATGTGGAACATCGACACTCTCGGGCCGGACGTGGATGAGCTGGTCGAGGCCTGCTCGAAGGGCACCGTCGCCCCGCCACCGTCGGTCGATCGGCTGCCCAAGGTCCTCTCGGCCGTCGAGGCCGCCACCTGGGAGGCGCTGCAAAAGCAGTTTCACGGCGCCGAGTTCGAGCGTCCGTGTGTCCTTCTGTTGGAGGCGCTCTACGGCGAAGGCAATGTCGAGCACACCGGCGGTTCCGGCGAGCGCGGCGCCGACGCCATCGTTACCCACGAGGATCCCCTCGGCGTCTCGCACCGCCTCGCCGTCCAGATCAAGATGTGGAGTTGGGACGCCGACTGGACGCGGCCGCTCGAGCAGATCCGCCAGGCTGCCGGCGCCTACGAGGGCATCACCGGCGGCGTCATCCTCTCCACCTCCAAGCGCGTCTCGGAGCGCTTCGAGGAGCATCGTCGAAGGGTTGAAGCGGAGTTGCGCATTCCGATCCGCGTGGTCCTGCGGCAAGAGCTGGTACGGCTGTTCATGGCGCACCTGCCCGAGATCGGGGTGGCGGAGTGACGCAGTCTAGGCAGGCGCCTGGATCTCAGAAGTCCGGCAAGGACGCTCCAGAGAGCCCGATGACTCGATGGTGCACATGCGATCCGGCCCGGGACCTCTCGCCTCCCGTCCGTGGCCCTGCGCAGGTTCGGTTGATCCTGCGACCGACAGAGTGATTTGAGGACGGCGACACACGCACCGTAAGCCAAAGCTCAGGGAGGATGAAGAAAGGCGGCGGTCGCGATCAGTGGCGGCTGCCGTCCGGGTGCCCAGCCTCGGGGATTTGAGTCGCGCGCACGGACAAGGCTGCGCCTGCGCCCTAGGGCTCGGGTCCGCGAGCCTTGGGCTTCCGCTCGACTCTCAGACAGGTATTCGGTCTGAGTTGGAGGCTCGTCACCTACAGGACAACCTCGCTGCGCTCATCGAGCTCGTGGCGGCAGCATCGCACGGCCACGCGCCCAGACCGGCGTACGTGTGCTCGCTGACACAGGCAATAGAAGAGTTCATCGCACGGGAGTGCCCAACTGGTGGATGGGTCCATGAGGCGATCCCAACCGTGGGCTGGCGCCAGTACGAGCATCCTGGCCTTGACAGCGCGGCCGAACGGTGGCGTGATGATTGGGACGGGGTCGACTGGTCCGAATGGACTCGCGGCTCACTGGATGCTCAGACGACGTCGGCGCAAGTACGATGGCGTCTGGCCGCGTTGGCGGATCTGGACTTTGAGTACTGGACTTCCCAGGCTAGATCTCACGAGGAGTGGATCTATCGAAGGGTTATCGGGAGGCCCTGGGCAGAGTCGCGCGAAGACGAGGACGATTTCGGGACAGCGCATTGGTCTTATGAGGATCAACTGCGCGCCCTGAATGCGCTGCACTCGACCCCGGGGATTCCCCCCAGCCCGTCACAGGCATATTCGTCTGGTCGGGCTGAGGAGTTACAGAGACATCCACTGGAAGTGCTAGCCTTGCTGCGCTATGTCTACCGTTGCGAAAGAGGCATGATCGCAGCGGACGCGGCGACCCGGCTCGTACTCGACACGTATCCCACCACGGCATCAACCGCGCTTCAGCGAAGGCTCGAGATGATGGATTCGGTGAAACCAACGGCGCTTCTGGACGAGGTACTGGGGGATGAGGATGAGTTACTCGAGGAGACAGAAGAACCCCTCAGTCTCCCCGAGCCTTTGCTCACCGCGGTAGAGGACGGAGGGCCCGATCCATTGGCCGTGGTACGGCGGCTTCTGCCGGGCGGCGAGGGCACCCGTGGCGTACCACCTATCGTCTACACGCCGACTTGGTTGGATCAACACCTCATGCCGTACCTGCTTGCACTGCCGAATGCGACGCTGGTGGTGCTGTCCGGCAATGCCGGCGACGGGAAGACGGCGTTCATAAGCCGTGTCCTACACGGGAGCGGCAGGACATACATCCCCGGGATGAACGAGCAGGATCTCATCCTTGCCGAGAAGCGGTATCGAGTGGTTCTCGACGGCAGTGAGGACTCCGAGTCACGTACCAACGAGGATCTGCTGTGTGACGTGCTATCTGCCTTCGCAGGGCCGACCAGAGTCGATTCGCCTGAGCGCGGGACTATTATCGCGATCAACAAGGGACGACTCCTCAGGTTTCTCGAGGCAGAACAGGGACAGTTCCCCTATCTGTGGGCTGTGATCAGCGGTGCCTTCCTCGGGAGGTCAGGGCCAGTTGATCATCCATACATCCTCGTGGACCTCAACGAGCGGTCGGTCGTAGCTCCGGACAGTGATCGCTCGATATACGCCGGCGTGGTGGAGAGGCTCGTCAGCTGGGCGGCATGGGACGACGAGTGCGGGCGGTGCGATGCTCGCGAAGAGTGCCCTGTTCGGTTTAACGTTGAGCTGCTTCGGGAGTCAGGCGTTCGCCGACAGGTGAAGGTATGCCAGACGCATTCCACTTTGGTGTCGTGCAGGTGCTCGTGTTCGTGGATGCTCTGCACGAAACTGGCCACTCTGGCCACAGTCAGACCTCCTCTGCCGAACTGCTGCCCCGTCACAAGCGGACGGTCCCAAGGTACCACCGACCTCAGGGCGCCGATACGAGCGTCGCCGCGCCCCGACATTCAATTGGCAGGCGGCCGCCAGCCCTAGTGGGACCGCCCGGTTCGACGCTTTGTCATACGCTGGATCTGGTGCCTCATCGTCTGAACATTCTGCGCGTCGGCTTCTCGGTAGCGCCTCACCCCATCCGGTGAGCCAGCCGCCAGACCTCGCTCGCAGTGGCCGAGGCGTCCGCTAGCACTGCGATGCGGAACGGCGCGACCCGCTCCTCCTCGACCAGGCGGTGGAGGGTCCTGCGCAGCGCCTCGATGGTGGTGGCCCCGGGTTCGGCGCTGATGATGGTGTACCGCCTTTCGGTCGTCCGGCGCGCGATCGTCTCCTCGCCGCCGTGGTAGAAGCGGGCGGCCAGCTCCGAGTGCTGGCCTTCGCCGAGTCCGTGCAAACCGGCGGTGGCGGCGTCGACAAATGTGGCAAGACGAGACCGAAGGCTGCGGCAAAGTGCCGGTCTGGGCTCCTGAGGTCGTTTCTCAGTTCGCAGCGGTAATTGCCGGATAGACGTTATCGCACTATCATCGTGCTAGATATTATCTATCCCAACGCCAGATAAGGTCGTCACGCTCGGTATCCAATGATCTTCCAGAGGCCCAACCTCAATCCCGATGCCCAGTGGGTGTTGGCGCAGGTCGAGGACCTTCGCCAGCGCCTCAGTGTCCAGGTGCGCGAGCCTGGCCAATGGGTTGGGCTGCTGCGCCGGGTCTCCTTCGCGCGCGCCGTCCAGGGCTCCAACAGTATCGAGGGCTACAACGTGTCTCTCGACGACGCGCTTGCCGCAGCCGAGAACGAATCGCCGATGCAGGCCACGGCGGAGACATGGGCGGCGATCGAGGGCTACCGGGACGCGATGACGTACGTACTGCAGCTGGCGGACGACCGCCATTTCACGCTCGACGAATCGCTCATCCGCAGCCTGCACTACATGATGCTCAAGCACGACCTGAGCAGGAGCCCCGGGCGATGGCGGCCGGGCACGATCTACGTCCGGAACGAGGCCACCGGGCAGGCCGTGTACGAGGGACCCGATGCCGGCCTCATCCCGGGCCTCATGGCCGAACTCGTCGAGTACCTGTTCTACGACGGCGCCGACCGTCCGCCGGCCCTTGTCCGGGCTGCCATGGCGCACCTCAACTTGGTCATGATCCATCCCTTCCGCGATGGCAATGGGCGCATGGCGAGGTGCCTGCAAACGCTCGTTCTGGCGCGCGAGGGGATCCTGTCGCCTCACTTCTGCAGCATCGAGGAGTACCTGGGCCGCAACACTGCCGCCTACTACGACGTTCTGGCCGAGGTGGGCGCAGGTTCGTGGCAGCCGGCGCGTGACGCCTCGCCCTGGATCCGGTTCATCCTCACGGCGCACTATCGGCAGGCGCGCACCCTCCTTCGCCGAACCGAGGAGTCCGAGAGGCGATGGACGCTCTTGCAGCAATTGGCAGAGCGGCTCCGGCTTCCGGAGCGGACCGTCGGCCCGCTCTTCAATGCCTCGATGGGGCTCACCCTGCAGAACGAGAGGTACCGCCTTGCGGCAGACGTCTCCGAACTGGTCGCCAGCCGCGATCTCAAGGCGTTGGTGGATGCCGGTCTCCTGGAGGCTCGGGGTGAGAAGCGTGGCCGCGTATATGTGCGGTCGAAGGATCTGGCCGCCGCGGATGACGAGGTCCGGCGGTCGCACCGCTCGACGATCGTGGAGGACCCGTTCGAGCTGGCTGCCGAAGCCTCGAGACCACCAACCCTGGGGCTTTGACCTTCGCGCGGGATCCGCGGCCGCCTTCAAGGACCGCTCCCGGCACGCAACGCCGAGATCAGCCCCGGCGCCTTACCCCAGTCGGCGTGCGAGCTCCGGCGGCGCGATGACGACGAGTTCGGTCGTCGCACGGGTCAGGCCAACGTAGAGGAGCTCGTCGAGCCGGTCGCCTTCGGTCGGCAGCTCGACGAGGACCACGACCTCGCGCTCCATGCCCTTGAAGCGGCGGATCGTCTCGAACAGGACCTCGTCCGGGTCGTCGGGGACGTCCTCGGGCGCGAGGCCCCTCGAGGTCCCGTCGTCGTGGAGCGCGGCGTTCTCCAGGTATGCGTTGCCGAACCGCCGGTGGCGCCAGACCTCGCTGGCAGCCGCCGGGACCCCCGAGAGCACGGCGATCCGGAACGGCGCGACCCGCTCCTCCTCGACCAGGCGGTGGAGGGTCTTGCGCAGCGCCTCCAGGGTGGTGGCCCCGGGTTCGGCGCTGATGACGGTGTACCGCCGTTCGGCCGTCGGGCGAGCGATCGTCTCCTCGCTCCCGTGGTAGAAGCGGGCGGCCAGCTGCGCGATCGAGCCCGGGTTGCGGTGGTTCTCGAAGAGCTCGTGGCATTCCAGGCCGAGGCCGGCGACGACGTCGGTCCGGATGAGGGCCTGGCCGGGGTCGTGGAAGACCCAGAAGACGGCGTCGGGACCGGCGAGCAGGCGTTGAAGGAGCTCGAACCAGCGGGCCTCGAAGTCCTGGCCCTCGTCGACGATGATCGCGTCGTAGCGCGCGTCCGGGAGGGCGTCGATCGCCCCCTCGAGGGCGGCTTCCAGCGTCTCGTCCCACCATGCCTGGGGGATGGGCACGGGCCGGGTCGGCAGCACTCCCGCCTCGGTGCCCAGGCGCTCGCAGAGCCGGTGGAATGTCGTCACGTCGAGGCCGGCCGGGCGGGGCGCCTCCTCGAGCTCGCGGATCAGGCTCGTCGCCAGGCGCTGGTTGAAGCAGACGAAGAGCGTCCGGTAGCCCTCGCGCGCCAGCCGGCGAGCCTTCTCGGCGGCCAGGATCGACTTCCCGCTGCCCGCGGGTCCCACGATCTCCAGGCGGCGGAGCCTGCGGGTGCGGTTGAGGATGAGTTCCTGCTCGGCGCTGGCTGCCAGCAGCTCGGCCCGATCGTCCTCGATCCGCCCGCGGACCAGGCGGTGGAGCGACCAGGTCGGGGCCAGGATCTCGTCGAGGAGGCGGACGCCGAGGGCTCCGAGCGGGTAGCCCCTCGTCCCGTCGCCGAGCCAGTACGCGCAGGCGCGTTCGACCCAGCGTCGGATCGACTCGGGCGTTTCGAGCGCCTCCCCGTCGAGGACGAGCTCGCGCGGGGCGTCGGCGCCGAGCAGGACGTGGCCGCGCGGCAGGCTCCGGAGGTCCGCGTCGGGCAGGGCGATCGCGTGGCCGGCGCGTGGCTCGGTCCGCGGCGGCCAGTCGGGCAGCGCCTCGAGCTTGCGAACGAGCTGGTGCTTGCCGTCGCTCGCCTGCTTGAACGGGTCGCGGCTGAGCTCGTGCCCGCCGATCCACCAGCGCCCCCCGCCGTCGCGCGACGGGGCGCCCGATTTCACCTCGAGAACGAGGATGCCCATCTCCTCGTGGACGATCACGAGATCCGCCTCGCCGTCCCTGGCCGGCCCGCCCTCGCGCATCGGCCCGAGCCACTCGGCGTTGGCGTAGAGGCGGCACTCGGGGGAGGGAAGCGCAGCGCGGAGTCGCTCGAAGACGACTCGCTCAGCGGCCTTCCCGTGAGAGTCCACCGGACCTCCCAGCGTTGCACCGCGAGATTGCGCCGTGCAACGCTGGGATCATAGGCCCGGCGTGGCTGGACTCCGCTGCTGCTGTTCGGACGGCGCCTCCTCGAAGAGCGCGAGGTAGGGCGTATAGCGGAAGATGCGGTTTCGATGTTGACCGGTCATCTCCTTGAGGATGCCTCGCTCTTCGAATGCCGCGGCCAGCTTGTTCGCAGTGGGCCAGGAGACCTTCAGCGCCCGCACCGCTGCATTCACGTCCAGCATCGGCTGCCGGTACAGGTGGTCCAGCATCTGGATCCCGTTCGCGCCGAGGTCGCTGACCAGCCCCAGGTGCTGCTCGCGGAGAAGAATGATCTTCCCAGCCGTACTCGTTGCCTCGTACGCCGTCTCGGCCACGCCCTGCAGGAAGAACCGGAGCCAGCCTTCCCAATCGCCGTCGAGGCGCACTGCAGTCAACCGGTCGTAATACTCGGTCCGGTGCCGCTTCAGGTAGTGGCTGAGATAGAGCAGTGGCCGGTGGAGAACGCCGCGGCAAACCAGCATGAAGGTGATGAGCAGCCGGCCGACACGGCCATTTCCATCGAGAAACGGGTGGATCGTTTCGAATTGCGCGTGAGCAAGGGCCGCGTGGATGAGCGCCGGAAGGTCGCCCGGCTCGTTGAGGAACTTCTCGAGATCCCCGAGGGCCGACATCAGCTCAGAGGGCGGCGGTGGCACATAGGCGGCATCTGCCAGGAGCGCGCCCCTGGCGCCGATCCAGTTCTGCGAGCGACGGAACTCCCCGGGATCCTTCGCGCTGCCGCGGACGCCCTCGAGGAGTCGTTCGTGGATCTCGCGAACGAGCCGCAGCGAGAGCGGCAGCGTCTCGAGCCTTTCAAGGCCGTAGTTCATGGCGGCGACATGGTTGACGACCTCGGCGACATCATCGGGAAATCGAGTCCGGCTGCCGTCGAGCTCGAATGCGAGGACGTCGTCCAGGCTGCTCTGTGTCCCTTCGATCTGCGAGCTCAGGACAGCCTCTCGCCGGACGTACATGGCCACGAAAAGGTCGGGGTTGGGGAGCGTGCGGCCTACACCATCGAGCCGTCCGATCGCTTGATCCGCCCGAGACAGAAGCGGCACGAGGGTCCCGAGTTGCAGTGGTGGGTCCGGCGGCAACGGAGCAGGCACGAACGCGCTGTAGCCGGTCGGCTGCCGAACGTAGCGGCCGGCCCGAGTCGATGTCGTGCGGAAGCTCTGCACCATGTCCATATTCAATCAGATGGCGCATTCCTTTAGCAAGGACGATCGCCGAGCCCGCATACCAAAGCAAGCCTTGCCATGCCGGCCTGGATCGATGAAGCCAGCCACCTGATGACGCGGACGAGCACGGGCTGGCGCTCCGACCCCGGCTCAGGCCTCGCCCCAGCGGCTCGGGCAGAGGCGGCGCCAATCGCACCACGAGCAGCGCCGGTATTCGGGGGTGGCGGCAAAGTCGCCCGAGCGGATGCGGCCCGCGACCGCCACGAGATGATCCCGGAACGCGTCCAGCTGCTCGTCCGTGCGGGCGGTCGAGAGGGCCAGGTCCGACTCCGCGAAGTACAGGGTCAGGCGCGATGGCGCCGGCAGCCGCTCGCCGGTGGCGGGGTCGGGGATCGCGCCTGCGCGGAGGGCGAGCGCGTACGTCGAGAGCTGTTCGTCCTCGTCCACGTCGCGCTGGCTCTTCGTCCCGCCGGTCTTGTAGTCGGTGACCTCGATCGAGCCGTCCGGCAGGCGATCGATCCGGTCGATGAAGCCCTTGACTTGGATCGGCTCGCCCGCGTCGCCCGGGTCGAGCTCGAAGACGAAGTGCGCCTCGAAGAGGAGCGCCTCGCTCGCGGAGACGAGCTCGCGCTCGTAGAACCGCTGAAGAGTGGGTCCCGATCGGCTGAGGTAGTGCTTCGCCGCCTCCGCGTCGGGAAAGGCCGTCGGCTCGAAGGCCTTCGCGAAGCCGGCCTGGAGCGTCTCGAAGCCGGGGTCGGGAAGCCCGGCCGCCCGAGCGTCGCGGCGAGCGGTCGTATAGGTCTCGAACGCCGCGTGGATCGCGGTGCCGAACTCGAAGAAGCCCTTGCGCTCCTCCGTCGGGATGCGATAGACGTTCGCGAACGCGTAGGCGAGCGGGCATTCCGCGTAGGCGCGGAACTGCGAGTGGCTGAACGACGGCGGCAGCGAGGCGACCTCGAGCAGGCTCGAGCCGGCCGGCGAGTGGCGGCTCACGACCCGGAGCGTGACCGGGTCGAGGCCCGCCTGCCGGTCCTCGTCCGCGAGGCCGGCGGCGTCGCGGGCCACCGTCACGAGCTCGGCCGTGAGGGCGGCGGCAGCCTCGGGATCGGCGCCGCCCCCCGCCTCGAGCGCGCCGATCAGCTCGACCGCCCGAAGCCGCAGCGCATAGCGGCGCTCGAACGCCTCCGGCACGGGCATCAGCCGCTCCAATGATGGGGTGGTCGCGACTGCGACGTCGGTGGCGGTGAGGCCCTCCTGGTCCCCCTCGCCGGGCGCGGACCCGGACGAGCCTTCGCGCCGCTCGACGACCACGGCCCCGTCCTCGGCTATCTCGCCGGCAAACCGGCTCGGCTGCGCCCTCGCCGCCGGCGAATCGAGCGCGGTGAGCAGGAGCCGGCTGCGCGCCCTGGTCATCGCGACGAAGCAGAGGCGGCGCTCCTCCGCGATGGCGAACTCGTCGGGCGGGTGCTGCCGCAGGAGCTCGATCGGGATCAGGAGGTTCTCCTCGCGAGTATCGGGGAACTGGCCCTCCACCAGGCGGGGCACGACGACGACCTCGTACTCGAGGCCCTTGGCCTGGTAGACGGTCATGAGCTGGACGCCGTCGGCCTCGACGTCGCGCGCCCTGTCCGCCTCCAAATCACCGCCGGCTTCCTCGAAGAGGTCGAGGTAGTGGACGAAGTCGAGCAGGCTCGCGCTTGGATGCTCGCGCTGCCAGTCGGCCGTGAAGCGCATCAGCCGGGCGACCGAGAGGAGTGTCCGCTGCGCCTCCGGTGTCCCGATGGCGAGGAGGTCGGCGAGGAGCTTCGTCCGGACGAGGTACTCCTGCAGGATCGTGAACGGGCCGTCGCGGGGACCGCGCGGGACGAGATCCTCGATGCAGCCGAACAGCATATCGAGCTTGGCCCGAAGGGCCGGTGTCGCGGGAAGGGGCGGCTGAACCGGCTCGCCGCGTGAGGGCTCCGGCGCGGCCTGTGCGTCGGCTGCGGCGTGCGCTCCGGGCGCGCCGCGCGCGCCGGCGGTCACCTCGGCGGCCCGGTGAGCGGCGGTCGCGGCCTCGAACACCGGCCGGCGGTCCCAGGCCGCATCGCTCGTCAGCCGAAGGATCTCCGGCGCATCGAAGCGCCAGGGCCCGGCCGTCAGCAGACGTGCGAAGGCCACCGAATCGTTCGGGTTGGCGCAGACACGAAGCGCCGCCTCCAGGTCGCGGATCTCGGGCTGTGCGAACAGGCCCACGCCGCCGATGAGCGTGTACGGGATGTCGGCCCGCCGCAGGTGCTCGGCGATCGCCTCGCGGTGGCGGTGGCGCCGGTACAGGACGGCCAGGTCGCTCCAGCGCTTCGGCCGGTCGGTGCCGTCGCGGTTCGGCAGGCGCGCCGGCAGGGTTTCGAAAGCGGAGCGAAGGCGATCGACGACGACGTCGGCCTCGTGGGCCTCGTCGCGGGCGTACACGATCTCGACCGGGGCGCCCTCGTCGCGGATCGGCCGGAGCGGCTGGCCGCTCTTGAGGCGGGCCCGGTTGTGCTCGATCAGGGTGTTCGCCGCCGCGAGGATGTTCGCGCTCGATCGGCGGTTCTCCAGGAGAGGCAGGGAGCTCACTTCCGCGCGGCCACGCTCGGGCGCCCAGGCCGGGGGCTCGGAGAAGCGATCCTTGAACTGGGCGAAGGCCGCGTAGCTCGCGCCACGGAAACGATAGATCGACTGGTCGTCGTCCCCGACCACCACGACGTTGTCGGGCTTGTCGGGTCCGCGGCCGACCAGCTCGAGAAGCAGGACCTGGGCCATGTTCGCGTCCTGGAACTCGTCGACCAGGACGTGGCGGAACTGGCGCTGGTAGCGCAGCAGCAGGTTCGGCCGGTCGGTCAGGAGCTCGATCGCGCGGATCTGCTGCTCGCCGAAATCGACCAGGCCGCGCTCGTGGAGCGTCCGCTGGTAGAGGGCGTAGACCTGCGCTTCCTCGGTCAGGCGGAGAACCTCGAACGCCGCGGCGTCGCGCAGGTACGTAGCCTTGAGCTCGGCGGCAGTCTCCTGCTGGTCGGGCGTGAGGTGATTCCAGCCGACCGCGTAGCCTGTGCCGGAGGCCTGTCGCCGGGCAACTCGATCGGCCCGCTTCTCGCCGGCCTCGTCCGAATGGTGGATCTCGGCCCGGACCTCCTTGATCGGCCCGAGATCGTTGGCGGCGCGGCGGGCGCGGATGGCCTCGACCGCCGATTCCAGGGCGCCGAACTTCGACTCGAAGGCGTGGCGCTTATTCTCGACGAACGCGGCGTACTCGGCGGGCGTCACGAGTTCGTCCTTGGCCCGGCCGATCATGTCGTCAAAGCCGCGCAGGACC
>Ga0187853_10002100_pt1 | contig 17075 bp, 20 predicted proteins | sample June2016WEW_6_10_2_FD_132417 | JGI IMG/M metagenome (GOLD analysis project Ga0187853, IMG submission 132417) | Peatland microbial communities from SPRUCE experiment site at the Marcell Experimental Forest, Minnesota, USA - June2016WEW_6_100 | ecosystem: Environmental > Terrestrial > Soil >... | reverse complement strand
TCCTTTCGGGCCTGCGCTCGCCGGCAGCCTCCGGACCACCTGCGGCCGGCTGCGGCCGCCGACCGTCCGGGCGCTCGGCTCCGCGCCCAGGGCGACGATCGCGCGAGCCGCTCCGATCGCTCCGGCGGGGACTGTCGAGGAGATCGCGGCGGTCGCCGTGGCCGCCTTCGGAAAGAAGGACGGTCGTCACCGCCGGAATCGGCTTGGACGAGCCGAGCAGCTCGATGCGCCCCGCGGGCGTCACCTTCTCTTTCGGCGGCAAAACCCCGAGAATTGTGATCCCATCGATCTCAACTTCGGCCTCGACACGCAAGATATCCCCGACCTTCGCGCTGTCCGCGAGAACTTTCGCGTCGATGACACCCTTGGGCTGACGTGCTCCGGCAGCCCGCCAAGTGAAGCTCCCGTCACTACGGATGCTGGTCAGTTCGATGTCGAGACGGTTAGACATGCTGGGGTCAAACTACAGGCTGCAGAGGAGTTTGCGAAGTGGGACTCCAAACGGGCCCGCGAACGGTCACGCGCCACGGCCCCGGCGCCAACGCGATACAACCTCAACTGTGGAACGTGACCTCGGCAGACGGCAACCTGCCGACGACCCCGGGGCTGGCGACACCCTTCGTCCGGAGCCTCTCGGAGTCCCGATGACACACGCGGTTTCCCCTTCTGTTGATTGGCCTGTGGCACGTGTCCCAGATGTCCCACCCGCCGGTGGCGGCACGCGCCGTGGCTGGATCGCAGTCGTGCTCGTCGCCCTCGTCGTCGGCACGGCAGCTGGCCTGGGCGCCGGTGCGGGGGTTGCGGCGACGGTCCGCGCCGCCAACACGACGACCGTCAACTTCTCGCCTGACACGAGCGTCTTCCACGGCATGGACGACGTCCAAGCCGTGCTCGCACGTGTCCTGCCCTCGGTGGTCGCGATCCAGGCGTTCGGCCCAAGCTGCGCATCGGGACTTTTCGGCGGCGCGACACAGTCAGAAGAGGGGAGCGGGATGATCCTCACCCGCGGCGGCGAGATCCTGACCAACGATCACGTCATCGCGAACGCAACTCAGATAACCGTCACGCTCCATGGCCAGAAGACGGCTTACCCGGCGACCCTTCTCGGCACTGACCCCAGCTACGACGTCGCACTTCTGCAGATGCACGGACCGACCACGCTCCGAGCGGTCTCATTCGGTGATTCGTCGACGATCCGGGTTGGAGAGGACGTGCTCGCGATTGGCAACGCCCTGGCTCTTTCCCAGAGCACGCCTTCGGTCACCGAAGGCATCATCTCGGCCGAGGGACGGTCCATCACTTCCGGGGGGCAGAACTGCGCGGGGACCGAATCGCTGAGCGGGCTCTTGCAAACTCAAGCGCCGATCAACCCGGGGAACTCGGGTGGTCCGCTCGTCGACAGCGCCGGTCAGGTGATCGGCATGAACACCGCGGCCGCCACAACCACAGCGGGAGACGCACCTACCCAGAACATCGGATTCGCAATCCCCATCGGCAGCATCAGGGCTCTGATCCCGGGGCTCGAAAAGGGCGGCACCGTCGGGGAGCCGAAAGCCTTCCTGGGGGTCGAAGTCGTCTCGGTGACGCCGTCCGAGCGGGCCACCTGGGGGCTCACGGCGACAAGCGGCGCACTTGTGGTGAGCGTGTTCCCAGGGGCCCCGGCCGAGCTGGCAGGCATCGCCGCTGGTGAGGTCATAGTCGGTTTTGCCGGTCGCGTCATCACTACCGATGTCTCTCTCACCGCGGCCGTGCGAGCGGCCCATCCCGGCCAAAGAGTGACTATCGAGCTGTACCGTGGCCCGACGCTTGTGACGATCTCCGTAGTGCTCGGAATCAAGCCTGCACCAGAGGCAGGCTCGAGCTGAGCAAGTCTCGGACCTAGAACGGCGGCTGCCGAGGCCGCTTCAAGGGCCGCTCAACCGGCACGCAACTCCACAGCTTCGAGGCCTCTAGGTCCTGAGCGGGAAAGGAATTCGACGCGTGCGCCCTCGGCGGGCACATGCTCGGTCTCGCCGAGCGCCGAGCGGTGCACGAACACGTCACGTCCCCCGGAGTCAGGGGCGATGAAACCGAAGCCCCTGACGGGGTCGAACCATTTCAGCGTCCCGGTTGCCGGACGCAACGATCGACCGCCGCGGGCGTCACTCTTCGACGGGTGCAGGTGCCCTGCGCGGACGGGACGAACAGCGCGCCCGGACCGGTTGGACTTGCCTGACCCTGATAGCACAGCCGGGGCGGGCGCTGAAGGCTTTCGACCCACCAGGCCTGGAACCGAGGAGTTGTGCGTCAAGCGCTGCGGGACCGGCGGGAGGTCGAGGGGCTTCTCGAGTATTTGCGGGAGCCCGAGGGCGCGCTGCAAGGTGCGCGCGGTGCCTGATTGGTCCGGGGTGACAAGGGAGATGACGATACCGTCAGCACCCGCCCGGCCCGTGCGACCCGAGCGATGCACGTAGTCCTTGTGATCACCGGGCGGATCGAAGTGGAGCACGCAGGCGACGTTCTCCACGTCAATGCCTCGTGCGGCGACGTCTGTCGCAACCAGGACGCGGGCGGCTCCAGCGTGGAACTCCTTCAAGGCCCGGTCGCGCTGAGCCTGGGTACGACTCCCGTGCAGGGCAACTGCCTGCACGCCGGCATTCATGAGCTGCCGTGACAGTCTGTCGGCGCCGTGTCGGGTCCGGCAGAAGACGATCGAGCTCTGGTGGCCGGCCACTACCTTGGCCGCGAGCGTGACCCGGTCATCGCGGTCGACCTTCCAGAAGATGTGGCGCACTTCTCCAGAGGAGGCCTCGGTGGCCCCGACCTCGTGACGTACCGGGTTCGACTGGTAGCGGCGTACCAGGACATCCACCTCGCCGTCGAGGGTCGCGGAGAACAGGAGGACTTGTCGGTCGGTGGCAGCCTGGTCGAGGATGCGCTGAACGGCCGGGAGAAACCCCATGTCCGCCATGCGATCGGCCTCATCGACGACGGCGATGCTCACGTCCTGGAGACTCACGTCGCGTCTTTCGACCAGGTCCTCGAGCCGGCCAGGACAGGCCACCAAGATGTCGACTGCCTCACGCAAGGCTCGCAACTGCGGACCGTAGCCGGCACCGCCGTAGACGGCGGCGACGGCGAGGCGGCGAGTTCTCGCAAGCGGACTGAGCACGTCACAGACCTGGGCGGCGAGTTCCCGCGTCGGCACGAGCACGAGGCCTCGAGGCCGGCGAGGCTTGGAGCGCGCTCCGCCCTGCGCGAGGGCCTCTGTCATCGCGATAGCGAAGGCAAGGGTCTTGCCGGAACCCGTCGGTGCCCGGCCGGACACGTCCCGGCCGGCGAGCGCTTCCGGCAGTGTCGCTGCCTGGATCGGGAACGGGGTTGTGATGCCGTCGCGCGCGAGCAGCGCGACGAGGTCCGCGGGCACACCAAGATCGGCGAAGGTGGGCGGCAACAAGACTCCAGTCAGCTCGAAAAAAGGCCAACCAGAACGTCGTCTCGAGGCCTCACCGGCCGCAGCCGGAAACCGGTCAACCGACCGGACTTTCCTAGTGTAGCAGTCGTGCACGACAGCCTGCTCGCGATCGCGAGCGCGCGGCGAGGACGCTCCGCCGGGCGCGCCCCCGGTGGCCGGTACGATCCTGTGGGCCACGAACCCGGTCCGCCCGTTCCACGACGCCGAGGATGCCTGTGACCCCCCGCCCGAAGACCGACACCACCGAGGCCCTCTTCCTCGCCGAGCCCGGCGGGTTCCGGCCGACCGCGTTCGCCCTCGGGCCGTGGACAGCCGAGCACCTGCACGGCGGGCCGGTTGCCGGGCTCATCGCCCGGGAAGCTCAGCGGTGCGAAGCCGATGAACGCCTGAGGGTCACCAGGCTCACAGTCGAGCTCGTCAGGCCCGTGAGCCTCGCCCCGATTTCGTTGGAAGCGAGACTGATCCGGCCCGGGCGCAAGGTCCAGCTCGTGGAGGTGATCGGGCGCCAGGACGGGATCGAGGTCGTGCTCGGGCGCGCGCTGCGGATCCGCACCGCAGACATGGATCTGCCGAAAACGGCCCGTCTCAACGAGCTTGCCTTCGCCCCGCCCGAGAGCGGCGTCCCGATGACGTGGGAGGGAGTGCCGAGAACCTTCCACAGCGAGGGCGCGGAACTGCGCTTCGTCGAGGGTGGATTCGAGTCGCCGGGACCGGCGACCGTGTGGGTGCGCCTTCGTGTGCCGCTGCTGGCAGGCGAGCGGCCGTCACCACTCGAGCGCGTGGCGACCGCGGCGGACTTCGGCAATGGCGTGAGCTCGCCGCTGAGCTACGGAGACTGGCTGTTCATCAACCCGGACCTGACGATCCACGTGAGCCGACTGCCAGTGGGGGAGTGGGTCGGTCTCGAGTCGCGCACCTTGGCCGAGCCGCAGGGGATAGGGATGTCAGAGAGCAGGCTCTGGGACGAACAAGGGCCTATCGGGCGGTCGATTCAGTCGCTTTTGATCGACCGGCTCGCGCTCGACTGACCGTTCCCATGCTCCTGGGAACCGGAACGAGCCGAACACGCGCCCACCGGCGCTACCGTCGCGGTGGCTTGGCGACCCCCCTCGTCACTTCGGAGGAACAATGACGGACCACGACGACTGGAACCAGAAGATCATCGACGAGTTCCGCTCCACGGGCGGAGAGGTGGACGGGCAATTCGCCGGAGCGCCGCTCCTGCTCCTCACCACCACAGGTGCCAAGACCGGTCGGAAGCACACGGCACCGGTGATGTACCTGGCCGATCGGGACAGACTCGCGATCTTCGCATCCAAGGCCGGCGCCCCGACCAATCCTGACTGGTACCACAACCTCCTAGCTCATCCGCGTGCGAGCGTCGAGGTCGGGCCAGAGACATTCGAGGTTGAAGCCGAGGTAGCAGGCCGCGGCGAGCGAGACCGTCTCTACGCGATCCAGTCCGAGCGCTATCCGCGCTTCGCGGAGTACCAGGCGAAGACAACGCGGGTTATACCCGTGGTCATCCTGAGACGGGTTGGGTTATGAGCGAGTCACGCGATCCGACAAGAGTGCTCGTCGTCACGGCCCACCCTGACGACGTTGATTTCGGCGCAGCAGGCTCGATCGCGACTTGGACCGACCAAGGGATCGCGGTGACGTACTGCATCGTGACCGACGGGGCGGCCGGCAGCGCGATCCCGGGCGTGGAGGCTGCCGCTCTCAGGCAGATCCGCCAGGAGGAACAGCGGAAGGCCGCGGCCGAGGTAGGAGTCACCGACGTGCACTTCCTCGGCTATCCGGACGGCTCTCTCGTAGTCTCGTTCGAGCTTCGCCGCGACATCGCCCGAATGATCAGGATCGTCCGGCCCGACCGAGTGGTCTGCCAGTCGCCGGAGCGCAACTGGGACCGCATCCGCGCGAGCCACCCGGATCATCTCGCCGCGGGCGAAGCAGCGCTTCAAGCCGTTTACCCGGACGCCAGAAACCCGTACGCGCATCCCGAACTTCTCGCCGCCGGCCTCGAGCCCCATGTCGTCGATGAGGTCTGGCTCATGGCCTCCCCGCGGTCCACCCGCGGTGTGGACATCACAGCAACCATCGAGCGCAAGCTCGCTGCCCTGCGCAGCCACCACAGCCAGCTGGCCGGGACCGACAACCTGGAGGAGATGATCCGCTCATGGGCGACTGCCAACGCCTCCGCGCTGGGCATGCCAGAAGGGCGGCTTGCAGAGAGCTTCCAGGTAGTTGACACGCGCTAGGAGCTCAGGAGATCTGGGCTCGCCGGTCGACGTCGTTGAGCCCGAGAACCGACGTCTCCGAGGACGCACCGCTCTGGGCGGCCACGCGGGGACGAACCCCGGCGACTTGTAAGGACATCGACCTAGTGGCCTTTTTCGTCGTGACCACTGCCCATGGTCCAAGCTGGGACACCTCGCGTGGCATACGGGAACAGGATGCCTGGGACGAGCACGCGGCGTTCATGGACGCGCTCGTCGACGACGGCTTTGTCGTCCTTGGCGGCCCGCTCGGAAACGGCGAGCGTGCCCTGCTCGTCATCGAAGCCTCCGACGAGCGCGAAATCGAAGCACGTCTTCGCTCCGATCCCTGGTCTTCGATGGGGTTACTGCGAATAGGCGCGACTGAGCCATGGACCGTCTGGCTCGACGGCAGGCAGCGAGAGCAGAACTCCAGTTGACGATGCTCGCGGCGGCTGCGTGGCCGCCGGGTGGAGTCACGCGAGTAGCGATGGGCTGCCAGTCAGCTCTTGCAGTGGGCCATGAACGTCCGGGTGCCCTGATCCTGATGAGGCGGGAGAACCGCGACGACGACTTGCAGCAAGGAGCAATTCGCGTCTGGATAGCCCAGTAATCACAAGGCTTTCGTGGCTCTGACCTGCGGCGGCTCGATGACGGCAACTAGTTCGACGTGGTAAGTCATCGGAAACAAGTCGAACGCCCTTAGCGAACGCAACGCCCAATTCGCGTCAAGAAAGACGCGAAGGTCACGCGCGAATGAAGCCGGATCGCACGCTACGTAGACGATCCGCCTAGGTCCGGGCTGAAGGTCCACGAGCGAGGACGTCACCGCTCGCCCGGCGCCCTCACGCGACGGGTCGAGCACAGCGAGGTTCACCTTGCCAAGACGCTCGCGTATGAGAGCCGGGGTTATGGCTGCTTTGAGCACCTCGACATGAGGCAGTTCGTCAGTGTTTCTCGCAGCGTCGGCGCACGCCCATCGGTCTCGCTCCACTGCAAGCACCGAGCCGGCTTGGTCGACGACATCGCCAACAAGCCCGGCAAACAGGCCGGCTCCTGCGTACAGATCGGCGACACGATCTCCGGGCCGTGCCTCAAGCCCCTCCAGCACGGCTCGACCAAGGACGTGAGCCGCGCTGGGGTGCACCTGCCAGAAGACTCCCGCACTCACCTCGTAGTGGCGTTTCAGGACGTTGAAGGCGAGTCGCCCGGGCTCCCGTTTCACACGTCCGTTCACAACCAGACCGGCTTCGATGAGCTGCAAGCGCCCGAGCCGCCTGGACCGTGTCGTGAGAGAGACGACGACTTCGCCCGTCTCGTCCGACGCGAATACCTCGAGGTCCTCGACTTCAGGCCACTCGAGACTTTCGACTCCAACTGCTTCGACCGCGGCCGAAGCGATGAGACAACGCTCCACGTTCTGTAGCTCGTGTGAACGATGCTTGTGAAGACCTATGTGACCACTCCCGTCGATCCCGAAGCGGATACGGCTCCGCCAACCGAGCCCGCCAGGTGCACCGTCGACCTCCTCGACTTCGACAACACGCTCGATGCCGCTCAGCCGCCAAAGCTGCTCGGCCACGAGATCCGCCTTCAGTCTCCGCTGCGCCTCAAGGGCGACATGCTGCCAGTCACAGCCCCCGCACCTGCCTGGGCCTGCGTAAGGACACGGAGGCGTCACCCGGTCCGGAGAGGACTCGACGATCTGGAGTGCGTCCGCTCGCAGGTAGGACTTCGCTTCCTCGGTGACCGCCGCGAGGACGCGCTCGCCGGGCAGACAATGGCGGACGAACACGACCCGACCATCCTCGGCTCTCGCGACACAACCCCCGCCGGCCGCTGCCCGGCCGGCCTCCAGTTCCAAGAGTGGGGGAGCGGTCACGGCATGACTACGTTCTGGCAGTCTCCGGCACTCGAACACGAGCCCATGGTCCCGCCAGTTGGCCGCTGTTCCGGCCTTTGCTCAAGTCCTGCATGGTGAGGGTCTTCGCCGTCCGCCGTCGACGATGGGGGAGCGCCGTCGCATTCCCAGCCGAAGAACGCCGGAGCGGGCAAGACGAGGGCGACTGTCCCCAACCCGACTTTCCAGCCCACACCATCCTCTTCTCACCACAACGATTTGTGCCGATTCCAATACACGAACGGCAGCAAAAAGGCTACAAGACACCTAAGCCCTTTGAACCCAGTCGCCTGTCGGGCAACTCGAAGGCCTCCGCTCGCACCTGGGCACCAACGCGCTCCAATCGCGAACTCCGCGCAAATCGAGTGCCGGCGCTGTTGAAAAATTCTTGCTCAGCGGCACGTCACCGTTCATGGCACGCGCAGCTCTCACGTCGCTACTGACCCGAACCCTTGACCCCGCGTCGAGACAAGCGATTTCGGCTCACGCCACGGCTGGAGAGTCCCTACTTGTCGGCTAGCACAGTTGAACAGCGCCTTTCTGAACTACCACTAATGTCAGTTCACGGTATCGCCTCATTCAGCCATAAATGCCGGGTGGCATACCCCCACTTTAGCATCCGTGGAATCACAAATAGTGATGATCAGTTGACGGTACCGTGGGACATCTCCCTGGTGTTAACCCTGTGCGAATCAGTGCAGGCGTCATGGGCGAGATACTGGCCATTGCACAGACACACAGAGGAAATGGGCAAACGCTTCACTACGGTCAGTCTTATCTTTACAGGTGGGCGACGCTGGAGCACAGCCATAGCGCTGTTGCCATCAAGATAACGATGGGGCATATTGTGGCCGATGGCCTAAGGTCGGGCGGGACGGCATTGATTAGTTAATTGCCAAGAAGGGTGATGAGCCAGACACCGGGGGATGGCTGGGCGATGAAGGGGCTGCTGGCTGAGGCGGGACGGTGGGGGAACTCGAAAGAGAGGACTCGTCGCGGCGAGCCGAGCGCCTTGGGACACCAGCTGGCTTCGCAGGATCCGTCAGCGACGTTCCCGCTGAAGTGAGCACTTCACCTTCGACGCACGTCAGGGAGCAGATACGTGCCCTGGCATCAGCGTCGTGGCTAACAGGAGGGTGCCCGGCATCACCATCTCAGCCAAATCCGTGCACGACCTACCAGCTAGGCCCGTCAGGTCAAGCTGCATGAGACGTTGAGGCTCGAAGCAAGGCGGCCAGCAGTGCTGCTTGGGAGTGAACGCCGAACTTCTTGTAGGTAGCTGTCAGATGGTTGCGCACGGTGCTCTGGCTAAGGAACATCGAACGCGAGATCTGCGGAACTCGCTCGCCTGCAATGAGGCGCGAGACGATCTCGGTCTGTCGAGCCGACAACTCGCCGCCGTGGGGGAGCCCCGTCAGACTCGGAAGAGCGCCGAGCGTCTTGAGAGCCCTTGCCTGCATGGCGCAATGTCGGGCCTCGGCTTCGAATGGGTCTCCGCCATCCCCATCGCCGCTTCCCGGACCGTCACTGACGACGATGCCGAGGCGAGGCGGCTCATGGCTGCACATCCGAACTAGGAAGCAGTAGCGATCCGCCCAACTCTCACTTCCAACACGCACGCGTGTCCAAACCGACACCCCGATGTCTCTCGAGGCGGCCTGGCCGGCGGCGGTCAGGAAGTCAACGACCGCGGAGGGGTGGAGGAGTCCGAGAAGCGGGAAACCACGAAGGTCCGAACCCTGCACGCCGAGCAAGGAGGCGTCGGCGTTCATGTACTCGATCTGCCAGTCGTGGTCCGTCATCGCAAGGGCCAGACCGGATGTCTTCCGGGGCAACGGGAACGTCGCCGACAGCTCTTGGCGCGATTCGAGGAACCACAGTCCATACACCTTGTCACTGCATTCCACCCGCCTGCCCCAAACGATGACAGGTACTCGGTCGCCCTGCCGGGTGATTAGGGCTCCCTTTGCCTCGTAGCCGTCGACCGCACCGGCCGCCATGGCGGCATAGGCAAGGCGTACTGAGTCCAGTTCGTCCGGCCAGAGGTGAGCCCTCACGTCAGTGCCAACGAGCTCGCCGTACCTGGTACCCACCAGCGACCCGATCTTGTCGTTCACAGCCACGATCTCGTAGGTGTTGAGGTCGGTTGCTGCCGCCGAGACGGGGAGCCTCTTGATCGAGGCAATGACGTCCTCGAGACACAGGGCAGCCATGTCGTGCTCCCTTCGACCTGGCCGAAAATGATACTCGTCTAGCAGTTTCGGATCACCGCCCAAGCTGGGGCAGCGATCCCGGACCTCCGCTCACACTACGGCTGCCGAGCTCTGGCCATTTCCGCTAGCGCGGCTCGAATGGCCCTTTTCCCAGACCGCCGATAATGTCCGTTATGTCGCGTTACGGGTTGGAGCGTCGCGATTTGCGACAAACGGGGCTCCCCAGGTGGCGCGCCCCGGAGAACTACACCGTTGTGATAGTTTCAGCGATGCCAAAGTAAGAGAGAAGGGACTGGGTCTAGGCATCCCAGCATCGCATCGGCGGGCGATGAGCCATCCGCCGGGGGAACCCACCAAGCTTGAAGGTACGAGTGGGTTGGCTGCTCAGCAGTCGGGTTTTGTTCAGCGATCCCCCGGAATCGTGCCCTCCGCGTCTGCTCTCGGTAATCCGGAAAGAAGGGATACCGACGTGAGAGGCGTCATGGAGGTTGCGGAGGTTTCTCGATGCGAACTCTTTGGAGAGTTCTATCGGGACCTGATGTACGAGCTCGGTGAACACGCTCAGCGATGAGGTACGGCCTACGGAGCCGCTGCCGTGCTGAAGCGGGTAGCGCTCGCCCATGGGTTGGCGGTCGCCGAGCACACTCCCTGGTCCGGCCCACGCGGGCCGAGCGTCAGGAACTGGCTGAGGGCGCTGCTTACGGCGTTGGGCAGCCGGAGTGTGGTCACGTTGAAGCGCGGGCGCACGGACGGACGGGCGCGGTAGCGGCTGGTCGGCCGGACGAGCCCGCGGTTGACATTGCACAGTCTGTGGACAGTACGGGATCGCAGGAGTGCTCGATTTCCTGGGCCCTTGTCGGTCGTGGGGACGGGACGGCATCTTGGCTGAACCCCGTGGCGCGTCCGGAAGATGGAAGGTGAGGGCTGCAGCACTCCCCCGGCCAATCCGTCGGAAAGGTCACCGTTCCCGGGGCGGTGCTGCGCTACACCTAGCGTCCAGCTCGTCGGTTTCATTGGTGAGCGGCCAGCGGATCTGAACTGTGAGGCCCCTTCGTACCTGTATTGCGCGTCCTGCTCGGCTGAGGGGTTCATTCCGTGTGGCTCGTCGAGGCGGAGCCGGTGCGTTGCTTGTGCGCGTCGGTATCGGCGCCGAGTGCAGGCGCTGGTTGGGACGCGGCTGGAACTGGTGCGCCCTGGGGTGGCTCTGGTGTTGACGGTGACAGCACCCTCAGAGAAGGGCGCACACTGCAAAGTGCATCGGAAATGTGAAGCGACGGGCCCAACGTGCGAGTTGTGCCCGTGCTCGCCAGAAGGTGGCGTTGACCTCAGCGATTGGAACGCGTCTCTCACGAAGAGAATGAATCGGTTTCTGTCAGCGATCAAGCGTGGTGAGGCGTCGCCGAAGGTGCGAGGGCGGCGGGCGGCGCTGGCGGTGGAGTACTTCCAAGCGCGCGAAGTACAGCGACGTGGTGCTCTGCACGTGCACGTGGTGCTCGTTCCTGTGGCCGACAAGTCGCTGCAACTGGACAGGAAGCTGTTGAAGCAGCTTGCGATGATTCATGGGTTCGGTCACGAGGTCGATCTGCAACGAGTTGGGACGAGCGAGCACGGCGGTAGTAAGGCACGCTCCCCCGTTGTGGTAGCTGGGTACCTGTCTAAGTACGTGACGAAGGCGGCGGATCTGCGCGGGGACGTGCCTTGGCCTTGCCCGCCATACGGGCGGCGACAGGCAGCGTTTCGGACGTGGATTCGGTCTCAAGGTTGGGGCGTCACCATGCGCGATGTGCGGGAGGCGGCGCAAGCCGCCTCTCTTGATCTAAGTAGGGAGTATTACGCAAAGGTGGCGTCCGATACGGTGAGCGATCGTGTCACGAGGGTGTGGTTCGAGGGGTCAGGATGAGTCAGGGACAGCGCGGCCTGAATCACTCCCCCATTGCGGAACTTCTAGGCCTGGTGCAAGGCGTGAGGCTGCTGGAGGAGCGGATCTCCGATTGCGTGGCGGCGTGCTGTGAGGAGGGCTACGGAGCAACGGCGGTCGCTCGGATTTTGGTGGTACATCGGGCAACGGTGTACAGGCTCCCTTCGTGGGGAGAGCGGTCTGGACGAGAGGCCTCCCGGCTGACCGTCGGAGAGCCCACGTCAAGAATCTCCGATTGGCAATGGGTCTTCCGGCAGGGTGGTGGCTGAACACCGATCACTGACTCGGGCGCGGCGTTCCTGTCGGCTGGCGCGGGTACGCGGGCGCTGTTCTGTGCCCTGGCGCGCTTTACCTGCCGGCGGCTCTGTGAGCTCGTGCAAAGGCCAAGCGAGTCGGGTGCGGTCATCGCCCACGTCGAGCGGCTGTTGAAGTAGGGACAAGGCCAATCCCGGGACCGTTTACGACCCGGAGTGGTTCCAAAGGGAGATCGTGGTGAGGCTCAAGTCAGTGAAGCTCTCAGAGATTGGCGAGGCGGCAGGATGCTCCAAGGCTTCGGCCTTGGATATCCGCCGTGGGAGCGGACGGCACACGTTTCATCGTCGGCAGCACTAGCGAAGCTGGCTGAAGTCGGAGGCAGCTGAATAATTTCGTCGTTCAGGGTGTCGCTAAACGTATCGTGGAGCCTGGGATGCGCCAGGCCAAAGGAACACCGGAGTGGATCTGATGACAGGCATAGCTGCGCATTCGCGTTCACGTGTGGCGGACTGGTGGCGCTGCTGGCGCGCTGACTTCTTCGGCGTCTCGGCCCTCGTCGGCTTCGTGCTCGCCTACCTGTCGCCGGCAGCCAAGGACGGCTGGAGCTTCGGCAGCTTCGACAGGGTCATCCCCGTCACGTCACTCGGCACAGGCACGTACCCCTTCGGGCCGCACAACTGGCTGAGTAGCGATTCGGTGACCCAGATGGTGCCCTTCAACACCTTCGACTGGACGGCGATCCACCATCTCCAGTTCCCGCTGTGGAACGACCTGAGCCTGCTCGGGCTGCCCCAGTTCCTCAACTTCCAGTCCGCCGTGCTGAGCCTGCCCGACCTCACGAGCTATCTCGTCCCGCTCCGGTTCGCGTTCCTCGTCGTCGTGGCGATGAAGCTGCTCATCGCGGGGACTGGCGCCTACGCGCTGTGCCGCGTCCTCGGCCTGCGACCGCTCGCCTCGGTGCTGGGCGGGGTGGTTTACATGCTCTCGGGCGCGTTCTCCTCCTGGCTCACCTGGCCCTTGTCGGGCGTGGTGGCCTGGCTCGGCTGGATCGCGGCGCTCGCGATCCTCTCCTACCGCTGGAAGGGGAAACGCTCCTACGTGGTCCTATTGGCCCTGGCGATCGCGTTCTGCGTATACGGGGGCTTCCCCGAGGCGTACTTCTTCGTCGCGGCAGCGCTCATTAGCTTCTTCGTCGCGTTGGCGGTTGTGACCCTTGCCCAAAGGCGCCGGCTCTCGCTCTCGGGCGTGGTGCGCGTCGCGGCCGGGATCGTCGCGGGAGGCGTGCTCTCGGCGCCGTTGTGGTTCCCGGGGCTGCAAGTTGTGAAAGGCAGCCATCGCGAAACGCTGACGGGCTTCGCGGGCGTCAACGCGGGCACCCTCGGCCTGCTTGTCGCGCCCGGGTACTACGGGCTGCCGATCAAGGGGAGCGCCTGGTTCTACTCGTACGGCAACTATTACGAGACGGTCGTCTACGTCGGTGTCATAGCGCTCGTCCTGGCCGGGGCCGCAGTGCTGCGCTGGTGGCGCCACCCGGCGGTCATCGCCCTTGTCGTCATGGTCGTGGTCACCTTGTTGATCTCCTACCAGACCAAGTCGTTCCACGTCTTGTCCGACCTCTTGAGGCACTCAAGGCTCGACAGCGTGGTGTTCAGCCGGATGCGTTCAGTCGTCGGCCTACCCATAGGCGTGCTGTCCGCGTTGGGGCTCGAGACTCTGATGCGCGCCCGCGGCGAGCGTCGCATGCTGATCGCGTACTGGGCCCTGAGCGCGATTGTTGCAACGCTCGTGGGCCTTCTGTGGTACGGAGCACTCAAGAACAATCTGGCGGGGTACCGCGAGCTCAGGCTCGACAGCCTGTGGTGGCCGATTGGGCTTGTCGAGACATGCGTTCTGGCCGGTGGACTGCTGCTTCTTGCATGCAGGCTCGCGCGCCGTCGCTCCGCTCGGGTGGCGGTTGTCGCGGCGGTCGCGGTGCTCTTTGGCGCAGAGACCGCTTTCCTCGTGTTCTCCGGAGTCGGGATCAACTCCTACAGCGAGAGCTTCTTCCCCGTCACGCCGGCGATTGCACGGTTGAAGGCGGTCGTGGGCTCGGGTCTCGTCGGGATAGACACCGGAGCGCCGTCACAACCGAGGCTAATCGCGCATGCCGCCTTCTATCCGGAAGTCAACCTCGGCTACGAGCTCGCCGAGTTCGCCGCCTACGACCCGATTATTCCACAGGCTTACTTCACGTTCCGGGGCGGACAGCAGAATGTCGAGCCCGACATCGACTCTGCCGCTCTCGCCCGTAGGTACGGGATCGCGTGGATCCTGCAGGCGCCGCAAGTCCACCCGATACCACCTGCGGGCACCCACTACGTTGGGTCGTTCGCGGGTGAGCGTCTCTACGCCGTTCCCGGCACTTCGCGGTTCTCCTTGATCGCCGACCGCGGTTCGGGCGTTTCAGAGCCGGTGTCTTTGGTGAGCCATTCCGTGACGAGCAGCTGGACCTTCACTATCGACGCTTCGACACCGAGCCGGCTGATAATGCGCGTAACCGACTATCCGGGGTGGAATGCCACCGTCGACGGCCGCGCCTTGTCGCTGTCTGGATACGACGGCCTCATGCTGCAGGCCGCGGTGCCCGCCGGCCGTAACGTGATCCACCTCTGGTACCTACCAGAGCGACTGCTCATTGGAACGTGGCTTGCCCTGGCCGCTTTCGCCGTGCTGCTCGCGTGGGCGGCCTGGCCACTTGTGCGACGTAGGTCGCGACTCGAGCTTGTGCGGGCGGATCTGGGCGAGTCACTCGCCCCCGAGCTCGAGAAAGCCGAGATCGCCAGCCGCGAGCCGGCGCGTGCCCTGCAACACAGCACCTGCAAACTGCATCATCAAAGGGTCGGCGTCTGGCGAGCTGGCGCAGACCGGTCAAGGCCGGCGTCGCCGCCCGGAGGGGAAGCCTTGACGGGCCGGTCACAATGCGAAGGACAATGAGACGATGGGCGGCGTGAGCCGCCCTTGGATGCGACCTAGCCACCTGGAGTGGCGTGGGACCCGTAACACCCGTAACCGGACGCGTCACGGCTACCGTGGCGCCATGACTGCCCGATCTAGCCAGGTGCGGCGGGTCTGCCCGGAATGCCAACGTCCGGCTCTAGTTGATGTGCGCGCGACCTACTGCTCCCCCGCCTGCAAACAAGCTGCCTACCGTCGCAGGCTACGACAAGGAGAAACGCGGGCTATGCCCGTTATGTACGATTCTAGCTGTGTAATCCCGGACCTGCGACGAGGCGACGAGGGTCTGCGCGGGCGGCTAGGGATGAGGAAACCAGTGCTTGGTGCATTGCCCGAGCACCCGCTGACGAAGTTATTGCCGACCAGCCTTTGAGGGGCGGCGGTCGATCCGCCGCAAGAAGGCCTCCTCCTCGGCTCAGCGACACTTGGATTGCAACGCGAATCGCTTCGAACAGTCCTTAGTTCGATGCAGATCTCGCGGCGTCGCTGTAAACCCGCCAGACCATATTCAGGATCCCACTGTGCAAGTAGGCCTTCATCTGGAGCAGGCTCGCCTCGGGCCTGCCCATTAACACGAGCATCGGCTCACCGCCGGGGATCGCCCATTCGGCCAGCGAGACCCAGCCGTTGAGAGTCGCTCCATCGACTGGAGGCTCGGACCGCAGCACGGCGTCTACTTCGCCGTCTGCCGAAGAGGTTCCATACGGCCGCACTTCGGCTCCCTCCTTTAGCTCATCTCAATCGCGACTGTACGACGCTGTCCCGACACACGGGTGGCGGGAAACGGGACGCCCTACGTTCGGGTGGACTGAGGGAGACGCACGAGTTCGTTCATATCGCGTGTCGAAACGTGACACGCGTAAGGGAATACGTAACCTTACGCTTCGGCCGTGAAGTGCGCTTCGGCCGTGAAGCAAGTCCGACGAATCTGCCCTGAATGCCTCCGGCCTGCCGCAGTCGATGTGCGCGCGACCTACTGCTCCCCCGCCTGCAGGCGGGCGACCTGCCGTGGCAGGCTGCGACAGGGAGAACCGCGGCCCTTCTCCGTTAGGCAGTCTCGGAATGGCGCCCAGGCGACCGAGGATCTGGGGAATCCCCCGCTGGCGCGCAGCCCCCGCTACCGGTGTTGCTGTCTCTCAGGACGTAGTTGAAACTGAGAAGAGGCCGCGTGCCATTCCGGTCCGGTGGTCTGAGCCGGGCTTGTATGGCAACGACGCCACCGAGCGACGTGTCAAGGGGCGCTCGAAGAACGAGCGCTGGGACGGCGCGACCGTTGACGCCGGAAACGGGCGTGACGCAAGACGTATCGATCGTCGGAGGGCCGACCGCGCGGACATGCGACCGGTATTGAGCTGCAGGCCGAAGTGACCTTCGGGTATCCGTTAGCGGCGCTGCTGGGATGTTGCGATGACGCGTGCATCGCCGGCGAGTGCGCATCCGTTGTTGTCCGCCCAGGACTGACGCTCACGTTCGCGCGAAATGCCTTGGGACCAGCACACGGCGACCAACGCGGCCAGCCCGGCCACGATTAGCCACCAAACCCAAGTGCTGTCGCGGTCGAAGCTGCTGACCCAGTTCACGATCACTGCGATGAGAGCTGCGGCGACAGATCTCGGCCAGGTTGCGACGCTGAGGCTGACGAGTGCGAATGTGATTGTCGGGAAAACGTAATAAGGCGCGATCACACTCTCGAAAACGCACCTGAATGTCAGGGTGAGTGCTACTACTACGATGAGCAGACCGACGGTGCGTTGGGCTCGAGAGAACCACAGGCCGATGACGAGGCTACCGGCGATCCCCAGTAGCCGGACCGGTCCGCCCGCCACAAGGTACTCCGTCGTGGGCCCGAATCGGGCCAGGGATGGCGCTAGGTGTATCCACGGAGTCACACGACCACCCAAGCGAAACGCTGGTTGAAGCACCAGGGACTGCTCCGTGACCGACCAGTTCATCGCAAGCGGCAAGACGAGCAGTGCTGCCGCTGGTGCCGCTGCTCGAGCCAGCAAACCAGGAATCCTCCTCAAGCCTGCGGGGAAGAACACCGGAGCCAGCGCGAGTAGGACGAAGGGCTGGAACGCGACGG
>Ga0187853_10002091_pt1 | contig 17121 bp, 13 predicted proteins | sample June2016WEW_6_10_2_FD_132417 | JGI IMG/M metagenome (GOLD analysis project Ga0187853, IMG submission 132417) | Peatland microbial communities from SPRUCE experiment site at the Marcell Experimental Forest, Minnesota, USA - June2016WEW_6_100 | ecosystem: Environmental > Terrestrial > Soil >... | reverse complement strand
CTTCAACCCTGTGGTAACGTTGATGTAGCAAGCCACCAGGGGATTTTGCCGGAGTGCATCAGGTCCGCCGACGACCGCCTCAGCCATCTCGACGGCGTCCACACAGCCCTCGAAGTCGTAAGTCACGAAGACAACCGGCTTGGTCGTATAGGACAGCATCGCCTCCATCTGATAGCGTTCTGCGATAGCCTGGTTGACGTCCCCAGGTAAAACCAACGACATGACAAAGTCAATGTGCGGCAATGCATCACATACGGTGATGCCATCGACGACGTCCTGGAGAACGGGTTGGCGGCGCGCTCCTGTTCGATGATCCATGAGGTGGAGGCAATCGGAGCCAGGACCGTAGAAGCTGCGGTGATCTTCCAGAAAAATCACCCGCTCCCCATGGCGGTTACAAAGGACGACCCGCCTGGGCACAGTGTTGAATGCTTTCTCGACCAAGCCGGATGGGATACGCACGCGGTTGCCTTCGGCGACGAAAGCCCCGGCTTTTCGCAGCATCTCCACCGCTTCGGGTTCGAAAAGGCGGACCCCGGTACGTTCCAGGATTTCGAGGCTGGCGTTGTGAAGTTTTTCGCACTGCTGCGGAGAGAGCTTGCCAAAGTGCGGGCTGTCCAAACTAGTGTCATTAGCTCGAATGTTGTTCATTGATGCTTTCATTGATACTATCCTCTCTTTCTGTAGATCTGCTTGTCACGCTAAGATAAATATCCCATACGGTAGAGCTATGACGTTTCACGCCGCCAACTCTTTTCCAATGCATCCAATTCAGTCACGAGTTCTGGCCGGAGGGGTTTTGGCTTGTGCTCTTCCAATATCTGAAGCACGCGTTGATTGGCTTTATCTCCCAGAGACAATCCCCCCGCAGTCATCCACCGCTCATAGTTATCGCGATTTGCCAGCCTGGGGAACCAGTTCTTGCGGAAATTATGCAACGTGTGCGCCTCGGTTAAGTAACTTCCTCCAGGTCCCACCTGTGCCATCACATCCAGGGCCAATGTCTCCGGTGTGATCTCGATCCCTTTCATAATGCAGTTCACCATGCTAATGAACTCGTCGGTAGCAACGATTAACTCGAGCGAAGCGGAGTTTGCCGCCTCGGTGAAACCCACATCGTGCACCAAGTTCGCGCCGCTCAGGGCTGCCATCAGACACGAGATGGACGATTCCGCCGCCGCTTGTTGATCAAAAGCCACCGCATCCGTGCAACCCGCCGTGCTGAACATCGGCAAATGCAAGTAGTGGGCCATCTCGGTCAACGCGGCTGCCCAAAGGCTTAACTCCGGTGCTCCGTAGGAAACCAGCATGCTTTTCATGTCCATGATGGTCGGCACACCACCAAAGATGAAGGGCGCCCCGCGTCGTTTCAGCTGTGCGATCACCAGTCCACTCAGCGACTCGGCCATACAGGCCACCAGGTTGCCGGCTGCTGTCACCGGAGCCGAACTCCCGGCCAGAGTCATGGATGTATAAATCACGGGAATACCGTGCTCGACACAGAAGAGAAGTTTGGCAACTCCTTCGTTTGTATGCATAAACGGCGAGAAGGGTTCTGCATAGTGCACATAGTATGGCCGCCGCGCCAGCGCCTCCCAACCGCCCGCCACCATCGCCGCCATTTCAGCAATGGCCTTCAGACTGGCGAAGTCCCCCGTGCCGTGCATCAGAGGCTTGGTGCAGTTCTTGACCGTTTCCTTGTGGCCAATCCGAATTGCGATATTTCCGGGAACGTCGCTATAGATCGACGAGAACGAAACCAAGTCAATGTTTGGCAGCGCATCGCAAAGCACGGCTCCCAACCGGGCGTCTTCCCGGATAGACAGTCGTCGGGTCCGGTTGAACGGGTCGAAAAAGTAAGTCGAGTCCACCTGACTACTAAAGTAGACTCGCCCATCCTCCAGCAAAGCGGCTGGCTCGCCATCCCGACTATAGAGTGCAATGCTCCGAGGCGCGCTGGCCAGTGCATCTTCCACCAGGTATGATGGGATATGGACGAGCCGTTGCGGGCTGACACGCGCACCTGCTCCGCTGAGCAACTCCAGTCCCTCGTCGTTGTCCACCCTTACCCCTGTGCCCTCCAGCACCCCCAATGCGCTCAGAAACAATGTCTCTTTCTGGTCTTCGGTCAGTATTTGTAATCGAGGTGTGATCAGCGTTGTGGAACCAGCTTTCATCATTGGAAATCTCCTCATTCTTTTGTCTCAGAATCGGTCAGGAAGAAGCCGTGTGGAAAGGGATCTTCAGGATCAAGGACAAACTGGTGCAGACCGGTCAAGTGGGCTCGTCCCGATACCCGGGGAAGGATGGCATTAAATTCTCCGACTTTCGTTTCACCCACGATCCGGCCTATAAAACGGGTGCCTATAATGCTCTCGCTGACAAACCCCTCGCCCAACTTCAATTCTCCCCTGGCGTGCAGCACAGCCATCCTGGCGCAGGTCCCAGTCCCACAGGGAGAGCGGTCTATTGTCCGGTTACCAAGAATTACAGTGTTGCGCGCGTGCAGAGCGCCGTCCGCCTGGGGCTCTGCCGGACCGGAAAACTCCACACAATCAATAAGTTCCGTGAAAAGCTGCGTTGGGTGTCGAACCGAAAGCTGGGATTGTGCCGCGTCACGAATACGGATTCCCAGGTCGATCAAGGCTTCCACATTTGCGGGGACAAGCTCCAGCCCGGTCCGTTGGGCCTTGACCAGCGCGAAAAAACCACCACTGTAAACAATATCCGCCAGCACATCTCCCAGCCCCGGGACCGAAAAGGGAGCGTCAAGTTGATAAACGAAAACCGGCGTGTTGTCGAAAGAAACCTCACGCACGCAACCCGCCTCAATTCGTATCCGAGTGCGGACCAAGCCTACAGGAGTATCGAATGTCACAGTTGTCTCCGGTTCGACCGCCTCAACCATGCCGGTTTCCACCAAGGTCGTAGCAGTGCCTATGACGGCGTGACCACACATCGTGGTGTAGTGCTGGGTGTTCATGAAGATCAAGCCGAAATCGGCCTGCGGGTTCGTGGGGGTTGTGAGGATTGCGCCATACATGTCCTGACGGCCGCGCGGTTCGAGGAGCAGTAAGCGGCGCAGGTCATCCAGTTTATTGCGCGCATATGTCATTTTCTCCGCCATCGTCGCTCCCGGCAGGGATGGCAGGCCGCTGACCACCAAGCGGGTCGGTTCGCCAGCGGTGTGTGAATCTACAGTTGAAATGATGTGTTTGAATTGGACCATCTTCTTGTATTCCTATACTTTGCGCAACGTCTCGAGCGGGATGTGGCAAGAGAGGCGATGTCCGTCGCCGGCATCCTGCCAGGGTGGCACATCCGTCTCGCAGATGGCGCCTAGTTTGCGCTGGCAGCGGGTATTGAAGGGGCAACCGCTGGGTGGGTGAATGGGGCTGGGGACCTCTCCCTCCAGGATGATCTTCCTGGTCTCATGGCCGGGTTTAATGGAAGGGATCGCCGAAAACAGGGCCTGACTATAAGGGTGCAAAGGGCCATCTGAAATATCCTGAGCCCTGCCAATCTCTACGATCTTCCCCAAATACATAATGGCAATATTGTCGCTGACATACTTTACCATATGAAGGTCGTGCGAGATCCAGAAGTAGGTTAACTTGAATTCATCCTGCAAATCCTGCATTAAATCGAGAATTGCAGCCGCGATAGAGACGTCCAGGCCGGAGGTGAGCTCATCAGCAACGATGAATTGCGGGCGGAGTACCAGCGCTCTGGCTATTCCAATCCGTCTGGCCTGTCCCCCACTAAACTCGTGGGGATATTTATCAGCATCTTCGCTAGACAACCTCACCGTTTCGAGCAACCGCGCTACCTCATCCTGAATCTCATCTTCGTACTTTTTCATGCCGTGGATCCTAAGCGGTTCCGCAATGATCTCCCCAGCTGTCATGCGCGGATTAAGCGAGGAACGTGGATCTTGCATTACTATCTGCGCCTTGCATCTAAACTTCTGCATTTCTCTTTTGCTGAACTCCAATAAGTTTTGACCTTCGAAGAGAATTTTGCCATCTGTTGGTTCAACCAAACGCAGGATACTCCTGCAAACAGTGCTCTTTCCACAACCGGTCTCCCCTACCAAGCTGAAGTTCTTCCCTGCCTCAATGGTAAAGCTAACATCGTCCACCGCATGTACAATCCTCAGACCCTTGCCAAACACTTTAGAAAGTACGCCTTTCCCCTTGTAAAAATAGGTTTTCAACCCCTGCACTTGAACCAAAGGTACTCTATCCATATTCTTTTTCATGTTTTTTCATACCTGAAACAGGCAACTGAATGTTCAGAAGCTATCTCCAACAGCATCGGCGGCTTTTCCTTGCAGATCTCCATTACATACGGACATCTCGGATGAAATTTACATCCTTTGGGCCGTTTGGTAAGTTCTGGCACACGCCCTGGAATTGAACCGAGCCGATTGCCCCGAGCCTCAGCTCCGGGAAGACACCGCAGCAGAGCCTCTGTATAAGGATGCTGGGGGTTTTCGAATAATAGTGCGGTTGCAGCATACTCCACGATATTACCAGCGTACATGACAGCGACTCGATTACTTATCTCGGAGATCACGCCTAGATCGTGAGTAATATACAGGACTGAAGTCCTATTTCTTTTTACCAGGCTCTTTAACAACTCAAGGATCTGTGCCTCGATAGTAACATCCAACGCGGTCGTTGGCTCATCAGCAATCAAGAGGGAGGGATTACAGCTGAACGCCATTGCGACCATGACCCTTTGGATCATCCCACCACTAAATTGAAACGGGTAATCGGTCAGTCTTTCCGCTGGATCTGCGATTCCTACCTCCTCCAGCATTTTGGCAGCTTCATTTCGGAGCTGAATTCCCTTCCCATGAGGGTCTGATCGCCGATCTTTGTGAAAGCGCAACACATCTGTTACCTGAGTCCGAATCGTGAAAACAGGATTCAATGCATGCATGGGATCCTGGATGATCATTGCAATCTCTCTCCCCCTTATCTCCCTATTCATTATTCTCTCAGGGAGATCGAGCAGGTTCCTTCCTTTGAACAGGATCTTACCTTGCACTATCTTCCCAAACCGCGGCAGAAGCTTCAGGATAGAGAGCCCCAAGGTGGTTTTGCCGCAACCACTCTCCCCAACCAAGCCCAATACCTCTCCTTCCCGAATATCAAGGCTTACATTATCGAGAGCGAGACCAATCCCTCTGCGCGTGGAATACTCGACGGTCAAGTCGCTCACCCTAAACAATCCGTCATTCATCTGGATCACGCTCCCGGGGGTTGAGAGCGATCCGCAATGCTTCAGCAAACAGGGAGAACCCTAACATCGTAGTTATCAGGACGATTCCGGGCCAGATGATCATCAAAGGAGCGGTTTCTATATATGTATATCCTTGTTTCAGCATAATACCCCATGAGGCTGTCGGCGGCGGCACGCCCAATCCCAAAAATGAGAGGGCCGATTCCCACATGATCATAACTGCCAGATCCATACCAGCCAGCACAATAATCGGTGACAGAATATTGGGAATGATGTGACTGAGGAGAATCCGGCCGGTGGGAGCGCCAAGAGATTTCGCTCCCATAATATACTCCTCTTCCTTAACCCAAAGCGTTTGCGCTCTTGCCACCCTTCCGTATGCAGGAAAGGACGTAAATGCCAAGATAAGGATAATATTAAGAAGAGAAGGTCCCACGATAGCTGCCAGGACCAAGATCATGATAACCGATGGGAATGACCTGATTACATCGAAAATCAGAATCACTATATAGTCAACCGCTCCGCCATTTAAAGCGGCAACAGCTCCAAGGGGGACTCCAACGAGTACTGCAATCCCTACGGAGCCTATCGATACAACTGCAGCGACTCTGGCTCCGTAGATGAGCCTGGATAAGATATCCCTGCCAACATAATCCGTTCCCAGCAAATGCTGTGGGGATGATCCTGCAAAGCGATTTGCTATATCTTGTTCATTTGGATCAAACGGCGCAATCCAAGGAGAGAAAAGGGCGCAGACAAATATTACTGCGATAATGGAAGCCCCGATTACCCCCCGAGGCTGCCGCCTGAACGCCTGGATTATTTGGGCTATTTTTTTGATCCGTAGTTGAGATTTCCTCTTGTAACTATCCCATCTGCGCGGGAGGTTCAAAGAGACCTTTTCCTGAGTCATTTCTATTTATCTCTCCCTTATTCGTACCGTATTCGCGGATCAAAGTAAGCATAAGAAAGATCCGCGGCCAGATTAGCCAGGATGAATAAAAGCGCTGCGACAAGAACCCCTCCCTGTACCACAGGCAAATCCCGGGCAAAGACCGCATCTGTAATTACCTTCCCGATGCCCGGTCGATTGAAGATCAGTTCCACAAAGACAGCCCCACCCAGCAGCTTACCCACACCCAAACCGATAGTCGCAACAACAGGAATGATCGCATTCTTCAGAGCATATTTATAAGCAATATATCTATTAGGGGCGCCGAACGATCTTATTACCTTTATATAATCCATATCAAGTACTTCAAGTGTAGTGTCCCTTACCAGCCTAGCGATGTAGCCCAGCCAACCCAATGAAAGTGCAATAACCGGCAGGATCAAATGATGTATCTGATCTACAATGTTTCCTTCTTTTCCTCCTCCAATAACCGGAAAGAAGCGAAAACGTACCGCAAAAATCAGCAACAACAGACAAGCTGCAACGAAATCCGGTACTGAAACTGCGATGAGCGAGAGCACAGTAACCAAATGATCAACTATGGTTTTCCCATTAATTGCCGCCAGAACTCCCAAGATTATCCCGAGAAAGGCTGCCAGTCCCATGCTGGAAAGAGTTAATACTATGGTGTAGGGTAAAGCTGACATTATTAATGAAGAAACTGAGCGTCCAGACCAAACGGATTCACCCAAGTCCCCGTGCAAAATAGCCCAAATGTAGTGCCCCAGCCGAACATATACAGGTTGATCAAGGCCCAAACTTTTGTTCAAAGCTTCGACCATGGCAGGCGTCGCCCTCGGTCCAAGCATTACTGATGCCGGGTCTCCAGGGAGAAGGTAGATCAGACTGAATAAGAAGAGTAGCACACATAATAGCGTTGGAATAGCAGCGAGAACGCGTTTAATGAAATAATTTAACACGAGGGACCTACCTGAATATTATTATATATGAGTCCAATGATATTAGAAATAGTTTGCATCTTAAATTCCGGAGGCGTGGAACTTTGGGCGAAATAAGGCTAATCTAACAGGAAAATATAAGGGAAAATGGTCACAACATGACATTCCGGCTCATTATTTGAGCCATACGCACCTCCTTTTAAGAGACTCATGGATCTAATCTAGAAAATGCGCGACTTTATTCAAAACAGATTTGCAAAGGGGAGACGTCAGACCAAGGCAATACTATTACACGTTCCTTAGCTGACGTCTCCTTCCCTCCATGACGCACTTCTTTGCTTACTTATTTAATCGACTCATTAGTGAGCTGCCACATCCATCTGCCAAGGAGCTAGTCGACCATTTGGGTAGATTTCTCCTGGTATAACATATTTCTGCATTGCAGTAACCACGACGTCATTAGTAAGCCAGATTGCCCATGCATCCTGGTCGATTATTTGCTGCATCTGGACATACAGGGCCGCCCGCTTCGCGGAATCCATTTCTGCGTCCGCTTGCTTCCAGAGCGCGTCGTATTGTGGATTGCACCACTTACTGAGATTCCATTTTTGACCACATTGAAACCATTCAGTAGCATATCCCGGATCCACAGTTGTCGCAAAGAAGGAAATGTAAAAATTATTGCCCGTCCCTGTTGTCGTTGCGTCGTTGAAAGCTCCTACCTCTTCCGACACCACGTTCACAGTTATTCCTATCTTTTCCAGCTGCGATTTAACTACTTCACCTATAATTGTATTCGTTTGGTCGTTCCACATCAGGAAGGTGACTACAAGCCCCTTCCCATCTGGATACCCAGCCGCTGCAAGCAATGCTTTAGCCTTAACCAAGTCCGGTTGATAGGCGGGGGCGTCTTCCCACCGACCCAGCATCCCTGGCGGGAACATCGTATTTGATCTGGCTGGGACTCCATTAAAGGCGGCTTGAAGAATTGCATCAACGTCTATCGCGTCCCTGACAGCTTCCCTAACCTGCAAATTATTAAATGGCGGTTTAGTCACCGTAAATCCTATCCACCAGTACTTGAGGCCTGGTTTCAAGAATACCTGCATGTTCTGATCCTGTTTAAATGCCGCAATGTTAGTAAGCGAGATCTCAGAAACATCGACCTCACCTGTACTAACGGCCATTTCTGCAGTTTCGATTTCCGGGATAGGGATAAAGGTCAGTTTTGCTATCTTCGGCGGCACTCCAAAGTAGTCCTTGAATGCCGTAAGCACTGTCTCCACCCCAGGAGTCCAGTGGTCAAATTCGTAGGGCCCCGTTCCTACTGGATTGAGGCCGAAGGCTGCATTTCCTAATGCATCTACAGCCTTCTTGGAAACGATGAAACCCGCATTCATAGGTAAAGTTGAGGTGAAGAGCTTGGCGGATGGCGCCTTAAGGACAAGCTTAACCGTGTAATCATCAATTATCTCTACATGATCCAAGGAGTCCCATGAGCTTGCCTCAGGAGATTTCTGCGCTGGATCAATAATTCTCTCGAAGGAGAATTTTACATCCGCGGCAGTAAATTCCCCATACCCTTTTTGAAATTGAACACCCTTCCGTAAATGGAAGGTTATTTCCATATTATCCGGCGAAATATCCCAACTAGTGGCTAAATCCGGCACGATATCCCAGGTTCCCTCCTTATATTTAACAAGCCCACTGAATATACAGCTCATTATCGTGAGTTCTCTTTCTGTGCTTGTCATAAAGGAAGGATCTAAAGTGTTTATATCGCCCCAATCCGCTATCTTCAGCTCTCCTTTGCTCACCGGTGTTGCGGTGGGTGTGGGAAGTGCTACGGTGGGTGTGGGAAGTACCACGGTGGGTGTGGGAAGTGCTAGGGTGGGAATGGGTGTAGGTTGTGCCACAACGGGAGTGGGTGTTCCCGTCGCTTGTGCACAGCTTGCAAGCAAGACCATAACCAACATGGCTGACATCATACGAAAGAATACTACTGGTCCTTTGCCTATCATTACTTCCTCCTTTGGATTTCTATGATAGTACTGCAAGGTAATGGAATATACTTTTGTCTGGTGCAAAAAGCGTCAAAATTCTCATTCGCCAACATCACTTAGGGAGACCTCCTTTTTATGGACCAGTGATCTCGCATTTCATGAATAATCGTTACCTGGGCCTGCTTCCATGCTTATTCGTAGTGTATATAGTGAGGTGACAAGATGCATCGGATCATTTCTTTCCCAACCCGACCAGAGTCCGGGCTACATCCACGGCACTGGCCGCGTCGGGCGCATAGGCATCAGCCCCAATCTGCGCAGCAAAATCCGCGGTTACTGGCGCACCGCCAATCATAACCTTGACCGAGTCCCTAAGCCCGGCCGTAGTAACAGCTTCAATAATGGTTTTCATAAAGACCATTGTTGTTGTAAGCATGGCACTCAATGCTAGCAGTTTAGGTTGATGTTTGCGTATTGCCGCCACGAACGCCTCGGGACTTACATCCGTTCCCAGGTCGACCATCTCAAACCCACTGCCCTCCAACAGCATCTTGACCAGATTCTTTCCAATATCGTGCAGATCTCCCTTGACAGTACCAATGAGGCACTTGTCGGAGCTAAAGCCTGACCCACTTTGCACCAGCAATGGTCGTAGAACCCCCATACCGGCATTCATGGCGCGGGCCGTTCGTAATACCTCCGGCACAAATAGCACACCCGTCTTAAAGTCTTTGCCAACCCGGTCCATACCGACAATCAAACCAGCAGACAGGATCTCCTGGGGGGGTATCCCGTTATCCAATGCCTGCTGGACCAGACCGGCTACCTCTTTATCTTCGCCTTCATACAAACTTGTAGCGATTTTCTGAAATACATCTTCCATCGTCATCTCAAACCTCCAAGGGCTGTCGTCTGCTGGCTTCAAAGTCTCTTATTTGCCAGGAATCTCCCTGTTCTTCCATAAGACGGGTTAAGACAAAATCGCGAGTTGCGCGTATCTCGTCAATTAATGCTTTCAACACGGTTTCCGCATCACGCGCCCGGAGCGCCTCAATGATGCAAGCGTGAGTCTTATCCTGAGTCTTGACAGTTTGACGGAATGCCAGGAACATGAAACGGGCCAACTGGTCATGCACATGACCCATCATTTGCACCAGTTCCTCGTTGCCAGAAGCCTTTGCAATCAGGCAGTGGAAACGTCTATTCTCATCGATATATAGGTCATAAGATTCGTCATCGTAGCCGGTGTAGTCATGGGTCAGTTGCTCGATCTGCTCATCTGTAATTCTCTCCACTGCGCGCTGGATGGCTGCCGTTTCGAGAATTTCACGCACCTCGAACAAGTCAATTAGCTGCCGGACTGTAATTTGGCAAACGAAGTAACCCGAGCGGGGTTTAATTGTGACCAAACCCTCCTGACTTAACTGACTGAGCGCTTCGCGAAGGGGCATGATGCTGGTCCTGTAATGTTTGGCCAGTTTCACTATGTCCAGTTTCTCGCCGGGATTGAGATATCCCTTAGTAATTGAGTGACGCAAATCTTTGTGGATCTTACTTTTGATCGTTTCTTCTGCTTCAGAAATAACCATCGGCGCACCTACATACTAAAACGGAAAATCCTGTATCAGTTTGTTTTTACAATAGAATTGCAGAGAGGCTTAGCGGATGCCATCCTCAGATTGACGACTAACGAATAACCAGGTCGACCTTCCACCAGGATCGAATCCAAGATCAATTCCTTTCCAGTGACGGCTCCGGGCGGATCAGTTGCGCTACCAAGGCCAAGAAAATAAACAGCAAAAAGGAAGGATGTCCGCAACTTAACTGATTCACCGGATGAGTCAATCTAATAAAGTTCTGTTGGAGAGTTTCCTGTTATTGTACAAAGTGCAGTCGACGATGTTATGATAAGGTGGGGGTACCCAAAGGCTATCTTACACACGATAACTAATATATTTATTTTATCCTATGATATAATTCTTATATCATAGGATATATTAGATGTCAATATGTGATATCTTATGAATGTAGAATTTACACGGTTGGTGAGTTTGAGAAATTGGCAGGATAATCGACTTTCCATCAAAAAGATTTAATTCACGCATTCCCTTGTCGCTCTTTTTTTTGGTCACATTAGCTCCCTGACCCTGGCCAGGGACTGGCCAAGTAAAATCCACACCGCACGAAGGAGGAGTTTATGAAGATTTTGGTCTTGGGTGCCGCAGGTAAGATGGGGAAAGCTGTCTCCTGGTACCTGGGTAGAGACCCGCAAGTAAGCAAAGTGGGTCTGCTGGATGCGAATGAAGCTGCGCTGATAGCCGAGGCGACGGATCCGGATAAGTTCAACATCCATACAGTCAGCATCGAAGACAGCTCCAAATTGCAAGCTGTCATGAAGGAATATGACGCCGGTATCGTGGTATTGCCAAACCGGAATCTCAGTTACAAAGCGATAGAAGCTGCCATCGCAGCCCGGTTTAACATGGTGGACATCCTGGAAGAATACCACCGCTGTCCGGATGAATATGAAATAGAGGGTCTGGTCGTTCCGCAGGGGATGAGCATTCGCGAGTACGGGGAGAGCATCCACCGGTGTGCCGAAAAGAATGATGTGCTGATCCTGGACGGCATGGGTTTTGCCCCCGGCCTGAGCAACATAACCACCGAGCACGGTATCGGCCTGCTGGATAAGGTCACAACCGCGGTAGCCCGTGTGGGTGGAATCCCGAATGCTGATGCGGCCTGCAGGCACCCACTGTGCTACATGACCACCTGGTCCATTGAGCACGTCCTGCGCGAATACAATGTCAAGACCTGCATGATCAAGGATGGGAAGGTCATCGAAATCCAGGCGCTGTCCGACATGGAATGCTTTAAATTTGGCGAGTTTGGCCGGAATGCTGACCTGGAATGCGCGGTAACGCCGGGAATGCCCTCGTTCGTTTACACCCACCCCGAACTTCAATACTTCGCCGAGAAGACCGTGCGCTGGCCGGGACACTACTCTGGCATCCGCACTCTGATCGATTCGGGCCTGCTCTCGCAGGAACCGGTGGAGACCAAATGGGGCTGGATCGCCCCCCGCGAATTCTTGCTGGGAATTCTGAACCCGAAACTTACCCCTCTGCCCGAAGACAAGGATGCCTGCGTGATGTACAACACCATCACGGGCCAGAAGGCCGGAAGGGAGGTCAAGGTGGAATACCATATGTGGGATGAGGCTCAAAACGGCTTTACCGGCATGCAGCGAGTCACCGCCTTCCCGGCGGCCATTGGCGGCAAACTGGTGGCGGGTAAAAAGATCTACCTGACCGGCGTGCGCGCCCCTGAAGAGTGTGTGAAGGGAACAAACTACAGGTCCATGCTGGATGAATTGGAGTTAAGCGATATCCACATCAAGGAGACGCTTTCAGCCTAGATTTACCGCGGGGGTGTTTCCTTAATTCAACACGGCAATTGAATTGGCCACTAGATGCTATAAGGATGAGGTGCCCCTGAACTAGGCACCTTGTTTTTTTATCGATCCAGGATCTTCCCGAAGACCAGCTGTTTCATGAGCTGACCCGCCTGGTAGGAAGTCCCATATATGCTAATAATGGGACTTATAAAATGGAATGGTTTGTGGATTTGAACGACGAGTTTAGAATGAGGTCAGGCTTTGGTCGCGTGTCTATGGAAGACACGCGGAAAGATGTGGATTTTATATATGATGCGCTTAAATTACCCGAAGGAGCAAAGGTACTTGACCTATTCTGTGGCGCGGGTAGACATTCGCTTGAACTTGCAAGAAGGGGTTACTCAGCAACCGGGATAGAGTTGAACCCTGATTACCTAAAATTTGCAAAGCAATTGTGCAAATCAATGGCCAATCCTCCAAGTTTCATCCATGGGGATGTTCGCTGTATTGATTTTGGTGAGGGGTACGATGCGACTATCATCATGTTTCAAAGTTTCGGCTATTTTTGCGACAGAGATGATAAATTGGTTCTACGCAAGGTCTTTGGCGCCTTGAAAACAAAAGGAAGATTTCTAATCGAAATTCTAAACAAAGATTGGATCCTAAAAAACTTTGTAGAAATTCAGAAAACTGTGATTGACGGCATACGGGTGGTTGAGAAACGAAAGTTTGATGTCCTAACAAGTAGGAACGATTTTGTCATTCAAAGGCAAGAGAAAGATGGAATTGTTATCAAAAGGGGGTCTTGGAGATTGTATTCTGCCCACGAAATGAAAAATATTCTTGAAGACATCGGGTTTCGGTTTTTGAATGGATACTCCGATCTCGATAAAAATCCTTTAACGGAAGATAAAAGGTTAATGCGGATGGTGTTCGAGAAGCAAAGCAGGTGAGCCATACCATTGAGCTGAATCCCACTCCCTCAATCTGTCTTTTCTTGTTGGCTCGTGAGCCGACGGGTTGGGATACTATTCTATTGGTAAGGTCCAGATAAATCAAAGGAATCTAAGGCATCCGCCGACCTTGGCGGATGCCATATCCATATTGCAGATTGAATATCAGGGGTTTAAAAACAACGCGGGTGTTTTTCATAATCATCAGGTCCATTCGACCGTGATAGACTTGTAAACACCCGCGTAGCTTAGTGCCCCCAAGCAGACTCAAATCGCTGTTTTTGGCTGGAGAGGATCACATCCCGGGTCATTAATTGGTTAAGTATCTATACAGGTCAGTTTCAAAAAGACGGGTAAAAAATAGACTTTATACCGTCTTTTTGCAGTATGTGGTATTTATGGGCCCGGCAGGATTCGGAAATCATCCCTGTCAGGGGATGTGGGCCAAGCGATTATGAGTCAGGTGGCTCCTTTTCATAGCTTCTACTTGAAGATAGATCAAGTAAATTTGCACAATCTGAACAGTTCAACCACCATCTGAATAATAGTGGCAAAGGCCACCGTAACCAGCGCAGGGATACGTTCCTTTCCTCGCCGGCGTAAGACCAGCACCAGGCCCCAGACGCCTGTGCAGACCACCCCAAGCAGTCCGGCCAAAGGCCACAGCCCCCATAACCCCACCAGCACCCTGGCGTCCGCTCCGCCCAGCCAGTTGAAGTACCAGACGCTCAGGACGAAGAGGCTGACCATCAGCGGGAGAAGATCCAGATGGACGGCACGGAAAAAGGCTGCCCCCAGGCCCAGCACGAACAAGGGCCAGGTCAGCCAATCCGCCACTTCACGCCGGCGCCAGTCCTGCAGGCCGCTCAAGACGACCAGGGCGGCCAGCAGGGCATGCAGGATGAGCTCGAACTCAGGCGGGCAGGACATAGAACCACAAGCGCGTCGGCGTGCCCCAGTCCAAGCCCAGGCTACGCCCAACGGTTTCAGCTTCCAGGTCGAAGAACTCCCCCGCGTCGGACATGGTACGGGGAGCGTTCCAGACCCGCCAGCTCCTGCCCAGCAGCGGAGTGGCGGCGAATTCGGAGAGTCGGGCCGCCGCGCCCTTTCCGTTGGTGCGGTGCACCTGGCGGTCGTACCTGCGCAGGTCCGGGAGCGCCTGGGTCGAGACGAGCAGCCGGCGGCCATCGCCGGAGCGCAGCTCTATGGTCCCAACCTCCGGGACGACCCGTTTGGCCGTGTCGGTCAGGCTGAGCGGAGCCTCGAGCAGCGGGTTCACCATATTTTCCAGCCAGTGCAGCGGTTCGAGGAGCAGCTGGCCGGCCTTGTGTTCCCGCCGGTCGCGGATCTCCCGGGCGGCCCGGTCCTCTTCGAGACGAGCCATATACTCCAGGGCGTGCGCCTGGCGGCGGTTGTAGATCGTCAGGATCAAGGACAGGCACAGGATCAGGACAAACGTTGCAATTTCCATCATAGGGATACCTCCTTAAGGTATTTGGGCTTTGATACGCGCCAGGCGGCGCCAGGCCGCCGGGCGTGGATCCAGCAGAGAAACGGACAGGAATAGCACGAACAGGCTGCCGATAAATGTGGCCGGCCACCAGGGGCTGGAAGTGGGCTTGGCAGGAGCAGCCGGTGGCGGGGGGGGAGCCTGGGTGGGCAGAACCGTTGGCGCAGGCGTAGGAGTGGGAGTGGCCGCAAGGACCACAGCCGCCAGGTTGACAGGCGTGGAGGCTGCCGCAGTCGGCGGCGGCGCGGTCGGCGCAGCCGGGGTGGCAGTCGGTTGAGGCGGCGGCAGGGGGATGAGCACCCAGCCGCTGGCGCTGCCGGTATTCCCGAAGGCGTCCCAGGCTTTGACGGTGACCTGGTACTTCCCGATGGTTGCGATCGAGCCATCGCCCATGCGGCCCAGCCAGGTGAATTTGGTTGGCAGGGCCGAGCCGGCATAAGAGAAAACGGCCTCCGGCCAGCGATCTTTTGGATCCTTCACGGTGATGCTTGCGCCAGCGATCGGCAACGAACCCGTGTTGATGGATACGCTCGCAGAACCGAAGTCCAGCCAGAGCGGCGTGATCGACACTTTGGGCGCCTGGTTGCCAACTACGATGGTGACCTTTGCTGGGTGTTCCAGGTTACCGGCGTTGTCGGTCGCCCGCACCAGGAAGACATATGTCCCATTAGAACGCAGGCCGTTCCAGTCGTAGACCCACCCATCCCCGGCACCGAGCGGCAGGTTCTGCCAGGTCGCGCCGTCGTCGAGCGAGATCTCGGCTCCGGCCACCCCGGAGGTGGCATCGGAGGTCGAGCCGGTCAAATGCATTTCCTGGTTCCCGCTGATATTTGTCGTGGAGCCTTCAGCAGGCGAGATGAAAGCGGAGACCGGCGGGGTGGCATCCACCGCGGCGGAAACAGACGTACTGGAGACGTTCCCCGCCTTGTCGGTCACTACGATCTGGACGGTGTGCACGCCGTCCGTCAGGGTCGGGGCGGTCGTCTGCCAGGCGCCGCCGTCCACCGAATACAGGATCGAGGCGACGCCGGAGGTGGCGTCCGTCGCCGGGACCGACACTCCCACGCTGGAGGTGTACCAGCCGGCCAGGCCCGGCGTGCCGGTCAGAACCGGCGTGCCTACGACGGGCGGGGTGTGATCAACGCCGACCGTCCGGGTGATACTGGTGGTGTTGCCGGCGTTGTCCGTTACCCGCCCATGCACCGTGTAAACGCCGTCCGTCGAAAGTGTCAGGCTGGAGACCCAGCTGCTGCCGTCCAGCGAAACCTGCTGGCTGGCAACCCCGGACGTGGCGTCCGTCCCGACGGCTGAAACGGTCACTGGAGAGAGATACCAGCCGTTGTTCCCATTTGCAGCAGGCAGCACGAAGCTGGCGGTCGGCGGGGTCGCATCCAGGTGGATCGTTTGCGACGAACTGGCGGTGTTGCCGGCCTTGTCAGCTGCCTGCACCTGGACTGTGGACGTGCCGTCGGGTGAGATGGTAACGGAAGGCTCCCAGGTCTTGCCATCCAGGGAGACCGCCTGGTCGGCGATCCCGGAGGTGGCATCGGACGAGTCCGCCGATACGGTCACCGGAGAGACGTACCAACTGTTGGTTCCATTGGGGGCAGCCGGAGACAGGGTCATGCCCAGAATGGGCGCCGTCCGGTCAACCGAAACTGTCACGGGGGAGGTTGTAGTGGTGTTGCCGGCGTTGTCCGTGACGCGGCCGCGCACGCTGTAGACGCCGTCGGTCGAGAGGGTCAGACTGGAGACCCAGGTAGTGCCATCCAGGGAGACCATCTGGCTTCCGACGCCGGAGGTGACGTCCGTCCCGCTGACGGTAACGGTTACTGGAGAGACAAACCAGCCGCCAGCGCCGTCCGGGGCGGGAATTTGGAGACTGGCTGTTGGTGGAGTGGTGTCCAGTTTGATCGTTTTGGTGGTACTGGCCGTGTTGCCGGCATTGTCTTTTGCACTTACCTGGACTGTGCTGGTCCCGTCGTTCAAGACGGTGAGGGAGGCCGTCCAGGTGCTGCCGTCCAGGGAAACGCCCTGGCTGGCAAGACCAGAGGTGGCATCGGACGAGTTCGCCGTGACGGTCACCGGCGAGACATACCAACCGTTGGCGCCATTGGGAGACGCCGGAGCCAGGGACGCATCAGGTATGGGTGCGGT
>Ga0187853_10002087_pt1 | contig 17142 bp, 12 predicted proteins | sample June2016WEW_6_10_2_FD_132417 | JGI IMG/M metagenome (GOLD analysis project Ga0187853, IMG submission 132417) | Peatland microbial communities from SPRUCE experiment site at the Marcell Experimental Forest, Minnesota, USA - June2016WEW_6_100 | ecosystem: Environmental > Terrestrial > Soil >... | reverse complement strand
GGGCCGTTTATCTGTCAGACCACTTCGAGGAGTACTGGCGCTACCATGTTGACGAAGATCAGAAGCGCCTCTTTCAGTCCGTGAAGTGGCGAAAGCTCGTTGCCAAAAAGTAGCCACACCCAACCTTTTTGACTATAACCGGGAAATCCGCCGGCACGAAGCGCAACTCAAGCAGGGCCGCTCGCTGGATCACTTGTTGGCAGCCATCAATGTCGAAGGCCCGGGCCAGGGCACGATGGAGATCGAGGGCACGCAAAGCAATGTCGTGCAAAGGGTCGCCGAGGTGCGGATGCGCTTCAACCCCCATGGCCAGACCAGTCCCGTGACGATCGTGCTTCACGACATCCGGTACTCCGGCGGCGCTTTCCGGCCTGTAAATGAGGAGGTCGCGCGCGTCAACACCCTGACCTTCCAACGGAAACCGGGGCCGCCCAAAATGGAGGTTAGTGTCGCCTCAGTTAAGCCCAAAGATGCCCCAGACAGTCCGTGGCAGAGCTTCAAAGGCAATCTCAAGGGCATGGCTGTGAACCTCCTTATCCCGCCGCTCGATGTGGATGCGCGCGGTCATCAGGCAATGCTCGACTTCGGCTCGGCCCTGGCCGCCCAAGCCGCCACGTTCACCTTTCCGCACGCCGACAACCTCACTCCCATCCTCCTCCCAGGGCCTTGATGAGTCCTACGACCGCCACCAGTTTATCCCCTCGGATCTGGACCACCGTCCGCTCGAGGGCCAGCGCGGAGGTCTGGGCGGTGGCGACTTCGAGATAGGTGACCAGGCCGGACTTGTAGCGGTTGTTGGCAATGTCCAGGGTTTGCTGGGCGGACGCCAGGGCCGCGGTCTCGGCCCGCAACTGCGCCTCGAGCAACTGCTGCGCAGCAATCTGGTCCTCGACTTCCTGGAACGCGGACAGGACGGTCTGGCGATAGGCGGCAAGCGTCTCCCGGTAGGCCGCCCGGCTCAGGGCCAGTTGGGCCCGAATCCTGCCGCCCGTGAAGAGGGGAAGCTGCACCGCCGGCCCAACCGACCAGAAACGGCTCGGCCAATCGAACCACGTCGAGGCGGAAATCGATTCGAAGCCAGCCAGGCCATTCAAGCGGAAGTGGGGGTAAAAGGCGCCTTGGGCGACACCGATCTGGGCGTTGGCGCCCGCCATGCGCTGCTCGGCGGCGGCGATATCGGGCCGGCGTTCGAGCAATTCACTGGGCAGCGCCAAGGGCACCGTCGGCGGTTGCGCTGCCGCTGCGCCGCCCGCGGTGTCAGATGCGGGCCCCGCCTGTGGGGCCAGGGCAAAGCCGACGGCCGGCTGGCCGCACAACGCCGCAATGGCATGGAGCAGCCGGGCGCGTTGCAGCCGGAGCACCGGCAACGCCGCCTCCGCCGTCCGGAGCTGGGTCTGGGCCTGGGACACGTCGAGGTCGGTGGCAATGCCGCCCTTGCGCCGGTTGACGGTCAGCTCGAGCGAGCGGCGGTAGGTTTCGATGGTGCGTTGCAGCACGTCCGTCTCGGCCTCGAGCGCGCGAAGGGTGAAATAATCGACGGCCAACTCCGCCTGGACCACCAACTTGACGGCCTGGAGGTCGTCCGAGCCGGCGGCCAGTTGGGCGCGAGCCGATTCGACCTGGCGCCGAACCCGGCCCCATACATCCGCCTCCCACCCGGCCTGCAGCAGCGCGGAAAGAGTATTGTAGGTCGGGCTGACCCCGGCCGGGGCGCCGTTGTAAGGCAGGTTGAAACTCGCGCGTTGGCGCGTGTAACTCGGGTCCACCTCGACCTGTGGGAAGAAGTCCGCCCGGGCCACATTGACCGAGGCCCGCGCCTCGTCAAACCGGGCAATAGCGGCGGCCATTTCCTGGTTGTGGACGCCGGCAAGCGTCTCGAGGCCGTTCAACTCGCCATCGCCGAAGACTTGCCACCACGAACCGCCCAGCCGATGCGCCGCCGGCGCCGCCGGTTTCCACTCGGCTGCGTTCGTTCCATCGGCCGGCGCCGAGAAGGCCGGCGGCAGGGCGTTTGTCCCGAGCGCTGGCGGACGCTGGTAGTCCGGCCCCACTTTGCACCCCGCCAGGAACAGCGTGATGGCAAGGATTCCTGGCGCAGTGCGCAGCAGCTCCTCCAGGCCCGCGATCGCCGGCTCTTTCGCGATGTTCCTTCCGCAACGATAGCAATAACGAGCCATAACGGATTTTAACGACGGATGATAGGGTTGCGAGCCAAAAGAAGGTAACTGTTCACGTGGTGGATCAGGTTTGACGCGGATGCTCACGCGGGGTCGCCATGAGGCTTTGTCCCGGAGGGACATCCCGAGAATAGCCCGGCGCTTCAGCGCTTGTCATTACCCACATGTTCGGGGGAGATGGTTGAGAGGAACTGATTGAGGCACGCGGCCTGGATTCCGTGCTTTCGTACCACTGCCGGCGTGAGCCAGGGCCAAAAACCCCGTAGGGGTGACCTGTTTATAGAGGAGCGTGACCCACCACCCTTCTTTTTGTTTTTCAGGGGCGCGGGTCTGGCCCGCCTGTCGAATTCCCCACCCGCCGCGCCGCTGAAAAACAAAAAGAAGAAGGGGGTGGCTGCGCTGGTGCTATAAACAGGCCACCCCTACGGGGTTTGAGATGGTCCGCAACAGGAGCGATAATCAAGGTGCGCAGAGAATGTGGGTAATGACAAGCGCTGAAGCGCCGGGCTATTGTCGGGATGTCCCTCCGGGACAACAACTGACCTCAAACGCAGTGACACTGCGAGAGGCGCCTACGACGACGAGGCAAGCGCATGGATATGCACCTGAACAACTACAAAAAAAAGTGAACCTTCCGGCACCCTGACGGTATTAATGGGCAAACCTGGGCGAACCGAGCCGTGAAATCGGAAAAAAACTATGAAAACTGTGGAAACCATGAAGACCGTGAAATCAATCTGCATCCTATCGCTCCTTGCGGCAGGGGCGATGGCGGGCGTTGGCCAGGAGTCCTTGCGCGCGGACATCAACCCGGCGCTGCAATATTATCAGGCCTTTCTTTTGGCGCCGGAGCCAATGTCCGCCGCAGACCAGGATTATCTGGGCACGAAAGACGGGCACCGCTGGAAGCTGCCGGAACGTTACGGCAAGATCGTCGCCGGGTATGACAACCAGTTCAAACTGTTGCGGCAAGCGGCGCGCTCGGCGGCGCCCTGTGATTGGGGCCTCGACGGGAGCGCAGGTCCGGCCACGCTCCTTCCACACCTGGCCCGCGCCAAGGCGGCCGCTGTCGCGGCCACAACGCGGGTCCGCTGGGAATTACAGCATGACCAGCAGGCGGAGGCGCGCGATGATTTGCTGGCCACGCTCGCGCTGGGACGAAATGTCTCCCGCGACGGCCTGTTGGTATCCACGCTCGTCCAAATGGCCGTTGAAAACATGATCGGGTGGGACGTGGCCGAACATTTTGGCCAGTTCTCTCCGGAGACCTTGAAGCAGTTGGATGACGGCTTCGACTTGGCCCCAGCCCGAGGCACCGTGGCCGGCTGCATCCACCCGGAAAAGGCCATGTTCCTGGACTGGCTGGTGCGCAAGATTGAGGTGATACAGAAGGCGAATCCGGGCGACGACGCCAAGGCGATGGCGGCCCTCCGTGAAATGTTCACAGGCCTGCTGGACACGGAGCAAGATCCGCCCAAGGTGGTAACCAGCGGCAATTCGGGTCAGACCAGTCCCTGGGAACGAATAGCCCAAGCTGCCGGCGGGACCAGCCAAGGCGTGCTCAAACTCATCCGCGACCTGGAGACGACGATGCATCAGAAGCTGGCTGTCATTACGACGTTGCCCTATGGGGACTTTGAAAACCAGATCAAAGCGTTCAGGGCGGAGATCCAGGAATCTTCAAACCCTCTGGTTCCCCTGCTGGTCCCTGGCTGGGAGAAGGGCCGTCGCCGGGAATTCAGGACTCAGGTGTATCTGGCCATGATACGCGCGGCGGTGGAATATAAATTGCACGGCGATTCCGGATTCCAAAGCGTGACCGATCCATGCGGCCAAGGTCCGTTTGTCCTCCGGCGTTTTATGTTCCAGGGAGTCGACCGGGGATTTGAACTCACGTCCGCACTCGAGGCGACAGATTCCAACTCTCTCATTTTCGTCGAGAAAGCGGGCGATCCATTCCGGGTCGGTGGACCGTTTGTGGGCCAGGCAATCGAGTGATCAGCCACGGAGAACGCACCCGATTGGGACCGTTGACAAGGTGGTCTTGATCCATGGTTGTGACGTGTTCACGCTGAACCCAACGTTGATGACCCTCGAGACGCCAGAGACAGAGAGTCTGCTGGACCGGGCCCGGGCAGGGGACAGCGAAGCCTTTTGCGAGTTGTGCCGGGTCTATGAAACCAGCCTCCTGCGACAGGCCATGGCCCTGTGCGGCAACGCTGCGCTGGCCGAAGACCTGGCGCAGGACACGCTGGTCGAGGCCTGGAAGGGCCTGCGCCGTTACAACGGGCGCTGCCGCTTCTTCACTTGGCTCTGCGCGATTCTTCTTCACCGGCACCGGAACACGCTCCGGCGGAAGCGCCCGCTCTCCCTGGCCGCGTTTGCCAGGCAGGACCGGGATGAGTTTGAAGACCGGACGGACCAGTTGGCCGACGACCGGGCCAGGCCTGACCAGGCAGCCCTGATGCGCGAAGAGGCCGGCCTGGTCCGGGAATGCGTGCAATCGCTACCCCTCAAGCAGCGGCAGGTCATTCATCTGCGGTTCTATGTGGACGATTCGCTGGCGGGAATCGCCGCAGCCCTGGGCTGCTCGGTGGGGACGGTGAAATCGCGGCTGTTTCATGCCCTGGAAAAGCTGCGGGCCATGAAGGACCTCAGGGCGCAATTTGCGAATCTGGAACAGAAAGTTGGAAGCTTATGAAGCCTTGTGCGAAAAACCGGAAGTGGATTGCCTGGCTGGCACTGGACGCTTTGGAGGCACAACAGGCGAAAGAACTGCGCGCCCACATCGAGGCCTGCGAAGGATGCCGCCGCTATCTCGAGGAGACTACAAAGATGACCCGGGCCCTCAAGGAGGCGCAGACAACACCGGAGGTCGAGGCCTCGGAGTCCTTCCACCGGAAAGTGGCGCGCGCAGTCAGAGCGAAGGAATCATGGTCCCTCCGGGAAGCGGTGGCAGCGCCGTTTCGAGCAACCCCGCTGAAGTGGCGCGCCGCTCTGCCCGTGCTCGGCGCAATGGCAGTGGCGATAGTGGTATTGTCGCTGCTGGCGCCCCGATTCCGAACCGGGAGCCTTCCCTCGCCCGCGCCATCCTCGGCCCGGGCCGTATCGGCGCCCAGCTTCAACAGTGATCTGCCGCCAACCCTCGCCAACTACCGGCGCGCCGCCAATCGCTCCCTCGAGGACCTGGATGAACTGCTGACCCGGCAGGGAAACAGGAACCGGTCCCCGGTCCCGATCTACAGGGCCTCGACTTTCGCCCTTGCCGATCTCGCGGATTGAAACCTGACATCGTGGCACCGTTGATGAAGGGCAATTGAAATCCGAAATCCGAAGGCCCGAAATCCGAAGGAAATCCGAAACCCGAAATCCGAAGGCTGAGATCGCGAAGCTTTCGGGTATTGGTTCTCCACTCAGTACTGAGGCCGCAGGCGCTTCCGCGTCACGCGGCAACCGCACCGGATGAGGGACCGAATGCGGACTTCGGGTTTCGGATTTCGGATTTCCTTCGGATTTCGGCCTTCGGATTTCGGATTTCCGTCCGGGCCCCGCGGTTCCGTCTTGCAGTCGGAGGTAGCTTGCTGCAAGCTCATCCAAGAACCTTTATCATCAATGTCATCGAGAGTCCGCATAAGTTGTGTGCTTGGGCTGGTGGCGCTCGTCTCCGGCCGCCTCTGCGCCGCCGAGGAGAAGGCGACCGCCGCCTGGCTGGCAGAACACTATGTCAAATTCGAGTTCCGCATCCCGATGCGCGACGGGGTCCGGCTGTTCACTCGGGTCTATGTGCCCAAGGACGACTCGCAGGCCTGGCCTATACTGCTGACGCGCACGCCCTACTCTCTGAAACCCTACGGGCCAGACAACTATCCCGGGGCCTCCGGGTCATTCGAGGCATTTGCCAGGGACAACTTTATTCTGGCGACGCAGGACGTGCGCGGCCGCTTCGGCTCGGAAGGCGAATACGCGCATGTGCGGCCGTTCAATCCAAACAAGGGCCCCAAGGAAACCGACGAGAACTCGGACACGTGGGACACGATTGACTGGCTGGTAAAGAACGTGCCTGGGAACAACGGAAAGGCCGGCCTGTTTGGCATCTCGTATCCCGGCTTTTACACCTCGATGGGAATGATCGACAGCCATCCTGCGCTCAAGGCGGCTTCTCCCCAGGCGCCGATAACCGACTGGTTCATCGGCGACGATCTCCACCACAACGGGGCGTTTTTCCTCTCCCAGAGCTTCGGTTTCTTCTACCGTTTCGGCCAGCAGGTGCAGGACCCGCTGCACCAGGACGCCCCCGGCTTTCGGTTCCCCACACCCGACGGCTACGATTTCTTCCTGCGCATGGGCGCGTTGACCAACTCGGACACGCTCTTTTTCAAAGGGCATTCAACCGCGTGGACGGAGTTCCTGGCACACTCGACTTATGATGGCTGGTGGCAGGCCCGGAACATCCGGCCACACCTCAAGAACATCCGCTGCGCCGTGATGACGGTCGGCGGGTGGTTCGACGCGGAGGACTTCTTCGGGGCGCTGGAGACCTACCGCTGGACCGAGCGGCTCAATCCCGGCATCGTCAATACGCTGGTTATCGGCCCTTGGGCGCACGGCGAGTGGGGCCGTGGCATTGGCGAAACCCTGGGCCCCGTCAGCTTTCATGCGCGGACCTGCGAGTTTTACCGGGAGAAGATCGAATTGCCGTTTTTCCGCCATTTTCTCAAAGGGGACACCAACTACACAGCCGCCAAAGCCCAGGTTTTCGAGACCGGCACCGACCGCTGGCGGCGCTTGGATGCCTGGCCGCCCCGGAATGTCTCTTCACGCACGCTCTATTTCCGGCCGGGCGGCTCGCTCGGTTTTGACCGCCCGACTGAGGGGGCGGGGGCCTTTGACGAATTCGTCAGCGATCCGGCCAAGCCGGTGCCTTTTACCAGCGCCCCATCCACCAGCTACCCGCGCGCCTACCCGGTCGAGGATCAGCGCTTCGCCGCCGCGCGGCCCGACGTGCTGGTCTATGAAACCGAACCGCTCCAGGAAGACCTGACCCTGGCGGGTCCGCTCAAGGCCATGCTGCACGTCTCCACGAGCGGCGCCGATGCGGACTGGGTCGTGAAACTGATCGATGTCTATCCGGGGGATTACCCGGACCCCGAGCCCAACCCGGCGGAGGTGAAGCTGGGCGGTTGCCAGCAACTGGTGCGCGGCGATGTGTTTCGAGGCAGATTCCGAAACAGCTTCGAGAAGCCGGAGCCGTTCCAGCCCGGCCAGATGACGCGCGTGGAGTTCGCCCTGCCCGACGTCTTTCACACCTTCCGCTCGGGCCACCGGGTCATGGTGCAGGTGCAGAGTTCATGGTTCCCGCTGGTGGACCGCAACCCGCAGACTTTCGTCAATATCCCGACCGCAAGGCCGGAGGACTTTCGCAAGGCGACCCATCGGGTTTATCGGGCCGGGGACGCCTCTTCGGGCCTTATGGTCGGCGTTCTTCCCCCCGGGAGCGCCCAACCGGCGCCCTCGCCCTGAACGACCGGTTTTTTTCGGTTTGTGGTCATGACCACTTAACCATCCAAAGCTCTCAATGAATAGAACTCGTGTCCCTCCTTCGGTCAGTTACAGTTTCACCATGCGGTTGGCGTATCCGAACCAGATCGGCATGCTGGCTCGCATCGCCGGGGTCATTAGCAAACACGGCGGGGACATGGGGGCGGTGGACATCGTTGCCTCAGACAGCAAATCCATGACGCGCGACATCACCGTGCGCGCGCGCGACACGGAGCACCAGGAAGAACTCATCGCCCGGGTCCGCCGCCTCCCGGGCGTCAAGGTGATCCATGTGTCGGACCGCGTGTTTCTCCTCCACCTGGGCGGCAAGATAGCCATTTCCAACAAGGTGCCCCTGGTGACGCGCGACGCCCTCTCGATGGCTTATACGCCTGGCGTGGCGCGGGTCTGCGAGGCCATCGCCGCCCACCCGAGCAAGGCCTGGCAGCTTACGATCAAGGGCAACTCCGTCGCCGTGGTCAGCGACGGCACCGCCGTGCTGGGCCTGGGTGACATCGGCCCCGAGGCGGCCATGCCGGTCATGGAAGGCAAGGCGATGCTCTTCAAGGAATTCGCCGGCATCGATGCCTACCCGATTTGCCTGAGCACCAAAGATACGCAGCAGATTATCGAGACGGTAAAGCACCTTTCTGTCGGTTTTGGCGGCATCAACCTGGAAGACATCTCCGCGCCCCGCTGCTTCGACATCGAGCGCGGATTGCAGAAGGAATTGGACATTCCGGTCTTTCACGATGACCAGCACGGCACGGCGGTCGTGGTGCTGGCCGCCCTGCTCAACGCCCTGCGTTTGACCGGGCAGAAGCTTGAGCGGCTGCGCATTGTCATTTCCGGCGCCGGGGCCGCCGGCGTGGCCGTGACACAGATCCTGCTTCGCGGAGGCGCGCGCGACATCGTGGTGTGCGACCGCCAGGGCCTGCTTCACGAAGGCCGGCTGCCCAATCTCAATGAGAGCAAGGCCTGGGTTGCCCGGAACACCAACCCGCGCAAGCTGCGCGGCCGCATCCAGGATGCCCTGCGCGGCGCCAACGTCTTTATCGGGGTGTCCGGCCCGGGAACCCTCCAGGCCAAGGACCTTCGGCGCATGGGCCCAAGGCCGATTGTCTTTGCCTTGGCCAATCCCACGCCGGAAATCATGCCCGAAGAGGCGGCGCGGGTCGCCTATATCGTCGCCACCGGCCGCAGCGACTATGCCAACCAGATCAACAATGTGCTGGCCTTTCCGGGCATCTTCCGGGGCGCCTTGGACGTCCGCGCGACCCAAATTACCGAGAGCATGAAACAGGCTGCCGCGCGCGCCATTGCCGGCTGCATTGCCCCGGGCGAACTGAGTTTTGAATACATCGTCCCCAGCGTGTTCAACCGGCAGGTCGTCCAGCGCGTCGCCGCCGCCGTCCAGCGCGCCGCTCTCAAAGCCGGCGTCGCGCGAAAGCGGAAGACCTGACCCTAAGGGCTCGTGCAAAAACAAATTCCGAGATCTGAATGCTTGGGGTGGAGCGTGGAGCGTGAAGCGTGACAAGTGCTATGATGCCCTCACGCTCTACGCTCTACGCTCTACGCTCTACGCTCCACGCTCCGCGCTCCAAGGCTCCAACCGAACCGCTACGCCTTGGCCATGGCGTCGGTAAAGGTGGCGGTCGTCAACGACATGCCGGCCAGATGCTCGTTGACCCACTTGATGCCGGCACTGCAGGCGCCCAGCAAGTTGGGCGTCGGGGCCGTGAGCGGCAGGATGCTGTCTTCGGCCTCGCTGTACATGGGCATGACGTCCCCTCCCATGATGGAGCAGAAGCGATCGCCGGCGCCGATGGCCAGGAGCATCTTGGTGTAGCTCTCCAGGTTCACCTCGCCTTCGCCGTGACCACAGAATTGGTGTCCCCGCTGCGTCCAGTCCTCGGAGATCATCAGCGTCGAGGCGCCCTCGAGGTATTTGAAGTTCTTGGCATGACTTCCCATGACTCGAGGCGCGACAAACGGACTGGTGAACCGTTGGGTCCACTTCTCTCCGGCCCAGCAGTGGCTCGGGTCACCCCAAACACATAAGCACTTGTCGTAATCGGCGGCGATGAGCAGCAGGCCGAAATCGCGCGCGCAGATGGCGCCGGTGCCGGGGTGGAGTTCCTGGGCCAGGTAGGCGCCCGCTTTATTGGCTTGGGCGCGGATTTTCGCGGTCCTGGCTCGGAACCGCTCGAGCCCCGCAGCCATCATGGTCTCCCAACCGAAGGTCCAGGGATAGCCGCTGTGCAGAACCGGATTGCCCCACAGGCCCCAGAACCAGCCGTAAATGTGAATGCCCGCGGCGGTCCCGGTCTCCAGCAGGCCGATGAGGTATTCTTCCGACCAGTGTTCAACGTACTGCGCGCCTTTGGCCAGGACCGAGGGCGGGACAAACTTCTCCGCGTATTCCAGGCCCCATTTGGCGCTCAGGTGCGCGTAGGCCGCGCAATGGGCGCTGATCACAGGGGCCACGATGCCCAGCGCGCCGAGCACCTGGCGCACCTCCTTCGGATTACGGAAGACGATCTTGCAGTTTTCGCCGTGCCCGGGTCCGTTCAGGAGATAGTTGGTAATCATCAGCGAGCGGGCGCCGCACTCGGTGGCGTACTTGCCGACGGCTTCCAACGTTCCAAAAGTCCCTGCGAGCTGGCCGGTTTCAACACCCGCCACGATGCTGACCTGCCTGGCGCAGCCCAGGTTCAGCCGCGCGCGATTGGGATCGAAGTAGCCATTGATTTCTTTGAAGAATAACGGATTCATAGTGGGAGCATCGCAACCATGGATGATTTTACAAGGCAAAAACCGGGGTTCGGACATTTTGCGCGCCGAAGGCGTGCTCGTGAGTCAATCGGCCATCACTTGGAAGCCTCCTGGAACAGGAGGGGAGCAGACTGGGCCAGGAAGCGGCGCCAGAGACGGAAGCTGTGCTGGCCGGGGGCTGGGACCCAGGTGTGGCGGATGCCCTTGGATTTGAGCCATTCGCTAAGCTTTTGGTTGGTGGGGAACAGGCCATCCTGTTCTCCGCAACCGATCCAGAGCAGGCGCAGTTGGGTGTTGGCTTTTTCATCCAGGGCCGGGAACTGCGCGGCCAGGTTGGTTCCCAATCCGCCCGAGCTGAAGGCGCCAATCCAGGCAAAACGGTCGAGGGCATTCAGGCCAACGAGCAGAGACTCGGAGCCGCCCATCGAGAGTCCCGCGATGGCGCGCGCCTTGGCCGTGGGCAAGACGCGGTAGGCCTTCTCGACCTGGGGCATCACTTCGTCCAGGAGCGTTTGGCGGAACTTGTCCATGTTCTCCTGCCAAACATCGCCCCGGCGCACGCCGCCCCAGCCAGCCCTGACGACCTCCATTGTGCCGTAGCCCAGGGGCATGACGATGATCATCGGCTTGGCCTGCTTCCGGGCAATGAGGTTGTCCAGGATGATGTTGGCGCAGCCCACGCCGACCCAGGCGGTGGCATCGTCGCTATAACCGTGAAGGAGGTAGAGCACCGGATAGCGTTTCCCGACACCGGGCTCATAGCCGGGGGGCGTATAGACGTAGAAGTCCCGGTCGTCGGCGGCGAGGGCGGAGTGGTAGAGATGACGATGCAACTGTCCGTGGGGCACCTCGTTGACTTCCCAGGGCAGGCTCGCCGGGCCGGGCACGCGCACCTGGCTGTCCGTGTTGAGCAGGTTGTACTTGAGCAGCGGGTTGCCCGGATCGATGCATCGCACGCCGTCAACGGCAAACGAATAGGCATAGATGTCCGGCTCGAGCGGTTCGCTGGTCAGCGACCAGACGCCCTGGTCGTCCTTTTGCATCTGGGAGGCCTTGACGCCCTCGCAATGCACCAGCACGTCTTTGGCCTCCGGCGCTTTGAGGCGGAAGGACACGCGCCCATCGGACTGGACCTCGGGCGAAACGAGCCGTTGGGCGAACGCCGGACCGGCCAGGCCCAGGACTGTGACCAGAAGGGCTGCGCCCAGGATACCGGAAACCCCGAAGGCCGACCTGCCCGCCGTAGCCTCGGCGCAGGCGGGAATCCGAAGGAAATGAAAACGCCGAAATTCACGATCTGAGTTTAGGACCGGGCGCCTGGTTTCAAATACCTCTGAGTGGGGCTGCGATAAGATTTTGGTCTTCATACGGCGCCACCTTTCTTAGCTCCACCGGGGCGCGATGTCCAATGCCAAAACTGGGAGACCACGTTCCAGCCCGGATGTTTCATAGCCTAAGAGCGGTACTGGGCTTGGGAGGCTGCGTACCGTCCCCCCCCCCGCTCGCCTTCCAGGGCTGCCCCCTGGCTCTGCCTCCGCCGCCCGGGCTTGGAGCAGCCCCGCGGTCCTTTTGAAAACCTTCAAAAGTGCTTTGCTTAACAAACTTCACATAATAATCTCATGCCCGGCCTCGGCGACCAGAACAACCTGGGCGACCGGAACATTATTCATGAAAATCATGAACAACCATCGGTTTCTGGGAGCAATCGTGTTGGCGGCAGCGATGGCGATCGGCGGCCAGGGCCGTGCGGCGGCCGGGACCTCCTCAGCCAGCCTCGTCATCCAGGCGGATCGGCCGGGACCCAGGGTCAGCCCAACGCTCTATGGCATTTTCTTCGAGGAAATCAACTGCGCCGGCGATGGCGGGCTTTATGCCGAGATGGTCCGGAATCGCTCTTTCGAGGATTCCGAGCGGGCCGACCATTGGTCGCTGGTCGCCGACGGGACGGCCACGGGGGAAATGGCCGTTGATACGCAGCAGCCAATGAGCGCGAAGAACCCGCGGTCGCTCAAGCTGACGATTGCCGAGGGAGGCAGCGGCCGCGTGGGCGCCGCCAATAACGGCTATTGGGGCATGTCGCTCAACCAGGGCCAGACATACGAATTGACCCTGAACGCCCGGGCGGGCGCCGGGTTCAGTGGTCCGCTGGTGGTGTCGCTCGAGAGCCGCCAAGGCAAAGTTTATGCCTGGCAGCAATTCACCGGGCTGTCTCCAGAGTGGAAACCGTTCAAGGCCTCGCTCATCCCGGAGGCCACCGATGCCTCGGCCCGGTTGGTCATCGGCGCCTCGGCCCCGGCCACAATCTGGCTCGACATGGTGTCGCTGTTTCCCAAGCAGACCTGGAAAGGCCGGGCCAACGGCCTGCGCCCGGACTTGGCGGAGATGTTGCAAGGACTGCGGCCGGGGTTCGTCCGCTTCCCGGGCGGGTGCTGGGTTGAAGGGGACACGCTGGACCTTGCCTACCGCTGGAAACAAACCATCGGCAATCCCGCCGACCGGCGCAATCAGTACAATATCTGGCAGTACTACTCGACGCACGGCCTCGGCTTTCACGAGTATCTCCGGCTGTGCGAAGATCTCGGCTCGGAACCGCTGTTTGTCATCAACTGCGGCATGTCGCACCACGGCAACGTGCCGATGGACCAACTCGGCCCCTGGGTCCAGGACGCCCTGGATGCCATCCAATACGCCAATGGTCCAACCAACAGCCAGTGGGGAGCGTTGCGGGCCGGCAACGGGCACCCGGCGCCTTTCAATTTGAAATACATGGAAATCGGCAACGAAAACGGCGGGGCGCCCTACCGCGAACGGTATGCCGCTTTTTACAAGGCCATTAAAGAAACATACCCCGGCATGCGCCTGGTCGCCGACGAATGGGGCGGCATCCCCGCCGATAGCCTGATCGACATCGTGGACGAGCACTACTACAACAGTCCGGGGTTCTTCATCCAGCAGGCGACCCGCTACGATTCCTACGACCGGACTGGGCACAAGGTCTATGTGGGGGAATACGCCGTGACCCAGGACTGCGGAAAAGGCAACCTGCGCGCCGCCCTCGGCGAAGCCGCGTTCATGACCGGCATGGAACGAAACAGCGATGTTGTCATCATGGCTTCCTATGCCCCGCTGTTTGCCAACATCAATTACAAACGGTGGAATCCGGACCTGATCAACTTCGACAGCTCGCGCGTTTATGGCACGCCCTCCTATTACGTCCAGAAGATGTTCGCCGAGAACCGGGGCGACGTGGTCCTGCCGGCCCTTATCGAGGTTGCGCCCATGCCTGAGGAGGTCCATCACGGCGCCATCGGCCTGGGCACCTGGGACACGCAAGCCGAGTACAAGGACATTGAGGTCACGCAGGGGGACAAAAAGCTCTTCCCCTGGGACGCGGCGGCCGGGATGAAGGGCTGGCGGGTCTTTGGCGGCACTTGGGGGGTTGAAGACGGCGCTCTCCGGCAAACCGGCCCCGGCAATGACCGGCGCGCCTTGGCCGGAGACCCTGCATGGCGCGATTACACCCTCACCCTCAAGGCCCGTAAACTGGGCGGCGCCGAGGGTTTCCTGGTCCTGTTCCATGTCCAAGACGACAACAACTGGCTCTGGTGGAACGTCGGCGGGTGGGGCAACTCCCAGCACGCCATCGAGCAGTGCGCCGACGGAGGCAAATCCACCCTGGGACGCAGCGTGCGCGGCTCCGTCGAGACCGGCCGCTGGTATGAGCTGCGCATCGAGTTGAAGGGAGCCAGCATCCGCTGTTTCCTGGACGGCAAGCAAATCCACGATGTGAGAGATTCCCGGACGCTCCGCCCGCTGCACGTCGTGGCCGGCCGCTCTGAACGCTCCGGCGACATCATTCTCAAGACGGTCAACGTCTCCAACCTGGACTATGACACCGACATCCGGTTCGACGGCGTCAAGCAAGTGCGCGCGCCGGGACGCGCCACCGTCCTGACCTCGCCCGACCCGGCGGACGAGAACACCCTCGACCAACCCATGAAGGTCGCGCCGGTGGAGCAGGTCATCCAGGAAGCCGCAACTCGTTTCTGGCACACCTTCCCGGCGCATTCAGTCACGGTGTTGCGGGTGAAGGTCGAATAGAACGACGCCGATCTGGAGACCTGCGACACAGCACACATGGAAGTCTGCGCTACGGTCTGGTCGCGAGGCCCCCGCGCTACGCGAGCGCTGAGTAGTGTTTTTTAAGCCAGACCTCAACCTCGGTAGAAAAGGCGGTGGTCCGCGCGAGCAGGTCCTCGGCCTGGCTGGCGGTGACCACGTTGGCCTGTGAGTACAGGAGGTCGTTGCGCTTCCGGCGGCAGGCATCCAGGTACACGGCCATCTTCGCGAAGACCGGGTCGGCGGCCCTCAACGCCAGGAAGGTATTGTGGTGGCCGCCGCTTTGGGTCTTGACGCGATAACCGCTTGCCCTGACCACCATCGTAGCGAAAATCCGGGCAGCGTCGTACGCATGCCCAAAGCGGCCGTCATCCGAAAGACCGCTGACCAGTGCGTCAGAGAGGCCGCGCTTAGCAACGTCGCGCAGTGATTGAATCTCAGTGCGGTCCGTCGGCTCCAGGGCGACGCGTTTCTCCGCCAGCAACTGCTTCCAGGGCATCCTCTGTTCCTAAAACAAACAGGTGCGGTTTGGCAAGCACGGACTTGACGAAGCGGCTGTCACGCACCCTCTGCCCAAACTCGGCCGGCGTGTAAACGGTGGGATTGACTTCCCGGCGGAATGTCCGGGTGGCACGGTCGAGGAGCGGGACGAGGTCCATCAATCCAACGGAGCCGACGATCATTAGGTCGATATCGCTTCCCGCCGTCTCTGTGCCGGCGGCGATTGAACCATAAACAAAAGCGACCTCAATGCGGGAAGCCAGGGAGGCGAGTTCGTCCCGGAGGGCATCAAGAAGGCCGGTAGTCTTGAGCAGGAGGGACCGCAGCTCTGGAAATATCGGACACGACTCGTCGGCCTGGAAATAGACGCGGTTTCCACTCCGAGAGGACTTCAGAATCCCCACCGCTGTGAGTTTGAGAAGGTCCCGCTGGAGCGTGGATCGCCGGACCCCGAGCCGGGCGGCCAATTCCGCCGCATACTGCGATTGTCGAGGGCACAACAGTAAGCTTGCCAGTAATCGCTGGCGGGTGCGAGGAAACAGGGCATCGGCTATAGAGCAGTGACGCATTACGCGTACATATCGACGCTTTTTGGGTCGGAGTCAAGGGCATTTCCGATTTGGACCGGTTGCGCCGGTTGTGGCCCCTCGACGCCGGATTCATGATTTGGATTAGGATTAGGATTAGGGTTAAGACGGACAGCGCCCCTCGCTGCCAAAGACCTCTAAAAGTGCTTTGCTTCGCAAGCTTCACGTCATAGTCTCACACTCGAGCTCGGCGGGCAGGACAGCCTGGGCGGTCGGAACACTATTCATGAGACTCATGAGCACACACAAATACACCATCGGTCTGGATTACGGCACCAACTCGGTGCGCACGGTCATCGTCGATGCCGCCAACGGGCGCGAAGTGGCGGCCGCCGTCTGGAATTATGCCAATGGCGCCCAAGGGGTCATCCTGTCGCGCGATCCGAATCTGGCGCGGCAGCACCCGGCCGACTATGTCAAGGGGGCGGAGGTCACCATCGGCAAGGCCTTGGCGGCGGCGAAGCGGGCGGTGCGCGGGTTCAAGCCGGACCAGGTCATCGGCATTGGCGTGGACACCACGGGCAGCACACCGATACCGGTGGATGAGAACGGCCAGCCGCTGGCCTTCCAGAAGAAGTTTGCGAGAAACCCGGCGGCGATGGCCTGGCTGTGGAAGGACCATACCGGGGTAGCCGAGGCGGCCGAGATAACCGAATTGGCGGGCAAGCTCCGTCCGGAATACCTCGCCAAGTGCGGCGGCACCTACTCGAGCGAATGGTTTTTCAGCAAGATTCTGCACTGCTTGCGAACCAGCCCGGAGGTGTTCCAGGCCGCCCGCTCGTGGGTGGAATGCGCGGATTGGGTGCCGGCAATGCTCACCGGCACTGAAGGGCTGGACAAGTTGACCGCTGGCATCTGCGCGGCCGGGCACAAGGCCATGTACAACGACGATTGGGGCGGCTACCCGGACGCCGAATTTCTGGGAAAGCTTGACCCCAAGCTGGGCGGGTTGCGCTCCCGCCTGCGGCCCAAGGCCAGCGCGATTGACCGGGCGGCCGGGGGTTTGACAGCTCAGTGGGCGCAGCGCACGGGTTTGGTGGCCGGCATTCCGGTGGCGGTCGGGGCCTTTGACGCGCACCTGGGGGCCGTCGGTTCTGGAATTGCCCCCGGCACGCTGGTCAAGATTATCGGCACCAGCACCTGCGATATGATGGTCGCGCCGCTGGACCAGAAGTTGCCGGACATTCCGGGCCTGTGCGGCATTGTCAAGGGCAGCATCCTGCCGGGGTTTTACGGGTTGGAGGCCGGCCAGTCGGCCGTCGGCGACATCTTCAACTGGTTCGTCAACTACATCCAACCGCTGGGCAAAAAGGCCGGGTCGCACGAGGCCCTTAGCGCCGCCGCTTCAAAGCTCGCCCCAGGCGAGTCGGGTCTGCTGGCGCTGGATTGGAACAACGGCAATCGCACCATCCTGGTGGACCAACGCTTGAGCGGCCTCCTGGTCG
>Ga0187853_10002065_pt1 | contig 17257 bp, 18 predicted proteins | sample June2016WEW_6_10_2_FD_132417 | JGI IMG/M metagenome (GOLD analysis project Ga0187853, IMG submission 132417) | Peatland microbial communities from SPRUCE experiment site at the Marcell Experimental Forest, Minnesota, USA - June2016WEW_6_100 | ecosystem: Environmental > Terrestrial > Soil >... | reverse complement strand
TGGTGCGGCGTGACCTCGCAGGTGACATGCAGGCCGCGCTGGCGCGCCCAGCGGACCTGTTCGAGAGAAGCACTGGCGGAGAGGTGTGCGATGTGCAGGCGCGCCCCGGTGAGCTCGGCGAGTTGCACGTCGCGCGCGACGCAGATGGATTCGGCGGCCGCGGGCATGCCGCTCAGTCCAAGCCGCATGGCGGTGACGCCTTCGCGCATGACCGCGCCGGCGGCCAGCGAAACGTCTTCGGCATGCTCGATGACGGGAAGATCGAGCGCGCGGCAATACTCCATCACCTGGCGCATGAGCTTGGCGGATGCCACGGGCTTGCCATCGTCGCTGACGGCTACGATGCCGGCCTGCTTCATCGCGGCGATTTCAGCGATGGCTTCGCCCTTGCTCGAAAGCGAAGCGGCGCCGATCGGCCAGACGCGGACACCGCCGTTCTTTGCAGCGGCGCGCGCACGGTCGAGGATAAAGCGCGTGACCGAGGCGCTGTCGTTGACGGGCCGGGTGTTGGGCATGCAGCAAATCGCCGTGAAGCCGCCGTGGGCGGCGGCGCGCATCCCCGTCTCGATGGTTTCCGAAGATTCCTGCCCCGGCTCGCGCAAGTGGCAGTGGAGATCGATGAATCCGGGGGCCACGATGAGGCCGGCGGCGTCGAAAATCTCCAGGCCCTGCTGCGAGGCGCGCGAGATCTGCCCCGGACGGGCGAGTTCGGCGATGCGGTCGCCATCGAGAAGCACGTCGAGCGGCGCATCCGTCTTGCTCGCGGGATCGAGGACTCGGCCGTTCTTAATCAGAAGCATGCTTGGATCCCTTTGCCTGATGCTTTCGTGCCGCAGGCGCGGATTCTTCGCTGGCGGTGCCCATGAGCAGAAAAAGGAGCGCCATGCGCACGGCCACTCCGTTGCTCACCTGTTCGAGGACGCAGGACTGAGGCCCGTCGGCAACTTCCGGAGAAATCTCGATGCCGCGGTTTAGCGGGCCGGGATGAAGGACCACAGCGTCCGGCTTTGCGCGGCGGAGACGCTCCGGAGTGAGCTGGTAAAGCATGATGTACTCATCGAGCGGCAGAGGAGGCTCGTGGAGGCGCTCCATTTGTACGCGGAGGGCGATGATCGCGTCGGCTCCGTCGAGCGCTTCCTCGATGCGAGTCGCGCGCCGAATCGCGCAGCCCGCCGGGCCGATCTGCTCGAGCTCGGGAGGAACCCACATCGGAGGTCCGCAAAGCGTGAAGCGGCAGCCGAATTTCCCGAGCAGGTGAATGTCGGATCGCGCCACGCGGCTGTGCAAGATGTCGCCGAGGATGACGACGTGCAGCCCTTCGATCGTGCCGCGCCGGTCGCGAATCGTGAGCGCGTCGAGGAGCCCCTGCGAGGGATGCTCGTGGGTCCCATCGCCGGCGTTGATAACAGGAATCTCGAGATGCCGCGCCACGAAATCGGCGGCGCCGGAGGCGCTATGGCGCACCACCAAGCAGTCCGGCCTCATGGCATCGAGTGTGTGGACCGTGTCCAGGAGGGACTCGCCCTTCTTGACGCTCGAGGCCTCGGCCTGGAGGTTCATTGTGTCGGCGCCCAGGCGCGCGGCGGCGGTGCCGAAGCTGATGCGCGTGCGCGTGGAATTCTCGAAGAAGGCCAGGGCCACGGTCTTGCCGCGCAGGGCCGCGAGCTTTTTGAGAGGATGGCGCTGAATTTCCTGGAAGGACTTGCTCTGATCGAGGAGAAAAGTGAGCTGTTCCGCCGGAAGCGGCTCGAGGGCGAGCAGATGGTGGAATCGCGGCGTCACACGTCTCCCTTTCCCGCGACGCGATCCATGAGCACGACGCGCTCTTCGTTGTCCACCTCGCGGAGGCGGACCTCAATCATCTCGGTCTCGGAGGTTTGCATGGTGCGGCCGATGAAAGTGGCTTCGATGGGCATTTCACGGTGGCCGCGGTCGATGAGCGCGCAAAGGCGGATGCGGCGCGGGCGGCCAAGGTCGAACAGACCGTTGATGGCGGCGCGGATCGTGCGCCCGGTGTAGAGCACGTCGTCGACGAGGATGAGATCCATGTCGTCCACCGTGAAAGCAATATCGGAAGACTGCAGGACGGCTTGCGACGCGATCCTGGAGAGATCGTCGCGATAGAGTGTGATGTCCAAGGTGCCGACGGGAACCTCGACGCCGTCAATACCGCGCATGGCGCGCGCGATGCGCTGCGCCAGGGGCACGCCGCGGCGGCGTATGCCGATGAGGGCGAGGTCCTTGGTGCCGCCGCTCTTCTCGACAATCTCATGGGCAAGCCGCTGAACAGTCCGGTCGATTTCAGCGGCGGACATGAGCTGGGCCTTTTCGGCGATGTGCATGGCCGCGTAATCCTAGCACAAGCGGCGGGACTGCGGCAGCGACAGAGAGCGGATTCGTCGAGCCAGTCGAGGGGGCCGTGAAGCGGCTCAGATTATTGCGCCACCCGGTGCTTCGTGTGGTAGACTCACTGCAGTGCACGTTCCAGCCGCAGTGGAACTGGGCGTCCAAGGGGGCGCGCTGCGCCTTCGGAATCCTATCGTCTCTGCCCGCGGAACCTTCGCCCCCGGTCTCGAACTAGCTCCTCTCGTCCATCTGAATCACCTTGGCGCGCTCGTCGTCAAAGTGCCTTTGCGCGAGCCGGTGGAAGGCGCGCCCGCACCGCGGCTGTGTGAGACTCCGTCGGAAATGCTGAACGCCGTCGGCCTGCGGAACATCGGAGTACGGGCGTTGGTTAGGGAAAAGCTGCCGGAGCTGCGCAAGTACGACACTGCAGTGGTGGCGAATGTTGTGGCTGCACGATCGAGGACTACAGCGAGGTGATCCGCGTGCTCAAGGATGCTGATTAGCTGGCGGCGTGCGATGTGAGTGGCTCGGGCCCGAACGTGAAGGGGGTACGCAGTTCAGAACTGAAGCGGGGCAGACCGCCCCGGAGGATGTCTTGGAATACCTGACCGTAGGTGCAACCGCCGTACAGGTAGGCGAGGCCAGCTTCACTGACCAACTGGCCACGGGGAGTATCGCCGACGTGCTGTAGCGCCTTTGTTTAGGATTTAAGGTTTTTAATATCAACGAGTTGAGAGCAATTCTAAGCGAAGAAAGTACTTGACCTAAGGGACAGGTTGTGGTACTATTTTTGGGATATATGTTGCAGGCCAAACACACTATTCGGCAGACGCTGTTCATGAGCTGGGCCGCATTTCGCTGGCTGGCCTTGATGTTCGTCATCGCGCCGGTGGTGGAGGCGCCGTTGGTGGCTCATTTGAGCGAGCCCGTGAGGCCTATAAAGGTCTGGATGGGCAATGCGAGCTGGTACGGACCAAGGTTTGAAGGAAGGACGACGGCCAACGGCGAACGGTATGATTGCGAAGCACTTACTGCGGCGCACCCCACTCTTCCTTTTGGGTCGCTCGTCAGGATAGTGAACCCTCAATCAGGCCGGTATCAGCTTGTGCGCGTCAACGACCGCGGCCCTTACCTTGAGGGGCGGGAGATTGACGTTTCTCTGCGGGTAGCTCGCAACCTCGGGCTTGTCAGCAGAGGGGTGGTCCGAGTACGATTGGAACTCATAGCTTTGCCTAACGCCAGTGACCCCGAGGGACAAGCCCGCTAGCCGCCTCATTGTAGCACTCGATTTCGATTCCCTTCCTCGCGCTCTAGACCTAGCCAAGAAACTTGCGGGTCTGGGTGTCATGTTTAAGATTGGAAGCCAGTTATACACATCAGAGGGGCCGCGGGCGATGAGCGAGATGGCCGCCCTCGGTGCCGGCATCTTCCTGGACCTGAAATATCACGACATCCCCAATACTGTGGCTGGGGCTGTGCTGACTGCGGCCGGCATGCCGGGTGTGGAGCTCATCAACGTCCACGCGCTGGGGGGCCGTGCGATGCTGGAAGCCGCGGCGCAGGCCATTCGGGCCGGCCAACCTGTCGGAGCAGAGGGACCGCGGTTGCTGGCGGTTACGATCTTGACCAGCATGGACCAAAAGGCCATGGCCGAGGTGGGGATTAGTGGTTCGCCATCTAGGGGGGCCGTGCGGTTGGCGACGCTCGCGAAGAAATCCGGAGTGGACGGTGTGGTGGCCTCAGTGAAAGAGGCCCGTTTGATCCGCAAGGCCTGCGGCAAGAGCTTCCTCATTGTCACTCCGGGAGTACGTCCGGCGACAGGAGAAAAGGTGAAGAAGGACGACCAATCGCGGGTGGCCACCCCGGCGGAAGCCATTCAGGCCGGGGCGGACTACATCGTGGTGGGCCGGCCGATCACGGGCGCGGCGGATCCCCGGGCCGCCACGCAAGCCATCCTCGAAGAATTCCAAAAGGCATGATGGCGCACGCGTTTGACGCTGTGCTTTTCCTTCAGCAGGTTTGCCTCGTAGTCTGTTCTCCCCAGTTTTAGCGGAAGGCTCTGTGGACGAGACGATCAAGAACGTCATCGTCGGAACCGCAGGTCACATTGACCACGGGAAATCATCGCTGGTCGAGGCGCTCACTGGAACCCATCCCGATCGGCTAGCGGAAGAAAAACTTCGCGGGATCACCATCGACCTGGGTTTTGCGTTTCTCGAGGAAGGCGGAGTGCGCCTCGGATTTGTGGACGTGCCGGGACACGAGCGGTTCGTGCACAACATGCTGGCTGGGGTGGGCGGGATCGACCTGGTCCTCTTGGTGATTTCCGCGGATGAATCGATCAAGCCCCAGACAAGAGAACACTTTGACATCTGCCGGCTGCTGGGCGTGCGGCGGGGCGTGATTGCGTTGACGAAGCTTGACTTGGTCGAACGCGATGCCTTGGAGTTGGTAACGCTCGAAGTGGAGGACTTCGTACGCGCATCGTTTCTCGAGAACGCGTCAATCGTGCCCGTCAGCGCCCAGACCGGCGAGGGTGTCGTGCAGCTCAAGAAGGAGCTGCTTCGCGCGGCGAGAGAAGCACCGCGAAAGAACGAGCAGGGGCACTTTCGCTTGCCGATCGACCGTGTGTTCGCGATGAAAGGGTTCGGCACGGTCGTGACGGGAACGACGCTCGCCGGAACCGTGGCCAAGGGGGACGAAGTGGAACTATTTCCCGCCGGGCGGCTGCTGCGTGTGAGGGGGGTGCAGTCGGGCGGAAAAGTGGTGGAGCGGGCCTCGGCCGGGCAGCGGACGGCGCTGAACCTTGCCGGCATCCAACACCCGGAAATGCTGCGAGGGATGGTTCTGGCGGCGCCGGGGCGATTTCGGGTGAGTAGGCGAATTGACGCCAGGGTGCAGTTATTGGGCTCGGCGAAGAAGCTCAAGACGCACGCCCGAGTTCATTTTCATCAGGGGACTGTCGAAACGGTGGCAGATGTGACTCTACTGGGCGAGAGTGAATTGCTGCCGGGACAGTCAGGGCACGCGCAGCTGCGATTGCAGGAGCCGGTGCTGGTCTTGCCTGGTGACCGATTCATCGTGAGACAGTTTTCGCCGGTCGTAACGATCGGCGGCGGCGTGGTGCTGGACGCCATGGCTACGCGGCATCCGCGCAAAGACGCCACCGTCATCGGATTCCTCGAGAACCTCGAACGCGGCGAGCCGGGCGAGGTGCTTGCGGCGCTGGCCGGGCGCGCGCCGCTGGGGCTGGAGATAGGGCAGATCGTGGCTCGCACGGGCTGGCTCGAAGCAGAAGCTCGGCGCGTGGTGGAAGCTTTGGCCGCCGAGGGAAGAGTGCGCATCGTGGACGGCCATCCGATGCTCATTGTTCCGGTGGCGGCATTCTCGGCGCTCATCGAGAAAGCCGCCCGGGAAATTGAGACCTTCCACGCCGCAAATCCGCTGGCGCCCGGGATTCTGCGCGAGGAATTGCGCGCGCGAACGGCAGCGAAAGTGCGGCCGGAGGTTTTTCGTGCGGCGCTGGAAGAACTCGCGGCGGGGGGCGCAATCGAGCTTGCCGGAGAAATCGTGAAGCGCGCAGGGGCGCAAGTGACTCTGCAGCCCAAGGAGGCGCGAGCCCGGGAGCAAATCGAGGCGGCATTTGCAAACGCCGGGCTGGAGGCGCCCTCCTGGAAAGACTTGCTGGCGCAATTGCCGGTCGAGACGCGAAGGGGGGAACAGTTGCTGCAACAGCTGTTGCGGGAGGGCACGCTCATCCGGGCAGCCCCGGAGCTCGTGTTTCACCGGGAGGCGCTTGCGCAACTGAGGGCCCAGCTTCAGGCGCACAAGCGGGCCGCTGGAAAACGCCTTTCAGTGGCCACATTCAAAGAATTGACGGGCGTCAGCCGAAAATACGCCATCCCCTTGCTTGAGTATCTGGACCGTGAACGGGTGACCCGGCGCGTGGGCGACGAGCGTGTTATCCTATAAGGGAGAATAGCGGTAAAGGGCTTGTCGCCCGCGGCGTTCTGCGTTAGGGTGAGAGTCACCGCACTTCAGGGGAATGGCCCGCGGAGGTTAAGAATGTCTATAGGTCCGATGGACTGCTTCAGTGCTCTGATCTTCGATAGTCCGATGGACTGGCTGATTGTTTTGCTTATCGTCTTGATCTTTTTCGGAGGGCGCCGGATCCCCGAAGTGATGCGCGGCCTTGGTGAGGGCATTCGCAGTTTCAAAGATGGCGTCAGCGGCACAACGACGCATCCAACGCCGCAGCCGCCTCCCGCGCCTCCCGCTGCGGCATCCACAGCGTCCACCGAAAAGCCGGTCGAAGAGAAGAAGTAGCGCGCGAACGGCGATAGCTGCCTGGCAGGAAGATTCGGGGCGGTCCTTGTGGCCGCCCTTCTTATTTTGCGCGGCGGAAAGCCCTGAAGACAGCGGGTGGCCGAGTCCCGCCGCGCCGGCCCAATCTGCGGGAATTCCTGTCGGGCGCGCGACCAGGGAACTGCCGGCTATGAAATAGACTTCGTCAGCAGCCGATCGATGGAAACGGCCCCCGAGCCCCTGATCATGATTGCCAGGGCCAGCGCAAGCGCCAGGAGGTGATACTCAAACCCTTCGCCCTTCCGGTTGCCGTGCCAATTCATGAAAAAGCCGAAGTGCCGATGCACCATCGCCACCGCGACCACCATGTTGCAGAAGATTCCGAAGGCGGCAATGCGCCCCAGGAATCCGACGAGCAGTCCGAGGCCGCCCAAGAATTCGGCGGCGATGGCCAGAAACGCGAACGGCGCCGGAATCCCCATCTGGTGGGTGAAGAAACCCATGGTGCCGTGGTACCCATAACCCCCAAACCAGCCCAGCATCTTTTGCGCGCCGTGCGCGAAGAAGATTACCCCGAGCACCAGACGAACAATCATCACCGTATAGTTGTTCGCTGTGCCGATCAGTCTTTGAAACATGTTCGCCCTCCGTTGTGATTCCGCTCCCGAGGCCGACACACTCATTCTTGTGAACCCTGGGCCGACATCCCGTTCGAGCGCAGAGCATACACCAAGAGACTGGCCCATGGTTACCGCGAAGCACCGGGCTGGCTCGCTCTTTCCCTGGATCAGGAGCGGATCATGGTCAACAACATTTTGAACCGCGTGGCGGCCTTCAACGCGTGGGGTTGATTCGCAGGCATGAGAACTGCTTCGCCCGCTCTTGTCGGCAGCAGCTTGCCCGAAACCGTGATTTCCGCATCGCCCTCGAGCACTTCCGCCAGGGCGTCGTACGGGGCGGTATGCTCGCTGAGCCCTTGGCCCACGTCGAACGCGAACAGCGTGACGGTTCCAGTCGGGCGGCTGACGAGAGTGCGGCTAACGATCGCCCCTTCCTGATAGCCCACGAGGTCCGCTAGCCGGCACACTTCCGCGACGGGCATCTCGCGTCTGCCTGGTGTCTCGGGTGAACTCATCTTTGTGTCCCTCCGCTGGAACAAGTCTCTTGGATGCTCTCAAGGCATCGTTCGGTGCGGGAGACGCGCACCAACCGCGATGCGTCATGCCTCGATGGCTGTGCGCTGGAACAAGAATGCTGATTCAAACGTAATTACAGCTCGATTTACAGTTCGTAAGCATGTGTCGTACGCCCCGTCGCTCTTGCGAGCGGAAGCATGATTCGATTGCCAAGGAGCTAGAGATGAAATTGAAATGGGGTTCGCCAGATAGCCCATTCTTGGCTTTCGCAAAAATGGCTACCTGGCAAACTCTCCTGAACCTGCAGTCGACAAAACACTAAAGAATGTTGATGGAGATGCGCACGCCGGGATGAACTCGGTCGTACATGTAATAGCCGCCATCCATGTACACGACGTAAACGTCATCCGAGTAGCCCCAAGCCACTGGCCAGGGATCGATGAACCCGAACGAGTAGCCGCCATACTGGAAGCGCCGATGATCGTAGTCGCCGCGGTTAACGTGGAAGCTGTGCCCACTGCCAAAACTGGCGGCGTAATGGTCGTTAGAAATACGGCCATGATCGTTGCCACCTCTGTTTCCACCCGCAGGCTTTGAGTTCTGCGCGCGATTGACCGGACGTGCCTGTTGCTGTTGTGCACGCGTGGCCTGCTGCGTGTGTTGTTGCTGCGCCAGCTTGGCATTCTGTGTCTGCTGCCGTTGTTGCTGCTGCGCCGGCTTGGAATTTTGTGTCTGTTGCCGTGCTGCTGGTTTGGCTTGCTGGTGCTGCTGCTGTGCCGGCTTGGCCTGTTGCTGTGCGGGTTTCGCCTCCTGCGGATGCCCACCCTGCCCCTTTTCTTGTTGTGCGTAGGCGGGAGCGGTGGTACCGAGAAGCAAGAGCAATACTGCTGTAGGTAATGCGAATTTCATGTGTGTCACCTCAAATTTAGATGCGTACACAGTCTAGCGATTCGAGACCTGATCGTCTGTCGCAAATAGGACAGGCTCTCACTCTCCTTTAGGACCTTTCGCCAAGCTGTCAAATCCAGCATATGCGCGCGAAGATCCCCATCCAACCGCGTCGTTGGCCTAGTTAGCGCCCAGCACTACAGACAAATGACAAGAAAACCAAGATACCGGGCGGTTTGTGCCCCATTTGGAACAGACAGACCGGGTCTCAACGTGGTATGTGCAGCGTCCAATGCAGGCGAAAAAAGAAGCCGCAATTGCAGTTTGTAACTAACTCAAAGAGAAGGGGAAGCTGGCTCCCCGGGCAGGACTCGAACCTGCAACATTTCGGTTAACAGCCGAGAGGATCAAAAATCTAAGTGCCCTATCTGATGTCGCTTACAAGAAATTGGGAGCCATTCTTACTCTTCTAGCTGCACCCAATCCTGCACCCAAAGAATTATTCTGAATCAATACACGACATTGCCGGCTAGGTCCCACAACCCCGTTTCTGGGTAGCTTCTGAGTTGCCGACGATCCGACCCGAACCCGCGAGTTGACCCTCCGTCCATCTGGATGAGTGGCTCAGGCTGTTGGCAATAGTTGCTATTCCCTAGCAGCGCGGACCTGGCCAATCACGTCTATCGCATCTTCGATTGGCGAGACTACGGTTTGACGGGCCTTTTGATGTAGTATCGGCGGCAAAATTGCCTGGCGATCTCGGACCAGTGTTCCCAGGCCTGAAGCGGAGAGTTCAATGCAGAAACAGGTGCTCAATTTCCTTGCGTTTGCATTTTTCGTGCAGGTTGTCTTACCCGGCGCTACCTGTCAGGCAGGGGCGCAGTCCGAGAAGGCTTCCTATCCCGTAATGGCCCCTCTCGATCAGTATTTGATGCCCGACGGGAATTCTGAAATCGCGCTGGCTCGCAGTGCTGCCCCAGCGTCCATTTCGGACGGAGCCGAAGTGATGGTGCTGGGACCGAAGGGATACAAGACCGCAGTGAAGGGCACGAATGGCTTCCTCTGCATAGTGGAACGATCATGGGGCGCCGCCACCGATGAACCGGACTTCTGGAATCCCAAAGTGCGCGCCCCCATTTGCTTCAATCCTCCAGCCGCAAGAACCTTTGTGCCCATCTTCCTGATGAAGACCAAACTGGTGGTGGCAGGAAAATCGAAGACGGAGATCGTCGAGGCGACCGCATCGGCACTGGATAAGAAGGAACTGCCCGGGCTGGAGCCGGGAGCGATGTGCTACATGATGTCGAAGCAGCAGTACTTAAGCGACCGCGCCATGAGCTGGCATCCACATCTGATGTTTTTTGTTCCGGGCGACGTGGCGAAAAGCTGGGGAGCCAATCTGCCGGGCTCGCCGGTTATCGCAGCGAATGACCCTGAAGAACGGGTGACTATTTTCCTCGTCTGGGTTGGCAAATGGTCCGATGGGACGCCGGCTCCGCCGATTGTGCACTGACTCCAATTTGATTGTTGAGGAGGCAGCGGAGGACCAGTGATCCTCGCTTCCGCACCCCCACCACTGATCCCTACTCGCGTGATCTCGCCCGCAGGAAATCTCCGCATACGGGCTTCACGCCAAAGGTTCCCCTCAACCTTGGTCGACGAGTGACAAATCGCCAACGCACTCTAACATCGCGGGCTACCAATCGTCCCCGGTTTTCGGAGTTCTGGGCGACGGGCAACTCGGAAGTAATTCGATGTTCAGATTGATCAAACCGGGAGCAGGGCGTGGTTACTTTCGGAAATCGTCCAGGGTCTGCGCGCTTGATTTCGCATCGCGATGAATGCAGGCCTCACAGAAGCGCTAGGCGTAATGATGAAATCGACTCCGCAAATTGCTGATGGGCTCGCCCACTTTCCATAGAAAAGTTACAGCACCGAATCTTTGAACTCGCCGTGAAGCCAGATGGGATGTTGCACCCATTGCACCCAAAGATCGGTTGGAGGAATCAGAACGAAAGGCTGCGTATTTTACTCAATCCAGGAAAGATCGCCCAACTCTGCCATCCAGGTTGGAACAAACACCCTTCGGCCTGCGACCGAATGCCAATTGACCAAAATTCGCAGCTTGAAAAAACTCAAATGATTGAAAAAGAAAGATTTGGCTCCCCGGGCAGGACTCGAACCTGCAACATTTCGGTTAACAGCCGAACGCTCTACCATTGAGCTACCGGGGAGCAGCACCGAGCAGAACGCACAATCGGCTGCAAACTCGGCCAGTCTAGCGAAGGCCCTCAGGAGTGTCAACGCGAGCAGGCACGCGTAGAAACCGATCGAGAGTTTTTCTCGCGGGGCGTCGAACGTCCCAACATCCCTCCAAACGCAGCGGGGAGGACTCGAATCGGTCCTCCCCGCAATGTTTCTTCCGAAAGAAGCGCTAGGCTAATGAACCATGCGCACGTTGTGAACGCCGGCCGCGATCGACAGGGCAGTATTTGCGCCCTGTGGCAGCCACCACATCCGGCGCACCCACGGACGCCGGTTGGTCATCATGCGATGGCCGAGATAATCCATCAACGTGGGGCTTACCTGTCCGGCGACGTACAAGAAATTCGAATGAGCGAACGGCTTCATCAGCGGGTTCAATTCTCTGCCGCCATCTTGAGTGATGGCGCGGCGAGTGGACCAATCATCAAACGTGGCCGCCGTATGCCCGGCGATCATCAACCCCAGCCACGCGTGCCTCTGCGCTGGAGATCCTTCGATCCGGCGGCGCAACTTCGGAGGTGGCGGAAGACGAAGTCCGCTCACGTCCCTGGTGCCGAGCTGAGGGTCTTTGGCATCCTTGGCCGATGGCGCCGCGTTGGAAGACACGGGTTGCGGTGTGAGACGGCCGGGCTCGTATGCCACGGGCTCCACGCGCGAGTCCGTGCTCATAGGGCTGGAAGAAAAAGTCTCGGAAGAAAGAGAAGTTGTCGAAGCCTGCAACTGGACAGACTTCGACGCGTTTTGCTCCGGGGAACTGGTTGCCGCAACGATATCCTGCGGAGGAGTAAGCAAGAGAAAGGTCAAAGCCAGTAGCATCCCTCACCTCAGTCGCCGTAAGTTCTCTTCGTGGTTCCCCCAACGGCAATGAGAGACTACCGCGCCGTATCGTGCAGCACAGTAGGCGAGAGGTTACATTCGCGTGGTACTTTGCGCTAGTCCTTTTGTAGGCTTTCGAGAAAACTTCCGTACTACAACTATCAGTACGCCACCCCGCACTCTCCCTCTTTCTCGCGTTTGCTATAATCGCGCGCCATGCCCATGAAGGACGCTCCCCCACCTGCAGACAGGCCGAAGACCGCGCAACCGCCGCGTTTTATCGTTGTGGAAGGACCGTTGCGCGTCGGAAAGACGACCCTGGCGAGAATCCTTTCCGAGCGGTTGCACGCGCGGCGTATCTACGATTGCGAGGACAATCCCTTTCTCGGCGATTTCTACGATGAAAAGCCCGGAGCCGCGTTTCGCGCCCAAATGTATTTTCTGGTCGAACGGCAGCGGCGGCTGCGCGAGGCGCTGGCCGTGACTTCACCCGGTCAGGTGGTCTCCGACTATCTGATGGAGAAAGACCGCATCTTTGCGAATTTGAATCTCAATGACGAGGAATTGAAACTCTACGAGCGCTACTACGGAATCCTGGCAGCCGATATCCCTCCGCCGGACCTGGTGATTTACCTGCAAGCCTCGCCCGAAGTTCTCCGCGCGCGCATTTCGAAACGGGGCGCCAAAGAGGAACGGCAGATCGCGCCGGAGTACATCGAGGAAGTTGCGCGGGCCTACGAGCACTTCTTTTTCCGCTACTCAGCTTCGGATCTGCTGGTGATCGATACGTCCGAGATTGACTTTGTCGAGCGCAGCGCCGATTTGCAGCAGCTTCTGCGCCGGTTGAAAGACCCCGTCCGCGGCACGCAGTATTTTCTTCCGCTCGGCGAAACGCGTGAATAGCCCCGGACATTTGTAGGGGCGCGGCATGCTGCGCCCTGCATGCAACACCCCATCCAAAAGAACGATTATTCGACGACGACACGGAGAAACTTCTTCTTGCCGGCACGGAGGAGGAATTCGCCGCGTTTGGTCAGATCGATGTCTCTGCGAAAATCGTCGATTCGAGCGCCATCGATTTCGACGCCGCCCTGCTTGATCAGCCGCTCGGCCTCGCTCTTCGAAGGCGCGAGATCGAGCTCGACGAGCAGCGCCGTGAGCTTCTTGGCGCCGCCGCGCGCGAGCTTCCGCACCGGCGCTTCATCGGGCGCTTGGCGCTCGCGGAAGACGCGCTGAAACTCCTCGGCGGCTTTCTTCGCCGCGTCGGCGCCGTGGAAACCGGCGATCACTTCCCGCGCGAGGTCCATCTTGACGTCCATGGGATGCGACTTCGCCTTTGCCACGCTCTCCCGCAATTGCCCGATTTCCGCCGGAGTCCGGTCCGTCAGCAGTTCCCAGTAGGACCACATCAGCTCGTCGGGAATCGACATCATTTTACCGAACATCTCCCGGGGCGTTTCGGTGATGCCCACGTAATTGCCCAGGCTCTTCGACATTTTGCGCTGCCCGTCGAGCCCGACAAGGATGGGCATGGTCAGGGCGACCTGGATTTCCGGTCGGTATTCCACTTCAATTTCGGGATGGTCTAGCTGATATTGGACGGCCTTTTCCCGGCCGTACGCGAGCTGAATTTCCCGGCCCATCAGCAGATTGAACTTTTGTTCCGACGCTCCCAGCTCGACGTCGGCTTCGAGCACCACCGAATCGTAAGCCACCAGCAACGGGTACAGCAGCTCGCGCATCGAGATGGGCTGCTGCTTTTCGAGCCGCGAATGAAAATCCTCGTGCTCCAGCATCCGCGCCACGCGGTATTTCCCGCAGAGCCGCACGATATCGTAGCTCGTCAGCTTGTCTAGCCACTCGCTGTTGTAGCGGACTTCGGTTTTCGCCGGGTCGAGTATCTTGAAGACCTGCGCGAGGTACGTCTTGGCGTTTTCCTGGACCTGCTCGCGCGAAAGCGGCGGGCGCGTTTCCGATTGCCCGGTGGGGTCGCCCACCAGCGCTGTAAAATCTCCAATCAAGAAGACGGCCGTGTGGCCGAGATCCTGAAAATGCTTGAGCTTGCGGATGACCACCGTGTGGCCCAAGTGAAGGTCCGGCGCCGTCGGGTCCACGCCCAGCTTCGCGCGCAACGGCTTGCCGGTCTTGAGCGAGCGCGCGAGCTTGGCGCGCAGCTCTTCTTCGCGGATGATTTCCGCCGCGCCCTTTTTCAGGTACGCGACCTGCTCGTCAACGGGTTTGAATGTAGTCTGCGTCATATCGTGCCAGGATGCAGGCCTCCGGGCTGGCGCTATGTAACCCCTTTGTCTTTGGAAATCAATACTACCCGCCTTCCCTCGATGCGGTAGCGCCCTTCGAGAACGATACGCACCGCTTCCGTATAAATCCGGTGTTCCTCCTTGAGGATGCGCTCGGAGAGCGAATCGGGCGTGTCGTCGTCCCGCACCGGGACGACGGCCTGCACGACGATCGGCCCGGCATCGAGCTTTTCGTCCACAAAATGAACCGTGCAGCCCGAGAATTTTGCGCCGTATTCGAGCGCCTGCCGTTGTGACTCGAGTCCCGGAAACGCGGGCAGCAGCGCGGGATGAATGTTCAGGATGCGGTTCGGATACGCGGCGATGAAGTAGGGCGAAAGCAGCCGCATGAATCCGGCCAGGCAGATCAGGTCCACCTGCTTCTCGCGTAGGGCGGCGACTACTTGCCGGTCGTAGGCTTCGCGTTCGAGCCCCTTCGAGGGAATCACGCGGGTCTCGATGCCCAGCGCCTTGGCCTTCTCGATTCCCGGCGCGCCCTCGCGATTGCTGATGACGATCGAGATTTCCGCGTTCGGAATCCGTCCCGCCGCGACACTCTCCGCCAAGGCCACGAAGTTCGACCCGCGCCCGCTCAGCAGCACGCCAATTCGCTTCATCATTGCCGAAGCAAATTAGCACATCCGCTTCGGCCTGCCAAACGGCAGCGCGGCGATCGTAGGTCAGTCTCCGATAAGCGCGTTTACCAGGACTTGACCGTTTAATTTGTGACTTTCAGGATTACTTCCGGTTGGCCGACGATACTGATACACTGCAGCAATGAACCGCATGGTTTTGACCGCATTGTTCCTCCTCTCGGTTTCCACAGTGTATTCCCAGCAGAAATCGGAGCCCGGGCAGCCGAGCTACAGCCATGATTCCAAAGGGCTCGAAAAACAACTTGAACCGGCTCTGCAAGCGTACACGGCGGGCAAGCTCCCCGATGTCGACAAGCAGTTCAATCGCTTCGTGATGCCCGATGCTCAAAAATGGTTTGCGCAGTACTTTCCACAAGACCGAGTGCAAGAGCTCGGCAAACGGCAGGCCGAAGCCGAAGACAATTGGGAAACGGGCATCACGGCCCTCATGAGTTTGTTCCCGAAGGGCACGCAGTTTCGCGTCCGTTGCACCCCGAGCCAGACGAAGAGTCCTCAAGAAACGCAGACTTCAACCGGCACGGTACTACCCTCGTCGCCACCTCCAGTCGAGACTTATTTGATTGAGTTTTCTGCTAACAAGACCAATGTTCTGGGTGTCAAGAGTTTTGCTTCTGTCGCTCTTCTCGTTTACTCCGATGGAGCCTATCGGTTTGTTGGAGACGAAGATGGCCCCTTCTGGTCGGCACCTCCTAAGCAGGGCAACAAGAAACCTTGAAGCAATCGCGATGGAATGAAGAGGTCTTGCCCTAGGCCTGTTTTTCGAATGGGCTGGGTCAAGTCCTGGTTTGTCGGCTAACCGGACATCTGCCGCACCGGTACTCTACTTCTCCGGTTAGCGCGTTAATCAGGCATTAGGCGTGTTAGGCGAACTAAACTAGAATCAGTACATAGATGGAAGAGGACCGAAGATTCGTTATTCCCACAGTCTCAAGAGCAAAGATTTCTCGCAATCTCTCGTATCCGATCGGAGCGGAGCGCGTCTCCGATCTGCTTGCTTCCGCTGCCCGACTTGCCGAGCTCAAATTGCACTTTTACTCGGGATTCGACGTTCAGTTGCGTAGCGGACATTACGAGTTCCTACGCGTCGAGTATCTAGACAATGCGTAAGGTGTTGAGCGGCCTAGGATGCCAAAATGGAAATCCCTGGAATGGAGGCGTTCGATGAGAATGGTTGCCAATCAACTCGATTCGATAAGGTCTACAAGCGGGAACCTGGGCCACTGTCACGCTTCCGGCATATCCGATGTGCGGCATAGGGTGCACTTCCACGGAGGCTCTGCGATCTTCGCTCGCATGGTCCAATTCATCTTGCTCCTGGTACTGCTTGGCTGGGGCTGCGGCGGCGGGTCCTCCCCGGCCCCGTCTCCCCCCTCTTCGTCGTATGCCGACCAGTTCGATTTCCTGTGGCAGAGATTCGATCAAACATACTCATATTTTGTTTACAAGAACATCGATTGGCAGGGTCTGCGGAACACCTATCGCCCCTTAGCCATCCAGGCGAATTCCCAGAGTGAATTTGTGCAAGTCCTCGGGCAAATGCTCTCGAATCTTCACGACCTTCATGTAAACCTCATCAGCCCTGCTGGCACATACATTCCCACCTTCACGGATACAGATTTCGTGAATTTCAGTTCTTCTGTGTGGCAGCAGTATCTGCAAACGAAGGGGACGAATATTCAGCAACACGCCCTCTTCACGACCGGCCAACTCGGTGGCGTGGCTTACATCGCCATTCGGTCCTGGGCTCCTTCCTCGAGCACGGAGACGGCGGACCTCGACACAGCCTTGGAGCAGTTTCGCAACGCCCCGGGAATCATCATTGACGTGCGGATGAATCCTGGAGGCGATAGCGCGACGGCCGGAAACTTCGCGGGCCGGTTCGCGGATCAGACGCGAACGGTCGGGTTTGTTCAATTCCGCGATGGGCCTGCGCACAGCGACTTCGGTCCGTTGCAGACCCGGCAGGTTATACCGCGCGGCCCGTGGCAGTTGACAGGGCCGGTGCTCTTGCTGATCGGCCGCGGCTGCTTTAGCTCCAATGAGGACTTCATAAGTCAGATGCGTGAGCTGCCTAACGTGACGGTTGTGGGAGATACTTCAGGAGGGCACTCGGGAGACCCCGTTGCCTCTAACCTGTCAGACGGGTGGCAATTCACCGTATCGACCTGGATCGATTACACGGCTGAAATGCAGATCATCGAAGATAGGGGAATCGATCCTGCCATCTTCATTCCCACAACAGCCGCCGATTTTCAGGCAGGAAGGGATCCGGTGTTGGACTTTGCGATAAGCCACTTCGCCAATTAGCACGAATTATCCCGAAGATCCATTGTGAGATACCGAATCTTGAACTCTTTCGTCCTTTGAATTAGTTGTACTCCCACCGATAACGGCTGGCGGATGGGCTAGTCTTAACTCCCGATAAGTCGCTAGCCTTGATCGGAAACGCCTCGGCCGAGCAGTTCTCTGGAAGACGAAGAATTAAATGCGAGGCGTTTCCGATAAGGAGACTAGGAGGAAGCCGCTGGCGTTTGCGGCGGACGCGTTG
>Ga0187853_10002060_pt1 | contig 17305 bp, 14 predicted proteins | sample June2016WEW_6_10_2_FD_132417 | JGI IMG/M metagenome (GOLD analysis project Ga0187853, IMG submission 132417) | Peatland microbial communities from SPRUCE experiment site at the Marcell Experimental Forest, Minnesota, USA - June2016WEW_6_100 | ecosystem: Environmental > Terrestrial > Soil >... | reverse complement strand
GCGAGCAGGACAGGGCGATTCCTCTCTGGGCGCAGAGGAAGATGCTCGACATCTTTCCCAACTCGCGCTGGCTGCCGATCCCGGAGTGCGGCCACGTCGCGTACCTCGAGCAGCCGGCGCTCTTCTTCGGCACGCTCAAGGCGTTCATGCGCGCGAAGAGCGTCAATTTCCAGGTGTAGGCGCAGGAGTAGCGGGGGCGTGCCGCTGAGCCTCGGTGCGAACGGGCGCTCCGGACAGGCCCAGTCGGGCAGCTGCTTCGCACGATTGGGGGCCGGGCGGCGTCAGCGGGCGGGCGTGCCGAGCATGTCGAAGTCGATGAACCCGCGCTCGACGTCGGTGTGGACGAGGCGGACCCGCACCTGGTGGCCGACGTCCGCGCCCTCGAAACCGTGGATTAGGCGCCCCTCCACCGGGGGGTGGAAGACCCGCACCCACGTCCCCTTCTCGGAGGCGCCGGTGACGATCCCGTCGAATTCCTGTCCCACCTTGCCGGCCAGCAGCATCGCCGCGGCCGACTTGGCGACCTGGCGCTCGACCTTGTTGGCTGCGTCCTCCTGCTGGGTGCAGTGCGTGGCCAGCTGAGCAAGCTCTGCGTCGGCGTACGGCGGCGGCGAGTCGGCGAGGGCCGCCTTGAGCAGGCGCTGGGTGATGAGATCGGGGAAGCGGCGGTTGGGGGCCGTGGCGTGGGTGTAGTCCTTGACCGCGAGGCCGAAGTGGCCGGGCGCGTCCTGCCCCGGCAGCTCGACGACGTACTCGCCCGCGCCCAGCAGCTTGATCACGGTAAGCGAGAGGTCGGGGAAGCGCAGCGGGTCGGCGGCGCGCCGTTTCGTGAGGAACTCCGCCAGCGCCCTGGCGTCCGGTTGCCCGGGAAGCGTCACGCCTAACTGCGCCGCCACCTCGACGATCCGGTCCCAGCGCTTGGGCGTGCGAACGACGCGCCGAAGCGAGGGGAGGTTCTTCGCCGCAAGGAAGCGCGCGGTGACGCCGTTGGCCGCGACCATGAGGTCCTCGATCAGGTCCTTGGCCCGGTTGCGCTCCTCGGGCTTGAGGTCGCGGATCTCGTCCGCATCGAAGATCGGACGAGTCTCGAGGGTCTGCAGGTCGAGGGCACCGTGCTCGTGGCGGATCTCGCGCAGCTTTTGCGCGACCTCGTCCTGCGTGCGGAGGTTGGCGTCGAGGCCGGCCGCCGCCGCCAGCGCCGGCGGCACCGGCCCGTGCCCCTCGAGCCACGCCGCGACGGAGTCATACGCCAGCTTGGCGTGGTTGCGGACCGTCGCGCGGTACACGTCCGAGCCGGCGATCGAACCGTCGGCCCCCACGACGATCTCGACGACGACCGATTGGCGGTCCTGGCCGTCGGCGAGGGAGGTGAGGTCGGTCGAGAGCTTCTCCGGCAGCATCGGGAAGATCTCCGCCGCCGTGTAGACCGAGGTCGTGTTGGTCCGGGCGTGGTCGTCCACGGCGGAACCCTTGCCGACCAGCGCGTCCACGTCCGCGATCGCCACCAGGAGCTTGACCGCCCCGCCCGGAAGCTCTTGCGCGACCGAAAGCTGGTCGAGGTCCATGGAGTCGTCGTTGTCGATCGAGCACCACAGGAGGTCGCGCAGGTCGCGGGTGGAGGGCCCGACTGCGGGCGCCGGGCCCGCAATCGCCGCGAGCTGGGCGACGGCCTCGGGCGCGAAGTCGGGCGCGAGCCCGCGCTCGATCATGACGCGGTGGGCGATGCGGCGGAGGGTGGCACGCTGGTGTCCGTTGCCGGTGTCCATCTGTGTATTTTACCGCGGTCCCTGCCTTGGTCCCCCTTACGGCGCCGGACGCGAGAGCCCGAGGATCTCGACGAGCGCCCGGGCGTTGTTGTGACGCTCGTCGCGCGCGGCGTACAGGAGAGTCACCGTCCCTTCCGCTGCGAGGTCCCTCAGGCGCTGCGCCGAGCCGTTGCCGTCGAGCTCCCTCCGGTAGCGCTCCACGAACTCCCGGTAGCGCGGCGGCGCGTGGCCGAACCACCGCCGAAGCTTGTCCGAGGGCGCGACCTCCTTCGCCCACCAGTCGACCCGCGCATCCTCCACGGCCAGACCGCGAGGCCACAGCCTGTCCACCAGCACCCGCGCACCATCCTCGGGCGCCGGCGGGTCGTACACTCGTTTCGTCCTGATCACGCGGCCTCCTCCGTCCGCCGTCGTGACGGCTCGCTTCCAATGTTTCTTCAACACCTTTCGAACGCCGCATGTTCCGAATCGCCATGCCGGGCAGAATCGCTTCGATGCGGGTACACTGAAAACACCGTGGCGCGCAGTCGGGCCGCGGACCTTCTCATGGCGAACGACCAGCACCCCGAGGACCCCCGCCCGGGCAACCCGTCGCGCAGCCGGGATCACTTCCGCTGGGACGACCGGCACCACCAGCCGCACACCGACATGGGAAAGTGGGAGAAGTTCTTCGCGTCGCGCTCGGACGCCGCCCAGTTCCTGCGCCTGCTGGGGCGCAACGTCACCCGGTTCGGCCCCGTGGTGTGGCGCTACCGCGCGCTTCTCCACACACCGCAGGCACCGCAACCGGTGGCGAACGACACGTTCGGCGTCGCGGTCTCGCCGACCCCCGAAACCTGGGGCCGGTACCTGGAGAGGATCCGCGATCTGGACGTCCGCGCGCTGTTGATCCGCGTGCCGTCGTGGGCGCCCGAGCCGGTGTTCGCGCTGCATGACGAGCTGGCCCGCCTGCGCGAAGAAGGCACCCGTTTCACCTTCACGCTCCTGCAGAACCGCGAGCTGGTCAACGATCCGGAGCGCTGGGGCGCGTTCGTGTGCAGGGCGGCCGCGCGCCTCGGGGACCTCGAGCCCACCTTCCAGCTCGGCCACGCGATCAACCGCAAGAAGTGGGGAATCTGGCACCCCGACGAGTACGTGCGACTGATGGAGGCGGCTGCACCCGCTCGCGACGCGTCCCCGTCGTGCCGGTGGATCGGCCCGCCGGTGATCGACTTCGAGTACTACTTCACGATCCACTACCTCGTCGGTGAGAGGCCGTTCGACTTCGACGGGATCGCGGCGCTCCTTTACGTGGACCGGCGCGGCTCCCCGCACAACGTTCAATACGGGCACTTCGACCTGTACCGCAAGATCCTGCTGCTCCGCGCCGTGATCCAGGCGTCGGGCCACCCTGACGTGCCGATCCACCTCACCGAGTTCAACTGGCCGCTCAAGGGGTCGGGCAAGCACTCCCCCGCGGGGGAGCACGTCCAGACCGACGAGGCGGGGCAGGCCCGCTACCTTGTGCTCTATTACCTCACCGCGGCCGCGACCGGTCAGGTCGCCAGCACCTTCTGGTGGCAGCTCGTCGCGCGCGGCTACGGCCTCCTCGACGAGGACGACGCCTGGACCGAGCGCCGCGCCTACCGCGCCTTCATGCACCTCCTCGCCCGCACCCGCGGCCGTGTCGTCCGCCGGCTCCCCGAGAGCATCCGCCCACTCAGGGGCTTCCTTCTTCAGCGCGGCGACCAAACCGAAGCGATGCTGTACACCGCTGGCGAGGAGCTCCCCCTCGACCCGGCCTTCCCGGTGCAAGACGCTACCGACCTCATCGGCAACGTCCTCGCCGCGAAGGGCATCACCGCCCGTCCCGACCCGATCTACGTCTCGCTCGGCGCAGCCAACCTTGCGGAGGTTGTTGAGGTTCTCGCCTCGCGGCGGAAGTGAGCGCCCCTCCACTGGAGCGTTGCCGTTCGACCTCGTCTGGCCGCGTCAACCGCGTGCCTGATACCGGTTTGCCGTCCGTCGTAGAGCAAAGGTGTCATCCCGAGCCCTTCGACTCCGCTCGGGCGGGCTCCGCGAGGGATCTGGGAGGGGGCTGGTAGATCCAGGCTTTCCCCCACCCAGATTCCTCGTCGCTCCGCTCCTCGGAATAACATGTTCGATGGCAAACTGGTATGACACCTACAATTCGAGGTCGGAGACTGTCTTGAGCAGCTTCTCGAGGCGGGCGCGGACCTCCGTGCGCTCGGTCTCGAGCTCCTGGACGCGCCCCTCGAGTTCGTCCGTCGCCGAGCCACCTTCCTTGAGTTTGCGGTTCTCCTCCTCGAGGCCGGCGACGCGGGCCTTCAGCTCCGTGTGGGCGGTGATCAGCTTCTCAATGCGTTCTTCAAGAGCAGCGTAGATATCCATGCGGCCTCCCTACGAAAAGCTCACCGCCAGCTCGCGGCCGAGCCTGTCCATGAGTGCGAAGTGCGCGGCGTTGACCTCGTCCTGGGTGAGCGAGCGCTCGCCGTGACGGTACGTCAGGCGCACGGTTGTCTTGACCTCGTCGTTCGCGACGCCTTCGCCGCGATAGCGAACCACCGGCGAAACGGCTTCCAGCCACTCCGGCGCGGCCGCGGTGATGGCCGCGACGAGCTGGTCGTACGGCAGCGCCAGCTTGTGACGCACGGTGAGGTCGGCGGTCACCGCGGGGAAGCGCGGCAGCGGCTCGAACGTCGGCACATGAGCGGCGGCCGCGGCCGCAGTCAGGTCGATCTCGGCGACCCACACCTCCGACGGCAGGTCGAATACCGCCGCGGCGCCGTCCCCCAGCCGCCCGGCGATCGCAATCACGCGGCCATCCCGCACGACCTCGGCCTGCTCTCCGGCCGCCAGGACCGGCGCCGTTGCGTGCCGCCACGTGGTCTCCGAGACGCCCAGCTCGGCGAGCAACGCCTCCACGACCCCCTTGAGATCGAGGAAATCCACCTGCCGGAGGTCGTCCCACGGGCCGAGGCTGCCCGCAACGGCAACCGCTAGGCGCTCCTCTTCGGCGACCTTGCCGCCTTTCTCGAAGAAGACGCGTCCCACCTCGCCCAGCAGCACCCGCTCGGCGCCGCGCCGGAGGTTGCCGCCGGCGGCCTCCGCCAGGCCCGCGAGCAGCGACCGCCGCATGACGGCCATCCGTGCCGAGAGCGGGTTGTCGAGGGCGACGACCCCACCGCGGTCCGCCAGCGGCGACCCCGAGGTCGCCGCCTCGATCTCCTCGGAGACGAACGCGTAGGTGAACGCCTCGGCAGCGCCCACGGCGGCCAGCGCGTCCCGCCCCCGCTCCGTGAGCGGCCAGGTGCCGAGGCGCGCACCCGGTCTGACCGCCTCGGACGGCAGCGCGGACGGCACGTTGTCGTACCCGAAATGGCGGATCACCTCTTCGTAAACGTCCTCCGCCAGCTCGAGGTCCACGCGGTGGGCCGGCACCGTGCACGTGATCGTGTCCCCGGCGATCTGCGGCGCGAGATCGAGCGCGGCGAGGGCGCGGATCGTCCGGTCCTTCGGCATCTCGCAGCCGACGAACGCCGACAGGCGCGCGAGCGAGAAGGAGATCTCGCGCGGCGCCGGCAACTCGGGGCCGGAGTCGAGGACGCCCGCCGCCACCTCGCCGCCGGCGAGGCGCACGATCAGCTCGGCCGCGAGGTCCACCGCCGTGCGCGCCATGGCGCGGTCGGCGCCGCGCTCGAAGCGGTGCGACGCCTCGGTCTTGAGGCCGAGACGGCGGGCGGTAAGGCGCACCGAGCGCGGATCGAAGTACGCCGACTCGATGAGCACATCCCTGGTGGACGGCGCGATCTCGCTGTTGGCCGCGCCCATCACGCCCGCCACCGCCACCGCGCGCGACGCGTCGGCGATCACGAGGTCCTCCGCCGTCAGCTTGCGCTCGACGCCGTCGAGCGTCGTGATCGGTTCCCCGGCGCGAGCCCGGCGCACTCGGATCTCCTGCCCTTTCAGGAACGCGAGGTCGAACGCGTGCAGCGGGTGACCGACATCGAGCAGGACGTAGTTCGTCGCGTCCACGACGTTGTTGATCGGCCGCACGCCGCACCGCTCCAGGCGCTCGGCGAGCCTCGCCGGGGAGGGCCCGACCTTCACCCCGCGCACGACGCGGGCGCAGTACCTCGGACACCCCTGGGCGTCCTCGACGGTGAGCTTGGCGAGCTGCCCGACCGGCGTCGCACCCTCGGTGACCTTGATTGCAAGCGGCTTGAGCGTCCCGCACGCCGCGGCGGCGGCCTCGCGCGCGAGGCCGCGGTGGTTCATCGCGTCGGGCCGGTTCGTGGTGACGTCGACGTCCCAAACTTCGTCGTCTCCGGAAGGTTCGCGCACCTCGACGTTCATGCCGGCGGCTGTGAGGCGCTTCGCCAGCTCGTCGGCGGGCGTGGCGCCCTCGAGGTGGTCGCGGATCCAGGCGAGGCTCATTTTCATCGCGCCACCCCCTCGAACTGCCGCAGGAGGCGCTCGTCCCCCGAGAACAGCAGCCGCAGGTCGGGCAGGCGGTACTTGAGCAGCGCGACGCGGTCGAGGCCGCAACCGAACGCGAAACCGGAGACACAGGAGGGGTCGAGCTTGCACGCCGAGAGCACTCGGGGGTCCACCATCCCGGCGCCCAGGATCTCGATCCACCCGCTCCCGGAGCACATGCCGCACCCCGCGCCGAGGCAGAGCACGCAGGTGATGTCCACCTCTGCCGACGGCTCGGTGAAGGGGAAGAACGACGGCCGGAAGCGGACCGCGAGGCGCGGGTCGAACAGCACGCGCACGAACGCCTCGAGGGTGGCCTTGAGGTTGCCGAAGGTGATCCCCTCGCCCACCACGAGCCCCTCGACCTGGTGGAACATCGGCGAGTGGCGCAGGTCGGAGTCGCGCCGGTACACGCGGCCGGGGATGATGATCCGGATCGGGAGCGGCATCGTCTCCATCGAATGGATCTGCACCGGCGACGTGTGCGTGCGCAGCAGCAGGCCGTCCTTCAGGAAGAAGGTGTCCTGGCTGTCGCGCGCCGGGTGGTCCGGCGGCATGTTGAGAGCGCCGAAGTTGTGCCAGTCGTCCTCGACCTCCGGCCCGTCCGCGACCGAGTACCCCATGCGCAGGAAGATCTCCTCGATCTCCCGGCGCACGAGGGTCACGGGGTGGAGCGCTCCCGTCACGGGTCGCCGGCCGGGCAGCGTGACGTCGAGGACCTGCCGCTTGGTGCCGGCATCCTCGGCCGCCCGCTGTGCGGCCGTGAGGCGCTCCTCGATGAGCTTCTTCAGTTCGTTGAGCGCTTTGCCGTATCCGGGCCTGTCTTCGCGCGGGAGCGTTTTGAGGGCGTCCTCGAGCTCGCGGAGCAGGCCCGAGCGCCGGCCGGCGAAGCGGACGCGCACGGCCTCCACCCGAGCCGGGTCGCTGCCCGCCTCCGTCAGAGCGGCGAGGAACTCCTGCCGCGCGCGTTCCAGCGGCTCGGTCGCCATCAGGCGGCCGGTTTGGCCGCCAGGCTCTTCTTGGCGGCCTGAACGAGCTCCGCGAACCCCTCGACGTCGCGCACCGCCATGTCGGCGAGCGCCTTGCGGTCGAGAGCGCAACCCGAGGCCTTGAGGCCGGCGATCAGTTGCGAGTACGAGATCTCGAACTGCCTCGCCGCCGCGTTGATGCGGATGATCCACAGCGCGCGCATGGAGCGCTTGCGCTGCCGGCGGTCGCGGTACGCGAACAGCAGCGACCGCTCGACCTGCAGCTTTGCCATGCGGTAGGCGTTGTGCTTGGTCAGGTAGTAGCCCTTGGCGAGCTTCAGCACCCTCTTGCGACGTGCAACCCTGTTGTGTCCACGCTTTACGCGCATGTCAGCCTCCTACTTCGCGTACGGGAGCATGCGCTCCACGACCTTGGCGTCGGCGGGAGAGAGGACCGCGTCCTTCTGCAGGTGGCGCTTCCGCTTGGCCGATTTCTTCGACAGGATGTGGGAGTGAAACGCGTGGTGGCGCTTGATCTTGCCGGTCCCTGTCTTCTTGAACCGCTTCGCCGCCGCGCGCAACGTCTTGATCTTCGGCATTGAATCCTCCTTGACTACCAGTTTTCCCCTGCCCACCCACCTAGTTGACAGTTGACAGCTCACAGCCGACAGCTCACAGCTGCCAGCTTCCTCCGCCCCCCACCCAGGAAAATGCACACACCCACCTGAACCTGGTGCGAGGGGCGCCACAGAAAGGAAAGGCCGGAGGGTCATGACGCCTCCGGCCACGGGTTCAAGGCACGCTGCTTCGTAGTCGTGGTCATGGCGGCCACGATCTCGTCGAGGGTCTTCGAGCCGAGGTCCCCGCGGTGGCGGACCCTCACCGACGCGCCGCCGGCCTCGGCCTCGCGCGCGCCGACGATCAGAAGCACCGGCACCTTGCCCAGCTCGCCGTCGCGGATCTTGGCGCCGAGCTTCTCCGATCGCTCGTCCACGTCGGCGCGCAGGCCGGCCGCCACCAGGCGCGACTTCACCGCCCTCGCGACGTCCATGAATTTGTCAGACACCGGCAGGACGCGCGCCTGCTCCGGAGCGAGCCAGAGCGGCAGGTCGCCCGCGAAGTGCTCGAGCATCACGGCGAAAAAACGCTCTACGGAGCCGAGAACGGCGCGGTGCAGCATCACGGGCCGCTGCTCGCCGCCGTCCTCGCCGACGTACGCCAGGTTGAAGCGCTCGGGGAGGTTCCAGTCGAGCTGGATGGTGCCGAGCTGCCACTCTCGGCCGATCGCGTCGTGCACCACGAAGTCGATCTTGGGGCCGTAAAAGGCGCCGTCCCCGGCGTTGACCGTGTATGGCACGCCGCGCTCCTTCAGGCACCGCTCGAGTTGGGCCTCCGAGCTCTCCCAGAGGGCGGGATCGCCCATCGCCTTCTCGGGCTTGGTCGAGAGGTAGATCACGGGCTCGCTGAAGCCGAACGTCCCGTACACCTCGAACATCATGTCGAACAGGGAGGAAACCTCCTGCCCGATCTGCGAAGGCATGCAGAAGATGTGCGCGTCGTCCTGGCAGAACGAGCGCACGCGGGTGAGCCCCTGGACGACGCCCGACCGTTCGTAGCGGTGCAGCCGGCCGAAGTCCGCAATCCGCAGCGGCAGCTCGCGGTACGAGTGTGCGTGCACGCCGAAGAGCACGCAGTGCGAGGGGCAGTTCATCGGCTTCAGGCCGAACTCGCGCTCGTCCACCTCGCCGAAGAACATGTTCTCCTTGTAGTGGTAGTAGTGCCCCGAGGTCTTCCACAACTCCGCGTCGAACAGCTGCGGCGTGATCACCTCCTGGTAGCCATACTTCACATAAAGTCCGCGCATGAAGGCGAGCAGCTCGTTGTAGACGGCGGCGCCCCTCGGGTGGAAAAACGGGGAGGCCGGCGCGAGCGGCGAGAACGAGAAGAGGTCGAGGTCCTTACCGAGCCGCCTGTGGTCGCGGCGGCGCGCCTCCTCGATCCTCGCGAAGTAGGCGGCCAGCTCATCCCTGGTGGCGAACGCGGTGCCGTAGATGCGCTGCAGCATCTCGTTGCGCTCGTCGCCCTTGAAGTACGCGCCCGACGTCTCGAGGAGCTTGAACGCGCCTATCTGGTCGGTGCGCTGGACGTGCGGGCCGCGGCACAGGTCCACGAACTCGCCGTGCTGGAACACCGTGATCTCGTCGCCTTCCGGGATGTCCGCCAGGCGCACGAGCTTGATCTCCTCTTTGCGCTTGCCAAAGATCTCCGCGGCCTGCGGGCGGGTCACGACCTTGCGCTCGAACGGCCGGGCCTCCTTGACGATGCGGGCCATCTCCTGCTCGATCTTCTCGAGGTCCTCGGGGGTGAACCCCCGCGGGAACCGGAAGTCGTACTGGAACTTCTCGGAGTGGTCCTGGCGGCCGGCATCGATGATGGTGCCGGGGAAAAGGCGCTCGACGGCGTCCGCGAGGACGTGCTCGGCGGAGTGGCGGATCACGACCCCTGCCTCGGGGTCCCTTGGCGTGAGCACGCGGAACTTCCCCGAGCGCCCGATCGGCGCCCGCAGGTCGACGACCGCCCCGTCGAGTTCGCCTGCCACGGCCGCCTTCGCGAGGCGCTCCCCGATCGTCCGCGCCACCTCGAGCGGTGTCGCGTCCGCCGGGAGCTCCCGCCCGCTGCCGTCAGGCAAGGTCAATGTGATCGTCTCTGCACTCATCGTCATCCTTGCCGGGGGGCCCCGCGTCGCTAATCCCGCCCACCCGACGCTCCAGACTCCCCGAGCCCCTCACGCTCGTCCCGCCAGAAGTGGGACGTGCTCATCCCGACCTCCACTTCGCGCCGACCCGGGCCGATCCCGGGCCGGCCGACAACAAAAAAGCCGTCCTCCGAAACGGGGACGGCACTGGCAAGCCACGCTGCATGCATGGTAGGCGCGTGCGGGCTCGAACCGCAGACCTCATCCGTGTGAGGGATGCGCTCTACCAACTGAGCTACGCGCCTGTAGCTTGCTTGTCTGCGGAGCCGACACTAGATGGTAGGCGCGAGCGGACTCGAACCGCTGACCTCTACCGTGTCAAGGTAGCGCTCTAACCAAGCTGAGCTACGCGCCTGCTCCGCGGGCTGCCGGCGGGCGTCCTGCGGAACGCATTACTCCGCAAGGCTCTTGTGGCCCGCCCTCGTCCCCAATTTCACTGCCAAAGAACACAAGCCCGGAAAAACCGGGAGGGTCACTCTAGCCCAGCCGACTGGAAACCGTCAAGCGCGATGAAGCCGACCACCCGCGATGCAGCACGGTGGCGCGTGCGAGCGCCCGCAATCAAGGAAGCGCCCCGGTGGAAGCCACCGGGGCGCCGAGAGGTGCGAAACGGATGTCAGCTGCGAATCAGAAGCGGACGCCGAACGACACCGTGAAGGTGCGCGGCAGCTGGTAGCTGGTGGCCGAGAGGGGCTTGCCGAAGTTGGGGCCCTTCTGCCAGTTCGCGCCCATCGCCTTGCAGTTCGCCGCGGAGGTGCCCTGTGGGCACTCCACCGGCGTCGTGGTGAACGGGTTGAAGAGCAGCCAGCTCGGGCCGCTGTAACGGGTGAACACGGTGGTGTCCGGGGCCGTCACGGCCATCTCGTTGAATATGTTGGTGATCTGCGGGACGACGTAGAACTCGAGGTCGGCGCCGAACGCCGGGAGCTTAAACGAGTAGTTGACCGAGAGGTCGGTGCTGGTGACGTTGTCGGTGAAGTAGGCGCCGCGCTTGGAGAAGAAGTAGGTCACGGTCGTCGGACGCTGCGCGTAGCCGGGGTTGGGGACGACGTAGGGGTAGGAGTAGATCTGCCCGACCGCCGAGTACGGCGTGCCCGACCAGTAGCTCTCCATGAGGCTGGCGCTGAGGCTGCTGTGCCTGGTGTTGATGAGGTCCCAAACGGCCCACACGCGGCCGCGGTTGCGCTGGTCGTTGGAGAGGTTGCCGATGGGGTTGGTCCACTTCTGCTGCGAGTACTGCGGGTAGTAGTCGGGGTTCGCAGTGTTGGAGATCGGACCGGAGCCGACGGTCTCACCCTCGTAGTTGCCGTAGGTGTGCGACCAAGTGTAGTTGCCGGCGATCTGCAAGGCGTCGTTCAGACGATAGCTTGCCTGCAGGTTGACCCCGTCGTACTTCTTTTCGAGCACGTGGTCGTTGCCGATGATCTTGAGATCGCTGACGTTGCCAAGCGAGTCGGTGACCTGGCCGGTGGTCAAGTCGCAGCGGGTGGAGTAGAGATCCTTGTACTCGCGGTGGACGTAGTCCATGCGGAAGAGGCCACGGCTGCCGAGACGCTTGGTGAAGCCGATCGTGCTCTCCTCGGCGTACGGCGACTTGAGGTCCTTGCCGACGATCAGAGAGAGACCCGCGATCGAACCGTAGGCGACGCTGCGGCCAACCGGGCCGCCTATTGAGTTGGTGCCGTTCGCGTATAGCCAGGCGAAAACCTGCTGCAACACCTGGTGTTCGTTGAGACAGGTGGCCGGGTTGGCCGGGTCGCAGTCGGTGTTGATGTCCGGTCCCTCGTAGAGGTAGCCGAACGAGGACGGCGAGCCGGCGCCTTGGGAAGCGATCGAGCCCGCGATCGCGGTCACGTAGTCGCCGCGCGAGGCGTTGATGACCCAGTTCCCGTCACCGTTGATGTCGTAGCTGGCGCCGAGGCGCGGGCTGATCCGGCTGTCCCTGGCGACCACGTTGTGCGAGGCGTCCTCGCCGTCGTTCTTGTCGAAGCGGACGCCCACGTTGAACGACCAGTTGTTGTTGAGGCGCCACTTGTCGTTGACGAACGTCGAGTTGGTGCGGAAGTTGGTGCCCAGGGACTGCTTCAGCACCGCCCAGTAGGTGAAGTCCGAGCTGCCGTCGCCGTAGACGACCGGGATCGGCTGGTGCAGCACCGGGTCGAGGACGATCGCGCCGCCGGCGTTGGTGAGGTACGAGGTCGGCCAGTAGACGTAGTTCGAGCCCGACTGGTAGTTGTTCGACAGGCGCATGTCGTTGAACGAGTCGTACCCGGCCACGATGTCGTGCGAGCCGAGGGTCTGCGAGGTCGCGAACCACGAGCCCTTGACCAGCCAGTCCTCGTTGTCGCGCTTCTCGGGGGTGCAGACACCGCAGAACGTTGGGGCGTTCGAGTACCAGTAGTGCACGTTGTCGCGCACGACCGTGCCGAGGACCTGGTCCTTCGAGTCGCCGCCCGACCCCACGAAGGTGAAGTGGCGCTTGGAGTACTGCCCCTCGACGAAGAAGTTGTTGGTGATGATGCCGGTGTAGTTGGCCGCGAAGAGGTCCTGCGGCAGCTCGCGCTGCTTGTCGAGGCTCGCGAGGTCGAGGATCGTGCCGAACACGTTGTTGGTCTGGGTCTGGGCCACCTTCATGTAGGAGGCGATGATCCGGTGGTTCGGCGTCAGCGACAGGGTGAACTTGCCCTCGTAGCGCTTCTGGGTGTCGACCTGGGTGAAAGGGATGTTGGTCGAATACGTCTGGCTGTCGGTGGTCAGCTTGCGGTCCCGGCCGGCGGCGAAGAACCACAGCTTGTCCTTCACGATGAAGCCGCCAAGGGTGGCCTCGTAGACCGAGTTGATCGTGTCGTTGCGGCTCGCGGTCTTCGGGGTTTTCCCCGCCCACTTGTCGCTCGACAGCGAGTCGCGGAATGTGGCGTGGAACTCGTTGCCGCCCGACTTCGTCAGACTGCTGACGATGCCGCCCGAGAAACGGCCGAACTCCGCCGAGATGGCGCCCGTGGAGGTGGTCGTCTCCTGGATGGCGTCCTCGATGTAGAGGGCGAGCGGCGTGTTGCGGACGTTGTCCTGGATCACCACGCCGTTGACCATGTACAGGTTCTCGTACGACATGGCGCCCGAGATGGTGAGGTTGCCGGACGGGCCGGTCGCGGCCACGCCCGGAGTCAGCGCCGCCGAACCTAAAATGGTACGTGGTACCGGCAGCTCGTTGATCAAGTTCTGGTCGTACGTGGTCGCGACCTGATGGCTCGAGGAGATGTTGTCGTACGTCCCGGTCACGGTGACCTCCTCGGCCACCTTCGTGATCGGCATCGTCGCGTTGACCGTCGCGCTCTGCGCGGCGTTGATCTTCACAGTCGTGTCGAGCGTCTGGAACCCCATAAGCTCGAACTTCACGTTGTAGTCGCCGGCCGGAAGAAACGCGAAGATGTAGGCGCCCGCCGCCTCGGTCACGGCGGTGCGGGCGCCCTGCAGGTTGGGCGACGTCACGGTGACGATCACGCCCGGAAGTGGTTCCTTCCCGTCGGTCGCCCGCCCCGTCAGTGTCCCGGTCGGGATCTGAGCGAGCGCGGGCAGCGCAACGACGAGAATCACTGTTGCCACAAATAGGCATTTCGTGAATTTCATTCGAACTTCCTCCTTCTTCGAGTTTTCGATTGGCTTCAAGCTTCGGTACTTCATCACTCGGCACACACATCCAACCGTGATCCTGGTGCAAACCTCCGACGCTCACGATGCTCCGGGCCACCCCCTTTCCCAGCCGCCCGGCGGTTCCGCCTTTCTCTCGTCGCCACGCGAGACCTGCGAAGAGCAACCGAGCACGCTTGTGGCTCGTTTCACATTCCGCACTAAACTCTTAACTGACTGACTGAGCCGTCTCATATTTGACGTTGAATCAGAACGGTGCGCATGCACCACTTCAGGTGCGAGGGACCGTAGCACACTTGTCAAGTCGAGACAAGACAATGTAACTCGTTGAATATAATACTGTTATTACTGAGACTCAAATGCGAGGAAGGCCGTCAGCGCGGCGACGGTCGCCACAGGCTGCTCGAGCGGCACCAAGTGGCCGCTCGACGGTACAATAACGAGATACGCACTGGGCAGCGACGTCGCAAGAAGTTCTGCACTTGAGACAAGATCACGCACCTCGTGCTCGCCGCGCACGACCACGGCCGGGACGGTGATCTCGTCGAGCCGGTCGGTGAGCTTCCAATCCCGGTCGGGTGCGTCCCGCACGACCGCCAGGTACTCGCCCGCTGGAAACGTCCGCAGCATGGCTTCGAGGCGCTCGCGGGCGCCCGGGAGCGCGGCGGCGCTCGCGATCAAGGGGTTTGCAAGCCACACGTCGCCCGAGGCAGCGCCGGGGCCTTCCGCCCGGATCACCTTCGCCAGCGCCTTGAAGGACGCGACCAGCTCGTCCGAAAGCGGGGCGTCGGGCACCAATGGGCCGATCAACGCGAGCCCTCGTATGAGCTCAGGGCGGCGCACCGCCAGCTCGAGCGCGATGCCGCCACCCTTGGAGAGACCGACGACGTGCGCGGCTGCGGGTGCGAGATGCTCGATCACAGCGGCGAGGTCCGCCGCGTGGTCGCCCCACCGGTAGCCGCTCGGGGGCGAGCCGCTTCGTCCATGGCCTCTCTGGTCGTATCTGACGACGCGGTACCCCTTGCCTATGAGCGCAGGGGCAATCTCGTCCCAAACCCGGAGGTCGAGCGTGTGCCCGTGGAGCAGGATTACCGCATCGCCGTCGCCCTCGGCGACGACGTGCAGCGCGACGCCGTCGCGCTCGATGATCATGAGGCAACCAGAAACCAGAAAGTAAAAAGAAAGAGGTGAAAGGTCAAAGAAAAGGCGATTGTCCGGGACTTGACATTAGTCTTTCTTGGGATAGTGCTTCTCCTGGGGTCGCTAGGTTGCGCGGTTGTGTCCGGACTGGAACCACCCGTAGTTTCGTGCGTCGTGAAGCCATATAACGTGGATCGCAAACTCGGTCTCGTGCTTGCCGCCGAAAACGTCATCGTACGTAATGACGCCCAACGTATACAGGCCACGACCACCGAGGCCAGATTTGATTTGCTCAACCTGTTCGTCGGGAACCTCGTTCTCCACAAGCGCACCCATCTGAATGCTCTGGTCTGGTCCGACCACCATCGGCCCACTATCGCGCTGAGGAAGGGGAAACGTGAAATCCGCAGGCAGCGGGACCGGCCTAATCTCTGCCGCGGCCCGGTATCGGACGTTATGCGCCGGTGTTGCTCCTTTGTTGATCATGAACGGATGAGTGGAAAACCGGAGGTTCTTCGTCCTCTCTTGGAATATAGCCTCACCGACTACAACGCAGATATAGGCGCGCAGTTCTTGGCGGGCTCGTTCTTGGAGTCCGGCGGCAACCTGTTCGACTGCTCCCGCCGAGCGGGCCGCTTGCGTGATCGCGTCGCGTGTGTCCTTGGTCTGCCCACCGGCGATTTGATCCATCTTCTTGATGGTCTCTTTCAATCTACGGGCCTGCAACCCGAAGACAATCGCCTGAATCACTCCAACGAAAAAGACCGCCGCGGTGAGTTTCACCATCCACCAGTTGGCAGACGACTGGTCGTGTCTGGTCTGTCTATCGTCGGCGGTTTCCTCTGCGGTCTTTGGGGCTGCCAGGACCTTAACGAAAAGCGGCGAGGATTCAGTGCCCTGCGGGTTATTGGCGGTCTGCTCCTGAGTATCTGGGGAGCGTGGTACTGGATGAGCTGGTGAGAGACGGGTCGGTGTCGCCACGGCGGCTGACAGAGCCAATAGGATTGTGCAGAGCATGGAAGTCTCCTCCGGCGGAGCCGATTTCAATGGATCGCTGGAGGGAGTCTAGCTCTTTTCCTGTCTTTCGGGGTCCGGTGGCGTGGCAGCAGCGAGTAGGCCACGCATCGCCGTATCAAAGTCCAGGGGATACAGGCTCATTGGCCGAAGCCTCTCCTTCGGCTGTTCGGGCCTTTGCTTGGGCTTCTTGGTCGGCTTCTTCCGGGCGCCGATGCCCATCACGATCCCGCCACGACGAGAGCGAACATGTCGCCGTCCTTTCTGTTGTTGTACCGGAACGAGAACTCGTTGAGGTAGAGGGGCAGGTACTTCTTGGAGACCTTGTGGAACGTCCCGATGACGCCGCGCTTGAGGCCAGACCAGAAGCTGTCGATGTTGGCCGTGTGGACGTTGCCCCGGACGTACTCGCCGTGGGAGTGGTTGACCACACCGTGCGGGAGTTTGCCATCAAGGAATCGGTAGCCCGCGTGTTCGTCGGTAGCAACCAGCTTGACCTTCTCCGAGACGGCCTGCCGCACGAAGGCGTCGAGAGTCGCGTTGCTGGTGGTCTCGATGACCTTGCAGATCACGTTGCCCTTGCGAGCGATGGCACCGACCACGGCGACCTTGCCGGCCATTCCGCGACCGCCCTGGTGCTTCTTGAGGCCACCACCCACGCCCCCGCCGTGCCGGTTGTGGGCCTTGCCACCAACGTAGGTCTCATCGACCTCCACGAACCCGGCCAACTTCTTGAACTCGGGGCTCTGCATCGCGGCCCGGATGCGATGGCACATGTACCACGCCGTCTCGTAGGAGCCCGCACCGATGATGCGCTGGACCTGGAGGGCGCTGATGCCCTTCTTGGACTGGCACATGAGGTAGATCACCTGGAACCACGTGCGCAGCCCAACGTTCGTGTTCTCGAAGATCGTGCCGACGAGCGGAGAGAACCGGTAGCCCGTCTTGGCGCACTTGTTGCACTGCCAGTTCCAGGGGCGGGCGATATCGTAGACCCGCTTGTTCCCGCAACGAGGGCAGCGCACGCCGTTCGGCCACCGCTTCTCGACCAGGTACTCGCGGCAGCTATCCTGGGTGGGGAACCGTTCCATGAGTTCGGTGAGGGTCATCATGACCACAATATAAGCCCCGTGCGGGTAAATGTCAAGTGCCAGACAATCGCCAAAGGAAAAGCATGGGAGACGTCGGATGCACAGCAGGGATGCGGACTGATCATGGGGATCTGTCTTCCCTTTACCCCTTGACGTTTTCCGTTTGACCGCCTCAGCGGGCCGTCTTGAACGTGAAGCTCTCGGCCTTCTCCATCTCCTTGCCCGAGACTCCTTCCACGCCGTCCTGGCCGAGCGTCACGTGAAACGTGTCCCCTGGGGCGAGATCCGTCCGCGGCTCCCAGACCACCCACCAGTGCTCGGGGTCGTAGCTCACCTGGCCGGGGACCAGACCGCTGGCCTCGCCGAGCACGGTCACTCCATCCCCCTTGACCTCGGTCGGCCGCAGCGGCTCCGACATCGAGAAGAGCACTCGCGGCCGCCGGG
>Ga0187853_10002058_pt1 | contig 17305 bp, 17 predicted proteins | sample June2016WEW_6_10_2_FD_132417 | JGI IMG/M metagenome (GOLD analysis project Ga0187853, IMG submission 132417) | Peatland microbial communities from SPRUCE experiment site at the Marcell Experimental Forest, Minnesota, USA - June2016WEW_6_100 | ecosystem: Environmental > Terrestrial > Soil >... | reverse complement strand
GAGAAAATCCTGAATCTGGTCGAGGCCCTGGCTCAAATTTCCCAACTCCTAACCCAGTTCAACCGCCGAGACACAGTGGTCGCCGAGGTTCACAGCCCCTAAAAGGGTATTCGATTTCGATGGAATCTGCGGCATCGCTAAAGCGATGCGCGGATACGAAACTACGATACGAAAGCTCAATCCGAAACCAGGGCTGCGACTGGGAGTTCGCCGCCTCAGAACTGCATGTTCGAAATCTGCTGATACGCCTGCACGATTTTATTTCGCACCTGCATCATCAGCTGAAACGAGAGATCGGCCTTTTCGACCGCAATCATGGCGCTGTGCAGATCCGCGCCTTTGCCGTTGAAGAGCTGGGCGACCTGGCTGGTGGTATCGCCCCCGGCGCCCCCGGCCTGGTCGATCGACTGTTGCAGGGTCTCGAAGAATTTGCCGCCCTCGGCGGCGCCCGCGGGAGCCGGGTCGATGTCGGCGGGCAGAATGCGAATCGACGGAATCGAATTACTCATGGCTGAGCCTCGTATTCATGTTCATGACTTCATGTTCATGACGGATTCATTCACCGTCGCACCTTTGTCGCATGTTGTCGCGCGTTGTCGCACCTTGCGCCCCCACGCTGACTTGCTAACGCAGCAGGTCGAGGGACTGCGCAATCATGTTTTTCGTCGCCTGCACGGCCGACGCGTTCAATTCGTAAGCCCGGACCGCTCCGAGAAGATCCGTCATTTCCTCAATCGGATCGACTTGGGGATAGGCCACGTAGCCTTGCGGGTTTGCGTCGGGATGCCCGGGCTCGAAGCGCATTACCGGTGGACGCTGATCGGAGACCACGGCGGCCACGCGCACAGCGGAAGAACTTTCGCGTTCGAGGCCTCCCGCGAGCGCGAAGGATAATGCGAAGCGGGGAGCGCGTTGCGCCTGAAATACCACCAACTGGCGGCGATAGGGGCCGCCCGCCGGCGTGCGCGTGGTCTGAGCGTTGGCCATGTTGCTGGCCACCACCTCCGCGCGCTGCCGCTCGGCCCCAAGCGCCGAGCCACTGAGTTCCAACATGCCAAACAGGTTCATGACGTACTCCCTCCGTTGATGGCGGCGGACATGGTGTGGAACTCGGATTTCAGGAACGCCACCGCCACCTGAAAGCGCAACTGGTTCTGGGCCAGGAGCAGCGATTCGCGCTCGACCGAAACATTGTTTCCGTCGGGACGCTCCAGCAGTCCGAGAAGCTTATGCGCGACCGGGGTGAAGGACGTCTCCTCGCCGTCCATAGCCTGCTGCATTTCGCCGGCAAAGTCACGCGCGTCGCGGGTTTGGTATCCCGGAGTATCGATGTTGGCGAGGTTCGCGGCAATGATCTGATGGCGGAAGGCGCTCAGATCGAGCACGCGCTCCAGACCGCGCATCAGCGGGGTTTCGATCGTCATCATGGACATGGCTGCTCCTTGGGGTTCCGAAGGTGGTGGTTCGGAAGATCGTTATTCACAGGATCGTGGTTCGCGAGATTGTTCGCGGGAAGGTTGCGGTAGTTGCCCCGTGGCGGCAGGCCGAACTCGCGGACTTTGTTGCGCACCGTGCGCAGGCTTACACCGAGCAACTCGGCCGCCCGTGCCCGGTTGCCGCCGGTGGATTCGAGGGTCATGACAAAAAGCTGGCGCTCCATTTCGTCGAGCGAAAGACCTGGTTTCCACTCCGGAGAGGGAGCCGGGCGAGACGGACTTTTTCCGGGCAGATTTTTTCCATGATCGAAAGCTTCAACGCCAATCTCGCCGCCGCGGGACAAATTCGTCGACAAAGCCATGGCCCGGCGCACGAAGTTCCCCAGCTCGCGCACATTGCCCGGCCAGGCTTGCTCTTCGAGACGCGCCACCAGTTCCCGCGACAGGCGGACGTTCCGGGCGCTGGCGGCATTGCTCCCGGAAGCGCCGTCGCTGCCAGAAGGAGCATAAAGGCCGGCGAAATATTCGGCCAGTTCGCGAATGTCGCCGGCGCGGTCGCGCAGCGGCGGCAGCGAAATCGGAATTACGTTCAGGCGATAAAAAAGATCGGCGCGGAAGCGGCCTTCCGCGACCGCGGCTTCGAGCGGGCGGTTGCTGGTCGCGATGACGCGGATGTCGACGTGCACGGTCTGGTTCGATCCCAGGCGGTCGAACTCGCGCTCCTGCAGCGCGCGCAGCAGCTTGGGCTGCAGCGTGAGCGGCATTTCTCCCACCTCATCGAGGAGCAGCGTGCCCTCGTTCGCCGTCTCAAATTTGCCGGGCCGGGCGCCGATGGCCCCGGTGAAGGCGCCGCGGGCGTGGCCAAACAATTCGCTTTCGAGCAGGCTCTCGGGAAATGCGGTGCAGTTCAGCGCGACAAAGGGACCCCCTTTACGGCGGCTGAGGCGATGAATGAGGCGGGCAATCAGTTCTTTGCCGGTGCCGCTTTCGGCCTCGATAAGAATGTCGGCATCGGTGGCGGCGGCCTGGCGCGCGCGTTCGAGCGCCTGCTCCCAGGCGGGGGAGTGGCCGATGAGGGTTTCGGTGTCTTTATTCTTAGCTTTGTCTTTATCTTTGTCTTTGCTATTGCCCACCTTTTCGGCGCGGCGTAAGACCTGCTCGACGGCGAGTTCGAGTTTCTCGAAGCAGACGGGTTTCACCAGGTAATCGCAGGCGCCGTTGCGCATGGCTTCGACCGCGTCGGGTACGCAACCATACGCGGTCAGCAAGATCACCGCCGTCGGCGCCGACGAGCTTTGCACGTCGCGCATTTGCAGCTCGCGCATCAACTCGAAGCCGTCGCGGCCCGGCATGCGCACGTCCGTGATCACGAGCGAATGCAAGCCGGCGCGAAACTTCTGCAGCGCTTCGGTGGCGTTGACCGCGACGTCGACCAGCCATCCGCGGCGCTGGAAGCGGGCTTCGAGCGCAGCGCGCATACCGGCATCGTCGTCGGCGATGAGGAGCCGCTTCATAGCGGAGCTCCAGAGGATAGCCCGGCTCCAGGGGAGAGCCGGGCTTCGGATGCGGCGGCAGGTTCGGCAGCCGGTGCGAACGCGTCTTCGGAGACAGATCCGGAAACAGATCCGGAAACAAATCCGGAAACAAATCCGGGCAAATGTCCGAATCCACCTCCAGCCCCAGTCGCCGCGTTGCGCGGCAGGTGGAGCCGGAAGGTGGCTCCATAACCGGGGCGGCTCTCGGCCACAATCGAGCCTCCGTGCTGTTCGAGAATGCGGCGGCAGACGGCGAGTCCGAGTCCGGAACTGCCGGGCCGGGTGCTGAATCCGGCATCAAAGATGCGGGGCAGGTCGCCGAGCGCAATGCCCGGCCCCGTGTCGCGCATACTGATTTCGACAGCAGTGCTTTCGACACCAGTGCCGGCGATGCCGTCGCCCTCGATATCGATATCCTGGCGCGTGGCGCGGTCCAAGCCTCGAATACTGCCGCGAATACTGAGCCATCCCCCGCCCGGCATGAAGCGGAATGCGTTGAGCGCGAGGTTGAGCAGCACCTGTTCCAGCCGGTGCCGGTCGGCATGAATCGTGACCCCATTGAGGCCGTTGATGATTTGCATTTCGACGCGCGCCTGCTTGGCGAGCGGCAAGAGAAAGCCGTAGGCCCAGTCGAGGAGCTCGCCCGCATCGGTCGGGGCGAGTTCGGGTTGGGGAGTGTTGTGCAGGTGAAGCACGTTGTTGACGGTGGCAGAAAGCGTGCGCAGACCGGCCTGGACGTGTTCGATCCAGCGGCGGCTTTCGCCTTCGAGATTAGCCTCGGCTAAGAGTCCGGCGAAGAGTTCGAGGCTGCCCAGAGGGTTGCGGATTTCATGCGCCAAGAGAGCCGACATCTCGACCAGCGCCTGCTGCTTCCGAAGATGCTCGCGATCGTGTTCCAGCTTCTTCGCCTCGCTGACGTCGCGCAGAATGAAAACCGAAGTGGCATGGGACTCGCTTTGCTCCAGCCAGGCGTGGCGGAGGGCAAGCCAGGCGGGGTTGTCCGAATCCGAAGGAGACTGGTCGTCCAAAGAAGACTTATCCGAAGGAGATTCGCTCGAAGAACATTCGCTCGAAGAACAGGGACTTGGATCGGAGAGCGAGAACTCGGACTCTTCTCCACTCTGGCGAGCGCGCTCGAGTGCGGCCCGGAGCGCGGCGGGCAACGCGTCGGCCGATTCGAAAGTGCCGCCAACGAGGCGCGCCGCCTCGGGGTTGAGAGTCGAAATCCGAGTTCCGGCTTCGATTACCAGGACGCCACAGGGCAAGCCTTCCAGAATGCGGCGCAGGCGTTCGCGGATGCGGTGGTTTTCCTCGAGACTAGTGGCCAGGTCGCGATTGGTGACTTCCAGTTCTTGCCGGAGATGAGACACCTGCCCTTGCAGTTGCCCATAGGTACGCTCAAGCGAACCCGCCGCTTCCGTGAACGAGGCAAAGGCGCGGGCGAGAGGATGTTCGGGATCTCGCACTAGGTCGCGTGGGGTTGGAAAAGTGCTGGACATGCAGATTACATTGCAACGGCGATGCCAGCCCGGCATAAATTGCCTTAGAACGCGCTCATGCCGAGCACAGATGCAGACGGACTAGTGCTCGACCAAACAGGTTACTGAGCCGGCATCCGCATCCAGGGAACGGCTTTGCGGTGCCGCGCTTTAGTGTGAATTGCGAAAGCTGGAGTCCGCAAGCAGCAGATGCTCGGGGCGGATCGCCGCCTGGTCTGCGGAGAGAATCAGCGCGCGCTCGATCACGTTCTGCAGTTCGCGAATGTTGCCGGCCCAGGAGTGGGTTTTCAGCAGTTGCAGCGCCGCGACGGACAATTGCGGCGCGGGCAGCGGCGCGGCGTATTTTTCAAGAAAGTGCGCGGCCAGTGGCGCAATATCTTCGGGCCGGTCGCGCAACGGCGGAATCTCCATGGGGAAAGCCGAGAGACGGTAGTACAAATCTTCACGGAATTTTCCCTCGCGGACGAGGGAGAGCAGGTGGGCATTGGTGGCGGAAACGATGCGCGCATCGACCCGCACGACTTCGGCGCTGCCCAGGCGCTGGAGTTCCTTCTGCTCCAGAAAGCGCAGCAGTTTGGGCTGGAGGTTCAACGGCATCTCGCCAATTTCGTCGAGGAAGAGCGTGCCGCCCTCTGCCGTTTGGATTCTTCCTGCATAGGATTTCATGGCTCCGGTGAAGGCGCCGCGGGCGTAGCCGAAGAGTTCGGCTTCAAGCAGAGTCTCAGGAATGGCGGCGCAATTGACGACCGCGAAAGTACGCGCGGCGCGCGGGCTCAAGTGATGAATGGCGCGAGCGACGATTTCCTTGCCGCAGCCGGTGGGGCCGGTGATCAGCACCGTGGTGTTGCGTGGCGCCAGCAGTCGGGCCAGACGATACACTCGCAGCATGATGCGCGAGTCGCCGATCATTCCGGGCAGAGGAGCTTCGACCAGGGATGGGGCGGGGCGGGCGGCGGACGGAACCGCGTCTTCGGCATTGCCTACTGCCGACCCTTGCTCGGTTCGGCAGGCGAGGTCGTCCGCCCTTAAGAGGTACGGGGTAGGTTCGGCATCGCTTTTTGTATCGAACTTTGTATCGGACTTTGTATCGAACTTTGTATCAAACTTTGTCTCGAACTCGGGATCGAGCAACACAACTTCGATTTCGGGAAAGCGCCGGCGAACGGTCTGCCGCAGTTCTTCGGAGTCAAGGTCGGGCAGGCAGCGGTCGAGAAAGAGCACCTGCCAGCGGCCGCTCTCCAAATGGACCAGAGCTTCGGCTCCTCCACTGGCCTGCTCGAAGCAGCGGACAGGGGAACGTAGACTTTCGAGAACACGCTGACGCACAAGAGTGCTGGGGCTAGCCACTAAAATGTGGTCAGCATAGTTGGGCGGGATCGGAAAAGTCGTCATAGCGATGATTTGAAACGGCTGTGGTTAGAAAGAGATTAGAGGGAGATTAAAAGACTCTGTCGGAAGGAAACGATGGTGTAGAGCGCTGGGCAAATTTTGCTTTACAAGCGGAGGTTGGTAGTGGTCGAGCATTTTCTGCCGGGTGTTATTCCCGAACAAATCGTCTGTGTGGGGACCTCTTCCTGGCGGGGCGGAGCCGCGCGGCCACACCATCCACGCCACACCATCCACAATCATTTTTCGACTAACACCAACTCGCCGTTTTCCACTTTGATGTCTTTGACGTTGTCGGGCAGTTTCAGCTGATCGCGTTGTTCGGCGAGTTTCTTCTGCAACATTGGGTTGACCAGCGATGCGGGCACGGGGAGATCGCCGACTTTGACCTCGGTAGCATCGAAGGTGGCGTAACCGTCCTTGGAACCGAGATGTCCGGCGAGAGTTAGATACACATCTTTGCCGGCGATCTGCGTGAGGAATTGGCCGCGAACGATGTCTCCATCCATGGAAACCTGGTAATCCTTGATATTGGGAACCGCGCCGGGAAACTCCGTTGCAGGGCTCACGGTGGAAGAGCTGGACGGGGCGCTGGTGGAAGCATTCGCGGGCAGCGGGCCGGAAGCTTCGGCGAGCGCGGCCGACAATTCTCCTGAATTCATACGGACTTCGCTCTCCCCTTCGCCGGGCGGCTTGGGCAGCGCGAGCTGGTTCACCTTCTCCTGAAAAGACTGCGCGTTGGCGGCAACGGCAGCGGGCGCGGCGGCGGGCGCAACCGGCGCGGGGCGCTTCAGCACAAGGACGAGCGTAAGAATTGAGATAGCCAAAGTGGCGAAACTAATGACGCGTTGCAGCTTCACAGAGCGACCTCCGCGGTTGTCTGTCTTCTTGTCTTCTTATCTGTCGCTGCCTTCCATGGTACGCGTCGGAAGAGGCGGATTTTAGATGACGTAAGTGCTGGGGCTGGGGATGGTGGACGGTGGGTAGCAGGCGCAGGGATTGCCTGAATTGGGGTGCCCGAGTCCCTCACACGAGCGTCTTCATTCCACGATGGCCAACACGTCGCCGGGGTTCACGGCCGCGCCGGGGGTCGCTGATATCTTCTTTACCACGCCTTTTTTTGGCGACTTGATTTCGTTTTGCATTTTCATGGCTTCGACTACGACAATGCCTTGGCCGGCTTCGACCTCGGAATTTTCCCTGACTAACAAACGCACCACGCGGCCCGGCATGGGAGCAAGAATCTTTCTCGGGCCCTTTTCGTCTCCGGCATCTTTTTGGCGCGCGCGCAGGGAGCGGGGATCGTGCAACGCGACCGCGAAGCGCGTGCTGCCTACCCACATGTGGAGATCGGTGGCCGTCTGCTCGCGCTTGATTTCGTAGGAATGTCCGTCGACCAGGAGGGACAAAACGTCGCGCCGCGGGATGACCGCGTCGATATGCACCGGTTGCCCGTCCAGGCGGCACTCCCATCCTCCGGCGGCTTTTTCAAGCTCGAGCCGGTGCGGCTTGCCGCCGACGATGATTTCATAAATCATAAGATCTGATCTCTGATCTCTGATCTGAAGATCAGCGCAGCCCTTCCGCGCGTCCCTTCTGTTTCCAGTTGGATGGAACCGAACCTGTCCCTTGGGCGTTCCCATTCCTGTTAACGGGCGCAGCGGGATCGAGCACGGCAAACATTCCGGCGGCAATCGCGGCGATCTTCTCCAGCCCTTTGATCTCAGGCTTTGGGGCAAACGACGCTACCGCCGGGTTGGCTTTCGCCAGCAGGCGATCGAGGTATCCGGTATCGAGCTTTCCTGCCTGAAAATCGGCGTCGCCCAGGATGCGCTGAAATAACGAAATGTTGGTCTTGATGCCGGCCACGAAATATTCATAGAGCGCGCGCTCCAGCCGCATGATGGCCTGTTGCCGGTCGCTGGCATAGCCGATCAGCTTGGCGAGCAGCGGATCGTAATCCATGGGAACAGTCCAGCCTTCGTACATCCCGCTGTCGCGGCGGATTCCCGGTCCCGAGGGCTGGAGCAGCACCGTGATCTTGCCGGGGCTGGGAAAATAATTATTGTCGGGGTCTTCGGCATAGATGCGGCACTCGATGGCGTGGCCACGAATCGCCACGTCGGACTGCGCGAAGGGCAGCCTCTCACCGGCCGCGATCCGGATCTGCAGGTGCACGAGATCGAGTCCGGTGGTCAACTCGGTAACCGGATGTTCCACCTGGAGGCGCGTGTTCATTTCGAGGAAGTAGAAATTTTTTTCCTGATCGACCAGGAATTCGACAGTACCGGCATTGGTATAGTTGGCGGCCTCGGCGACTTTGACGGCCACTTCGCCCATGCGATTGCGCATGTCGGAATCGACAATCGGCGACGGCGCTTCTTCGAGAACCTTCTGGTGGCGGCGCTGGATGGAGCATTCGCGCTCGCCGAGCCAGACCGTGTTGCCGTGTTCATCGGCCAGAACCTGCATCTCGATGTGGCGGGGATTGACGATCGCTTTTTCGATATAGACTTCGCTGTCTCCAAAAGAACGCTGCGCCTCGCTCTGGGCGGACTCAAGGGCGGAGCGAAGTTCCTGGCGAGTGTGCACCAGGCGCATACCCTTGCCACCGCCGCCGGCCGCAGCTTTCAGCATCACGGGGTAGCCGACGCGCTCGGCGACTTGTTCCCCCTCCTCGGAAGACGCCAGGCCGCGCGAGGTTCCGGGAACAAAGGGTACGCCGGCTTTTTCCATTTGCTGGCGGGCGCTGGTTTTCGAACCCATCATCCTCATCGAATGCGGAGTTGGCCCGATAAATTTCACGCCCGCATCGGCACACGCTTGCGCGAACTTCGCGTTTTCCGAGAGAAAGCCGTAGCCGGGATGAATGGCCTCGGCGCCAGAGCGTTTGGCTACGTCGAGAATTTTGTCCATCCGCAGGTAAGACTCGGCTGCTGGAGCCGGGCCGATCGGGTAAGCTTCGTCGGACTTGCGGACGTGGAGCGCGGCGCGGTCGACGTCGGAATAGACGACGACGGTGGAGATGCCCATTTCGCGGCAGGCGCGTAGGATGCGCACCGCGATTTCTCCCCGGTTGGCGATCAGAATCTTTTTGAACATTTCGCTGGCGCGTCAGTGGAAGGCGCTGGGGCCGCACTTGATTTTACCTGCGCGAGCGGAGATGTGCGTGACAGGGATCACTTGCGGAGGTGATCTTCGTGATGGAATCACCAGAGGTAGGGCCGAGCTGCTCCACTCCGTCAAGCCAACACCGGGCTTGACGAGGACCCTGGTGCGCCGGGACGGCGGCGCTACACAGTTGCTTACTGCTTTTGATCCATGACAATGCCGCCGGCGCCGGGCTGTTTTTCTGCCTTGGCCTTCTTGGTCGCCATGGTTTTGTCGACCCACTCGTCGGCAGTCTTCAAATCAGCGGAGCGGGCTGCCAGGTCATCGCACTGGATATCGGCGCGTTCCCGGAACATCAGGTTCATGTAGGCCATGGCGTCGTCGTAGTCAGGACGAAGCTGGAGCGCCTTGTTCAGGTTGTCGATACCTTCCTGAACGTCGGCACTATTCTTCTCCTTCAACTGGGCGCAGACCTTTTTATCCTTGGCGGGCAAGGAGTCATCGGGTTTCATGCCGAGTTTGGCGCGCTCTTCCTGACGCGGCACATAGGTCTGGGTCCAGTCGATGACCGCGACCGAGTAATAAGGCTCGGGATCGTTGGGATCGGCCTCGGAAGCCTTCTTGTAGAACTCCTTGGCCAAGTCGAATTTCTTCATCTGCAGGTAGAGATACGCGATGCCCTTGATGCTGTTGATGTTCTTGGGATCGACTTGCAGCACTTGCTTATACTGGTCAATCGCCTGCTCGGCATAATGGTTGTTTTCCGGAGTATCGGCGCCCGGAATGTACTGCTGGGCATACGCCGTGGCCAGATACAGCCGGGCGTTGATAAGAGTTGGGTCGAGGGCGACGGCTTGCTGGAAGTGATCAATTGCCGATTCGAACTTGGAGTTCTTGTAAGCCTGCACACCTTTGTTGAGATGGTCGCGCGCCTTCAGCTTGTTGCAGCCGGTACTGGCGACGAGCATCAGTGTGGCGGCGAATACCACCAGAAGCTTTTGAGTAGTTTTCATTGCTTTATAAATCTCCCTTTACCGCGGAGTTGTCGAAAAAAAGCCTGAACTGGAGCGCCTAGAGTCCGCGCCCGGCCGCCGGACTGCACGTAACTGCTGGACGGGCGAGACGCCCGTCGCTCCACCGGCGGACCAATTTTTAGCCGCCCGCTTCGATTTTGGCTGTGATCAAGCCGACCTTGTCGACGCCGGCCGAATGCGCAATATCAATGACGCTGGCAACATCCGCGAAGGGTACATTGTCATCGCCCTTCACGAACATGACTTTTTCGGCGCGGGTTTTAAAAATATCTTCCAAGCGGCCCTGTAGAGTTTCCCAAGTCGCCTCATCCTGATTGATCTTGAGTCCCGGAGGGTTGCCGGCGCCATGGTCAATCAACTGCACCACAATGGTGCGATCGGGCGTGGGCGGCGGTTGTTTTTGATTGGGTGGCGGAGGCTGCGGCACCAGCGCCTCCAAACCCTTGGGCGTCAGGGGTGTAATCACCATGAAAATGATCAACAGCACCAGCAACACGTCAATCAGCGGCGTGACGTTCATGTTCGCGCTTTGGCCCCCTTTGGGGCCGACGGCCATACTCATAATCGATCTCCTGTATCGCTACGGCTGCATTCCTACTCTTGGTATTTCCTGATCCCGGTATTCCTGTTCCCGCTCGTCCTGATCAATATCATCAGTGACTGCGAATGCGACTGCTATTGCCCACCCGTCGGCGCCGTGGCTCCGGTTGGGGTCGTGGCTCCCGGCGGCGGGGCCATGGCTCCGGACTTCTTTTGATCGGTCAAAAGGCCGAGTTGGTCCACGCCGGCGGCGCGAACATTGTCGACGACTTCGACCACCCAGCCGAACTTCGCTCGCATGTCGGCCTTAAGAAAGACCCGTTTGTCGGTCCGGTTCGTCAACTTATCCTTGATCTTTTGCGTCAGGTCCGCGGGATTGATGAGATCGTTGCCGAAGAAGACCTTATCGTCGCGAGTGACCGCAACCAGCAGCGCATCTTCCTTGTCGGCGTCGTGCATATCCTCGGGATTATTGACCTTGGCCATATCGACGGGTACGCCATGTTGCAACATGGGCGTGACCACCATGAAGATGATCAGCAGCACCAGCATCACGTCTACCATCGGCGTGACGTTGATGTCGGAGCTGACGTTCGCCCCTTCGTTCCGCTTTGCTAATGCCATGGAATTCTGTCTCCTGCATACGCTTGTTGTGTTGCTGCCCCGAACTTGCTCGATGGAGCGCTGGGCGGTTCCCGCCCGGCTGGACGGGCTAGGCGCCCGTCCCTCCATCAGCAACTCATGGGTGCAACTTGCTAACTTACGACCGGCGCATGCTCCGGCGCTTCAGGAAGTAATCGATCAGTTCGCTCGAGGAGTTGTCCATCTCCACGTCGAACGCTTCCACGCGGCCGGTCAAATAGTTGAACATCATGACGGCCGGAATCGCCACGAACAGGCCGACAGCGGTGGTTACGAGCGCTTCGGAAATGCCGCCCGCGACCGCTGCCAGACCGGTCGCCTTCTCTTTGGCGATACCGTTGAAGGCGTTCAGAATGCCGACCACCGTTCCGAACAGTCCCACAAAGGGAGCCGTCGAGCCGATTGTCGCCAGACCACCCAAGCCGCGCTTCAGTTCGGCGTGGACGATGGCTTCGGTGCGCTCCAAAGCGCGCTTCGAAGCCTCAATGGTCTCGCCAGGAATTTCACCCGGGCTATCCTGGTGGGCCTTGAACTCCATCAGCCCCGCGGTGACCACCTTGGCCAGGTGACTTTTCTTGTTGCGCTCGGCGACTTTGATCGCTTCGTCAATCTTGCCTTCGCGCAGCGCTCCGGCAACCGCGGGAGCGAACGAGCGGGACTGATTGCGAGCGGCGTTGAAAGCCATCCAGCGGTCAATCATCACGCCGATCGACCACCCCGACATGATGAACAGAATGATAACCACGACTTTCGCCAGAATACCCATCTGCTTCCAGAGCGAAATCGGGTCCCAACCAACCGAGCTCTCGTCAAAGAGCCAGGCGGCAAAAAGATGGAATTTACAGAGCGCGAGTGCTGCCAGGTTCACTACCATGAGTTGCTTTTCCTCCTCAGAACTCTTTCGAACTTCCTAAAATCTCGCCGTAGAGACGGGGCTTGCCCCGTCAATACTCTGCGGCAGGAGACGCGCAAGTGGCGTCTCTACGGGAAAACCGGCGCAGATAAAAACCTCTGCGCGTCTGCCTGATCTGAACCGTTTGATGCAAGAAACCTGATCCAGGCGGAATCGCCCCCGGTGGTCAAAAACCACGCTCGTCTCCCGTCTCGGGAAAAGGTGGGACGGGGAGGGCTTTAAACCGCCACAAATTTCAATCTCTGTCGGCACCAACGAAACCAGGAACAAGCCAATCCGGAGAGTCTAGCCTCCGGACAAGCTAAACACCACATCAACCTGGGTTTCCACGGCCACCGGTTCACCATTGAGCAGATACGGCTTATAGCGCCACTGCTTCACGGCTTCGATCGCTGCCGGCGCCAGCATGGGGTGCCCGCTAATCAACTGCAGGTTCTGAATCGTTCCCTCTTTGCTGATTTCCGCCTGCAGCAGGACGTGCCCCTGAATCCGGGCCTGCTTTGCCAGCGGCGGATAATTGGGCGTAACCTTCTTAATCAAAAGACCGGTCGACACACCGGACGAAACACGGACGCGCTGCGGAGTCGCAACCTTCGGTACATCGACGTGGGTCGAACTGAGGATGCCGCCGATTACGCCGCCCGTCGAGCCTCCGGGAATGCCGCCGGGTACGCCACCCGGGACGCCGCCACCACCCAAATCCGGGGGGGCCTCCTCTTCTTTGATCATCTGAACTTTCTCGGGGATCTTGCTCGGGGTGCGCAACTGGCCGTTGACCATTTCGCTCACCATCTTCACGACCTTAACGGGAGCGGCTGCTGGCGGTGGTGGCGGCGGGGGTGGTGGGGGCGGCGCTACCAGGAAGGTCATCAACTGCGTCTTGGGCAGCGCGTCGGTATAGATCAGAGGGATCAGGATCAAAATACCGATAAGCCCGACCTGCAGCGCGAACGAGAGAATTGTGGTGCTCAACCGCCGCTTGGCCTTGAACCTGTTCCCTGACTCAATGAGGCTGTCTTCAAACATAGGCTTCTCCTACACACACCAGAGCATACGAAAGTTTAGACACCGGACGCATCCCGTTTGCTCCCAGTCTTTCTTGCTCCAAGTCTTTCGCAGCTTTGCTCTTGCCAAACCCTGCCTCTGCGGGCAGGTCAATGATTTTACGCCACGATTCTACGCCAGCAAGCCCAATTTAGACCTTAACTTTTTCTTTCGGCTGCGCCGGGCCGCTGCCTGGCCGCAGTGGCATGGCCAGCGGCTTCTTGCCCCGCTCGCCCCGCCATTCCTGGTAGGCGACCAAAATCGGCGCGGCAATCGCGATCGACGAGTAGGTCCCGATCAGGATGCCGATGACCAGTGCGAGGCTGAAATTGTGCAACACCTCGCCGCCAAAAAGGAACAGAGCAAGCACGGTAAGGAAAGTCAGGCCCGCTGTCAAGATGGTTCGGCTTAACGTCTGATTAATACTTTTGTTGACAATGTCGGCCAGCTTCTCCCGCCGCAGCAGCTTGATGTTCTCTCGGATGCGGTCAAACACGACGATAGTGTCGTTATTGGAGTATCCAATCAGGGTTAGGATGGCGGCAATCACGGTGAGCGAGATTTCCCGGTCCAGCAGCGAGAAGACGCCAACCGTGATCAGAGTGTCGTGGAAAACGGTCAAAACGGCGGCGACACCGTAGATCCATTCGAAGCGGAATCCCAGGTAGATCAGCATTCCGCCCAGCGAATAAAGGGTCGCCAGGATCGCTTGCTTGCGGAGTTGCTGTCCAACTTGCGGGCCGACGATCTCGACGTTGCGGATGCCGAAGTCGGAGACGAAATAGTTGTCCTGGAGCGAGGCGACGACGGCGGGATCGGCCACAGCTTTCAATTCATCAATCGAGCCCAGCACACCGCCTTTCGTCTTGTCGCGATAGTCGACAATGGCCTGAGCTATGGCGGTGTAGCGTGGGTTGGCGTCTGTGCCCAGGTGGAGTGGGTCTTTCTCCAGAAGATAATTGGTGAGGGTCAACGAGCTGGAGTTGTTGAGATCCTGTTTGCCCGGGGTGGCGTGGCTTTCGAGCGCTTGAATGATCTGGATCTTGCCCTTGTCGAGAGCCTGTTCGCTGGTCTCCTGAATATCGAGAGCGATCAGCACTTCGTTGTTGGAAACTTGTCCATAGCGCTGAACCCGCGCATTTTTCAGTCCCGCGCGGTCGATCTCATCGTGGATGGCGGAGGGGTCGGGAGTGTGCGCGTACTTCACGTAAACCAGCGTGCCGCCGCGGAAGTCGACACCCAGCGGGATGCCGTGCCAGAACCCCATGGAAAGCACTCCGGCCACGCTGAAGATGAGCGAGAAGGTGAGGAAGTACCACTTCTTCCCCAGGAAATCGATATTCGTATTTCTAAAAAATTCCAATTTCAAACTCCAGAGCTGCTAGCTACTGGCTGCTGGCTTCTAGCAATCGTGAATTGGCTTGCTAGCAGCTAGTGGCCAGACGCCAGGAGCCGTTCTTTCTAAATGCTAGATGCTTAACGCTTCTCCACGCTGCTTCCGACTCAGCACCCAATCAAAAATCACGCGTGATACAAACACTGCCGTAAACAGATTTGCCAATAGACCGAAAACCAGCGTCGTGGCGAAACCCTTTACCGGCCCGGTTCCAAAGATGAACAGAATCATTGCGGAGACAATCGTGGTGACGTGGGTATCGACGATGGTGATCCAGGCATGGCTGAATCCCTGCTCCACGGCCGAAGGCGGCGTCTTGCCGTTCCTCAATTCTTCCCGGATGCGCTCAAAAATCAGCACATTCGAATCCACGCCCATACCAACCGTCAGAATGACGCCGGCAATTCCCGGCAGCGTCAGCACCGCTCCAAAGTAGCCCATGAACCCGAGCAGAATAACCAGATTCAGGATCAACGCTACGTCGGCATTCACGCCCGCCCAGCGGTAGTAAATCAGCATGAAGATGAGGACGGCGAGCATGCCGACGATAGCCGCTTGCACGCCGGACCGAATCGAATCGGCGCCCAGCGACGGCCCGACCGTGCGCTCTTCCAGGTACTTGATCCCGGCCGGCAGGGCACCGGAACGCAGCGTCATCGCAAGGTCCTGCACCTGTTGCGGGGTGAACCGCCCGTTGATGATGCCGTTGTCACGAATGGCTTCGTGGATCACCGCCACTTCCTGCACCTTGTTGTCGAGAACGACCGCCAGGTTGTCGCCAACATGAGCGGAAGTAAAAGCGTAGAACTTACGGCCGCCCTCGCCCGTAAGAATGAAACGTACAGCCGGCTGGCCATTTTCGTCGTTGGACGGTTCCGCGGTGCGAAGATCGCGACCAGTCACGGCCGAGGCCCGAGTAATGATGTACCAGGCTTCGCCGCTTTCGGTGCTGCGTGCGCCGATGCTTTTGCCTTGCATCAGAACCGTATCCGGAGGTAGCACGCCACCGTGCTCCTGCAACGCCTGCTGCTCGCTCGAATAGGGCCCACCGAGCGATTGCTTGAGTTCAAGCATCGCCGTGGACTGCATGATTTCCTTGACCCGCGCCGGATCGTCCACGCCCGGAAGCTGGACAAGAATCTGGTACTGTCCGAGGCCGTGCTCCTGGATGACCGGCTCACTCACGCCGAGCTGGTCAATGCGATTACGGATAGTCTCAATGGCTTGCGCGACCGCCCGGTTCTTCAGGTCGGCAAGGTTTTGCGACTTCATCGAAACCGTCCAGGAATTCTCCGCGCCCGAAGTAGCGTCGTATTCCGGCAGCCGATCGGAAACAATGCTCTTGAAATCGCTGGTCTGATCCGGAGGAACGCCTTTGACCACGATCATCTCCGGGTGGTTCACCGAATCGGGCTTCCCGATGTCGGCATAATTGATCTTGCGCGTGCGCATGTCTTCCTTCAGCCGCGCTACCGCGTTGTCGGAATCGACATTGACCGCGTCGTTGACCTGCACCTGAAGGATCAGGTGGGTTCCGCCACGAAGGTCGAGACCCAAATGAATGCGGTCGGTGATGGCCGCCAGCACTCCCTTGCCCGACCAATCCTTCGGAACGCCAAAGATGCCGAACAGGAAGACGAGCAGGATTCCGACGATGATGACCAACTTCCAAGTAAGGTTCTTAGTCATAAAAATTCGTCAAATGGCGCCCCGGAGTTCCAACTGAGAACTAAGAGCTGGCGGCTGCCTCTACTTTCCTTCTTCTGCCGTCGTCACCGACACCACCGATGCGCGGCTGATTTCGAGCTTCAGATTGTCGGGCGGCACGCGCAAAATAATCCCATCGTCCTTGAGGCTGATAATGGTCCCGCGCAGACCGCCGCTGGTTACGATCCTGTCGCCATTTTTCAATGCACTCAACATGGCCTGCCACTTTTTCTGCTTCCGCTGCTGCGGCATAATCAGCAAAAAATAAAAAATGGCAAAGATGAAAAGCAGAGGAGCGAGCCCGAGCAGACCGCTGCCCCCCGGCAGTTGCAACCAAAACGCCAATCCGCCAGTCATACTGGACGCCATGCCCGATAAAATGATTTCCACCGCAAGTCGATCCTCTATAACGAATTATCCAAATTCACCGGAGCCGCCGGAAGCCCCGTGTTCGGGCCAAGCCGAGCGGAACTCGGCACAAGTTTGCTGCTTTCGCGGCCTAACTTTCCCTAAAATCCTCCGGGAAAATCGGCCGCCTGCCGTCTATCCACTAGCTACGGGAATTCTTTTCTTCTTAAGGCCGGAGACCTACAGCTTGCAGGCTGGAACCGGCGATGCCGCGCTCCGGTCTAGATTCGGAACGGCACAGAAAGAAACGGACTTTATCCCAAGTTAAATAGAATGCCGGACGGCTCGCTGGGTGTCAAGGCGGGTACGCCGAATTATGGAGGTCCGGGGAGCGTCGGGCGTCCTCGCCCAGCCTCGATACCGATCTTGGCGTGCGATACTTGTGTGCGCTATGAATCTCACCCTCAATAATAAAGTTGCTCTCATCACCGGCGGATCGCGCGGAATTGGCGCGGCGGCAGTGCGCTTGTTTGTAGCCGCGGGCGCAAAAATAGTCTTCAATTATCAGGCGGCGAAGGCGCAAGCCGAGGCTCTGGTGCGGGAATGCGGCGTGGAGAACTGTCGCGCTCTGCAAAGCGATCTTTCGACGACCGAAGCGGCCAGGCAACTGGTAGCGTCTGCCGTCTCCTGTTTCGGACGCCTCGATATTCTAGT
>Ga0187853_10002052_pt1 | contig 17337 bp, 14 predicted proteins | sample June2016WEW_6_10_2_FD_132417 | JGI IMG/M metagenome (GOLD analysis project Ga0187853, IMG submission 132417) | Peatland microbial communities from SPRUCE experiment site at the Marcell Experimental Forest, Minnesota, USA - June2016WEW_6_100 | ecosystem: Environmental > Terrestrial > Soil >... | reverse complement strand
GGTCGTGAAGCTTGCGCTGGCGGGCGTTGAGAAGTCAAGAGGACGAACGCCGGAGCTTTCAGCGGCAATTTAGCCTTGGGCTGCCTCGCAGGACTACAAGGTTGGCGATTTGACTGGCCCCAATCTTCAAAAGAATGGAACATAAACAGAACAAAATATGAACCGCCGAAGATTCCTCCAAACGAGCGGACTCGGATGTGCCGCGATCGCCCTGACAAAGTTCCCAGCGTTTTCCGCTGAACTGGCCGACCAGAAAAAAAGGGTCGGACTGATCGGCAGCGGTTGGTATGGCAAAGTGGATTTGTTGCGTCTGATCCAGGTCGCCCCCGTCGAGGTGGTCTCGTTATGCGACGTGGACAAACGGATGTTGGCCGAGGCCGCTGACATCGTGGCCGAACGGCAGTTGTCGAAGAAAAAGCCGCGCACCTACGGCGATTACCGTGAAATGCTCAAAGAGAAGGACCTGGACGTGGTGCTGATCGCCACGCCCGATCACTGGCATGCGTTGCCGATGATCGCCGCCGCGCAGGCGGGCGCCGACATCTATGTGCAGAAACCGATTGGTGTGGATGTGGTGGAATGCCAGGCCATGGTGGCCGCGGCGCGCAAGCACGGCCGCGTGGTCCAGGTGGGCACGCAACGCCGCAGCACGCCGCATTTGTTCGAGGCGCGCGAGCTGATCCAGGAGGGCCGCCTCGGCCGGATTGGGCTCGTCGAGACCTATTGCTACGGCCGGCGCGGCATCGCCAACCCGCCCGACCAACCGCCACCGGAGACCCTGGATTACGAAATGTGGACGGGCCCGGCGCCGATGCGCCCGTTCAACCCTGGCATCCATCCCCGTAGCTGGCGCAATTACATGGAATATGGCAATGGCACGATCGGGGATATGGGCATTCACATGGTTGACCTGGTGCGCTGGATGATGGACCTGGGCTGGCCCAAGTGGATTTCCTCTACCGGCGGCAACTATTTCCACAAGGAGGGCAAACCGAATATTCCCGACATGCAGAACGCCACTTTCGATTACGGCGACTTGCAGGTTACCTGGCAGCATCGCCACTTCGGGGCGAACCCGGATCCGAAATACTGGTGGGGAGCCAATTTCTATGGAGAAAAGGCGACGCTCAAAGCGAGCGTGTTCATGTTTGACTATATCCCGCTGGACGGGGGAACTCCCATTCATCGCGAGTGGAATGACCCCAAAGCCAAATACCCGGTCGATAGCGATAAGTATCCGGAAGACAAAACGGAGAAGGGCATTGAGTATCATGTCGCCCCGGCCATCCGCGAACATATGAAAGACCTCCTGCAATGCACCGCCAGCCGAAGCCGTCCCCGGGCGGATATCGCCCAGGGGAGCACGTCCACGAGCATGTGCGTGCTCGCGAACCTCTCGCTGCAGTTGAAGCGGACCCTGACGTGGGATGAAGCCAAAGGCCGGGTAATGGGTGACGATGACGCCAATCAGTTATTGGCGCGCCGCTATCGAGCCCCCTGGCGCCATCCAACGCCGGATGCGGCCTAATGCCAAAACCCCGTGGATTTCAAGGTGCCGGAAACGCCGGATTCGCCCTGGCAAGCGGTCGATCCCAAGGCCTGGGCCCCACGACGGGTGCCCACCCGATTTCCGGCTTCCCAGCATTGCTGAAAACACGCGCAAGCCCCCGCCGTTTGGCAATGGGCCGCTCTTGCCCGAAGGGATCCAGGATTCGCCTGGAAGGCTAGTGACGCCACAAAGCCTCTGCCTGGCGCAACTGGCGGAGCGCCTCGGTCCGCAGGCCGTGAAGCGCATTGGGTACTAGGCAAGAGAACCTCCGGTCGCTATCCTGCCTTGACGTAGCCATGCAAAAGCTCTTCCGCGGAACATTGATTCTCGTGGGCGGTTCTCGGCCTGTGCTGTTGTGCAGCATCGTGCTCCTGGCCGCGGGCATGGCCGGCGTGGGGGCGCCCTTGGAACGGCCGGCGCTCCGGCTCGGCCCAAAGCCAGCCGACGGCGCCCTCGAGCGGCGCGCCCGTCCGCAGCCAACGGTGCCAGACGGCGTCAAGGAGATCCCTTTCGACGAGACCGCTCCCGAGCCGGCCCTCACCGAGCCGGAAAAGGAGCGGGGGTATCTCCTCTTCCAGCGTCCCCTCACGGAAAGCATTTATCCCAACACCCGGCCCCTGGCCCACGAGCGGATCGACTCCCTGGTTGCGTTCGCCACCCCCGGCGAGTTCGAGCCCATCACGTTTGCCCTTTATCCCTTGCGCTCCCTCCAAAACCTGAAGGTCAGGGTCTCGTCGCTCACCTCCTCCTCAGGCGAGATCCCGGCTGGCAGCATTGATGCGCGCCTGGCCACCTACTGGAACGTCGGATACCCGGCATACACCACCCTCAGCACATATCGCCGGGTGCCCGAGCTTCTCGAGCGGGTAACGGTTCACTCCTCGCCCGCGGGCGAGTGCCAGTGCTACTGGCTGACGGTCCATGTCCCCGATGACGCAAAGCCCGGGCTATACCGAGGGACGGTGAGCGTCTGGGACGTTGGCTTTGGGCAGGCGGTCGAGATCCCGGTGGCCCTCCGGGTCCTGGGTTTCCGGCTCCAGAAGGACCCGCGCAAGCACTTCTCGGCCTACTTCTACGTGCGGAACCGGGCCCTCTACAAAGGCCGGGACGAGGCCTTCATCCGCCGGGCGGCCGACAAGGACTACCAGGCGATGGTTCAGTATGGACTGGATATGCTGCCGACGCTCTACCTGGGCTGCCCAGAGGGCAAGCGCATCGTCCTGGCAGAGTCGGGCGAACTCGAGCGGATGCTGGCGGCGGGTTTGCAGGGGCCGGCGCCGGTCACTGCCGACAACGTCATTGCCCGGATCTACCGCGACACGACGCCCGGCGGGAAGCGGGAGAACCACTGGCGGATCGACCCGCTGCCTGGGCCGGCGTTCTACGAGCGCGTCACCGAACTGTTCCGAGCGTTCGAAGCAGAGCGTAAGGCGAAGGGTTGGCCGGAGTTCATCTGCTGCCCTATCGACGAGGTGGACGCCTCCTGCAAGGAATTTGGCGCCAAGGTCTATGCCGCTGTGAAGGCTGCCGGCCTCCGGACGTACGCCACCAAGGACCCGATCGGAGCCGACGCCGCGGATTACGCTCCGTATCTGGATGTCTGGTGCTCCCAGCCTTACTCGGTGCCCTACGACCGCATCGTCTCTCAGAACCGGTACGAGTACTGGTGCTACCCGAACCATAACGCTGGCGAGATCAAGGACCGCCGCACGATGTGCAAAGGCGGGCGGATGACCTACGGCTTCGGCTTTTGGCGCAGCGGATATACCACGCTGATCCCCTGGCACTGGTGTTGGCCATCTGAGCCGGATCCCTTCGATTACCTCCGTGGCCGATACTCCGGTTGCGGCCAACGTGTGGACGACGACGGCGAAGTCATCCCTGCGGTTTATTGGGCCTGCTTCCGGCAGGGGTATGACGATGCGCGCCATCTCTACACCCTCCAACAGGCCATCGTCGAGCGCGAAGGGTCGAAAAATCCAGCCTGCGTTGCGGCAGTCGGCGAGGGACGACGGCTTCTTCAGGAGACGTGGGACGCCATCCTCGTCCAGCCGAAGTATCTGGCTGATGGCATGTGGCCGTCGGAAGAGTTTGACGCCGTGCGGTGGCGCCTGGCGGCCCAGACGGCGCGGTTGCTCGAATACCCCGCCGCAGCCAAGGCGATTGCCCCGTCAGTTCTACTGGCCGGATCCCCTCGGAAGCAGCCCGCCGCGGAAACCCCGTCGCCCTACGAAGCAGCAGCCCGCGCGGGGTGCCTTGAGACCCTCGACCTCGGTGGCGGTTTCGCGGGCTGGAAGAACGGAACCGCGGAGGGGAGGACCGAGATAACAGAAGCAGCGCGGCACCTGGGCAAGACCGGACTGCGATGGACGGTCGGGATCGATCACCTCCACGACGGCGGCGAAGGTGGCAATTACCCAGTGGGCTGGCCTCGAGTGGCGCGGGACTTCAAGCCAGACGAACTCGACCTGAGCCGGTACGACACCCTCGAGTTCTGGCTCCGGATCGACTCCAACCGCGATGAGATGGCCGACGACCACACTCGCGTCGGGTTGGTCATCTCGTCGCACGCCAGGAAGAAGGCGCTCTATGAGAAGACTGTGGACTTGGGTGGCGAGCAGCGGGTGTGGATCCCCCTGCGTTTTCCCGTGAAGCAGATGCTGGCGGCGGCAGAAGCGGGAGCGGAGCCGTGGAAGGCAATTAGCCGCCTGCAGCTCTACGTCTCCGAGAGCGACTACCGGCACGGGACGCGGCTCATCTTCGACGTGGGAGAAGTGTCACTCCTGCGGCTTACGGCGCCGGTGATCGCAGGAATGGACGCGCCCCGCCAACTGCTGCTGCCCCGGAGCACGCTGGCCTTCACTTTCGATGTGATCGGGACCGCCGCCGTCGCGAAGGGGAGCCACACGGTCGTAGCGTCATGGGAGGAAGCCCCGGGCGCCGTGTGCGTCCAGACCCGGCAGGACTTAGCGGACCCACACCGGATGGCCCTGCCTCTGACGGCGACCCAGCCGGGGACCTATACGTTACGGCTGACGATTAACGATGCCATGGGCAAGCAGTGTTCTGAGTGGGCACAGCCTGTCACGATGCACGCCGGGCCGCTCTACTGAGAGGAGAACTCACCTATGCGTCGAAGAACATTCCTGGCAACGCCAAGCAGCTTCCGTGGAGCTCGAAGCTGCGAAACGGCGAAGCCCTCCGCAAAGCCTATGGCGACAAGGTCGGCTTTCACTATTACGAAGACGAGGATTGCGCCATCTTCTGGTCCAACGATCCCCAGACAACGATCGGCCAAATGGTGCGGTCGATTGGCGTGCTGGAACTCGAGGAGGAAATGGCGCGCGTACGGCAGTTCTACCGGAGTGCGGGAGTGCGGATATAGCTGCACCGAGGCGCGAGCGAAACTGACGCTCGGCGCCCACACGCGACGATCAGGCCGGCCCCAAAGCGACACAAGGACGGCGGATAAACGCCGCGGGCCTCGACCTCGACCGGCCCGGTGCGCTCGGTCCCGTTCCCCCACTGGGCAATATCGTTGAGGTGCGTTCCCCAGTTGGTGATGAGGTCCTCGCAGTACTCCCGCCGCCGCATCCAGCCAGGCCGGCCCTTGAGGTCGTGACGGGGGTGGACCCGGTTGAGCGTGTAGGGCGCTTTGGGTGCTGGTCCGAGCCAGGCATCATAGTCCAACTCCTCGGGCGCCTCCATGTCCGGCTGCGGGCCGCAGGCCACGCCGGTCCTGGGGACCCCGGTGCGGATGGTATGGACTTTGCCGATCCGCCCGTTGTCGAGCGGGAAAAACTCGGGAATGCTCACGAGCGCCGTCTTTTCCTGCGCGTCCGATACCGGGGTTAGGCCAGGCACGGCAAGCAGGCTAATGCTCATGAGCACGCGAGACAGAGCTATCCGACCGCGAGCGCGCCTGAAGGCGCCTTCTTGGGCCACGTTGGAACCGACATTCATAAAACGCCTCGATGCCGTCGACAGAATAGTGACGTTGTCGTCATAACAGACCTACGGCCGATGCTCAAGAGCGTGCGTGGGGGCCGCCTTGCCAGCCGTGACGACCACCCGGCGATAGCGCGTCAGCGGTGGCTGGCCGCTGTCGGTGACAGTCAGAATGACGTGTATGGTCTGGCCGGAAGCATCGTCGGGGACACGCACGGTGGCAAGCTCGGCATTGGTCCCCAGGATGGCCACTGGCCCGCGATAGGTGCCCGGCTCCGGATAGACAAACCACTCGTAGCTCAGACGGTCCCCGTCGGGGTCGCGCGTAGCTCGGGCATCGAGCTTGAGTTCCGCGCCGGCGTCCGCCTGGAGCCGAAGACTCTCCCTGCCTTCGACCCCGTTCACGACCAAATGGGGCGGATGATTCGCCTCCTCGACGGGCTTCACGCACCAATCCAGTCGCGCCCGGAAGTCATTCTGGAGGTGAGCCGCCCAGCGCTTGAGTGTGTTGTCCCGGTTCGTCGTGCCTTGCCATGCGTCGGCCTGGTTCGCCCAATAGTAGTTTTTGCCGGCCGAGTCCTCGCGAAGCCCATACCGCCCTGCCCAACTCCCCCAGCCCGGCTCCTCGGGGTCGCCCAGACCGTTCGGAACGAGATACAGAAACGTCATCGTGTCGCCTTCCTTTTGCCAATGGGTGGTGTTGGTGGGATAGAGTGCACCCAGCGGGCCATGACCAGTCCGCGCGTCCCGCTCCAGATCGAAGCCGGCGGCATGGGCGGTCAAAGCGGAAAAGCGGCGATACCAACGTTTGCCCGCCCATTCCGGCCGGTAGGTGTCCACCCAAAACGTCCAGGGCGGGGCCAGGGCGGCAGTGTGCTCGCCGAACGCATCCGCCGAGTTGAGCCGCAGTTTTTCCTTGAACCGAACGTAACCGGCCTGGCCTCGCTCGCGCCGCACGCGCTCGAGCGCGCGTTTGAGGCAACTGGGCGCCGAGCCATGGTCGGTGCCCCAGTTGGAAAACCAAACCGGGCGTAAGTCCGCCCGGTCCACGGCCTTGATGATGAGGTCCACGCCGGCTTCTGTATCCTCATAGCCGGGCACGGTGACCTCGAGCAGCCGTTCCGGGCTTGGATAGCGCGGGTCGTGCCGCACGAGGTTGGGATAGCACTGTCCGTAGGCGCGGATCATCCGGCGGAGGATGCCCAGGCCCGTGCGCTCGGGATTGAGGTTCTCGCCGTCTCGCGCCTGGGCGCGATTCGCGATGATACCCTCGACCTCCCACTCGTTGGCATACAGCAGAAAGCGCACGAATGACTGCTCGTCATCCGGATCGCCGCCGGCGTCCGTTTCGATGATATAGCGGATGCGGCCGTCGGACCTTGGGGCCCCGCCGTCGGCAGCGAACGTAGCCAGGGCCAGGAAGAGCGCTGAGGCAACGCAGAAGACAGGGTTCCTTTTCATTTTGAGGTCACGAAAATGTCTGTCCAACAGCCCTGGATTATCATACACGCATACTCCATGAAAGGCAGAATTGAGGCATTGATCCTGGCCCTCCTGGCGGCGCCTATCTATCGCCCTCTGCAATGAGAATCCCCTTCACTCCGGTCGTTTATGAACACGCCGCCCGTTTCGTTGGGCGCACGCCGTGGGAAGTCTCGCGCGACGCGGAGCTCATGTTCGAGGGCCATCGCCGCGCTTACCTCGAGTACCATCAGCAGGTCATCGCCGTCGGCATCGACCGGGTGTTGGGCATTGCGGGCGGTCGTCCGAACTGCGTCATAGGTACCGGCGCGATGCCCTATGAAACGCCACTCGAGAATATCCGTCTGATCAGAGAATACGTGGCACAATGAACCTGATGGCTGCTCCGCGGCGCAAGATCCAGGCGCCGGCTTCGGCCTCCAGCCGGGCTGCGCCGGCCTCCGCGGTCACCTCCACGTCGAACGCCCCGGCAGCCCCCGCGCGTTCAGCCCGCCAGTGGCCGGGGGTCAGGTCGGTTACGAGCGCCCGGCATGGATTCGGCCCCGAAACCCGGAATTGCACCTCCTGGCTGGAGCGGGTGGCGTCGCGACGCAACAGCACCAACCAGGACGACGCCGGACCAGCGATGAGGCAACCGGTTCGTCCTTCGGTCTCCATTTTGCTCACCGGCCAGCGCGCTCCGCTTTCGCGGTCGGTCACCTGCATTACGTTGAGGATGAGGTCCTCCGCTGCGGCCTGCCTGGGGGAGACTTCCAGCCGCCAGGCTCCGGGTTCCATCGAACTACGCTCCAGTCTCGTTGGCTCCACGTTGTTCTCGTAATTGGTCCCGAATACCCAGAATTCTTTGCCGGGTCCACCGACTTTAGAAAGCGTGAGGTTGTCGGCGCTGGGCAGCAGGACATCCAGGTTGAGAGGTCCCCGGGCGCCGTGCAGTGTGCAATCCACCACCGCCGTGCTGGCTCCGACCTTCGGTTCCTCGAGGCAATGGAGCAGCCAATATTTCTGAAAGGCCGGATCGGCGCTGGCCACGCGGTCCAACACCACCAGCGCAGCGGGCACCTGTTGGTCCCGCAGGTTGAGGAACACGAACGAGCGCGTCACCTGCTTGACCTTCCTGCTGTAGGCCTCGGTGATATCGCCCTGCAGCAGCGTGTAGTCCGGCGCCTGAGGATCGGGGCCAAAACCGTGGGCCAGCACCGCGCCGGTGCGGTAACCATTCTCGGGGGCTTGCAACACCGCCAGTGTCCTGGGTTCCGAACGCCCATTGGGAAGCCGCTGGCCCCCGTCATTGCCGTAGTCGCCCCTGCGGCTGAACTGTTCGCGCGGATCGTAAACGAGCAGTGAGTTGTGCGCGATGGTCCGCCAGTAATAATTGCGGCAATGCGGGCTGCCGTATTCGCCCGAGGAGCCGGAGTACAGGCCGGAGTCAATCGCCAGCGCGCCGCGGTAGTAGATTTGAAACGCGCCGGCATCGAGGTGCTGGTGGTTGGCGAAGTTGTATTCGTTGAGGCTATTTGGGCTCGCGCGGACCACGGCGTTTGCCGCGATAGGCGGCTAGGAAATAGGCCATGACCACCCCGCAGGTGAGGGCCAACCCGGCCCAGAAGAGAGACCATTCGATGCCGCCGGCTCGCGTGCAGGCGGCGAACCAACTCCCGGTGCCCAGGTAACCCGCGAGGTTCCCGACGCCGTAGTTCATGAGCCACATCAGGCCTTGCGCCCGCGCGCGCCAGGATTCCTCCACCCGTTCGTTGAGGTAGATTTGGGCGGTAATGAAGAACAAGGCGAACGAGGCGCCGTGCAGAAGCACTCCCGCCAGCAGCCAACCCGGCCCGTTCATCGCACAGAGCAGGAAACGCAACACACCGAATGCCAGCCCCGCTGCGAAAACCCACTTGAGCCGCCAGCGGTCAAGCAGCACACCCAAAGCGAACAGGGACATCACCTCCGTCACCTGCCCCAGGGACATCCAGGACGCGGTGTGCCGAAACCCGAGAGCCTCCAGGTGGGACGGTGTGAAAGGAAAAAAGGCGGCCAGCGGGATGCTGAAAAGTGCGGCGGTGATGAACACCACGCGGTGGTCGGGGTTCCTCAGGAGGCCAAGCGCATCCCATCCCAGCAACTCACGGAGTGTACGGCGCCCGGTGGAGGCAGGCGGCGGCACGTTCGGCAGCAACCACGTGAACGCGGCCAGGCCGGCCCAGACGACCGCCGTCACGCAACCGGCCCCCGTTGAGCTGTCCGCGCTCAAAGCGCTCACTACCCAGCAACCGACCATCCACCCGACCGTGGCGGCAGCACGCACCGGGCCGAACTCGCGCTGGGAGTTTCGCAAGCGCGAAAAGGCGATGGTGCTGGCGATACTTCCCGTCGGTGAGTAGAACAGCGCTTGCACCTGGATGACCAACAGCACTGCCAGAACCGGCCATCTCCGCTCGACCGCCCAACTGGCCAGGCTCGCGGTGACGGCGCTCCCGGTGGCCAGCCAGCGCAGGACCCGCACCGGCGAAGCGTGCCGGTCCGCCATCGCGCCGAACAAGAGCGGAGAGACGAACGCCGCCACGGCGGTCGTCGCATACGCATAGGCGCGGAGCGCGGCCAGACCGTGAGCTGCGAGCACGCTTGTCAGCGGCACCAGCCAGCTTCCTGCTGCCACCGACTGGAGAAAGAAAAGGCCGGCCAATTCGCCGTACTCGACGGCCCGAACTCTCGAACTCAGCACGCTAACAACGTGGCACAGCGAAACATGAAAGGTCGAGGCGAATTCCAAAGCGCCTGCTTCGGAGCGGTCGTCGCCGGCCGCTTGCCAGCACCCACCCTCCGCGCGTCCTTGCGATTCCGCGCTTGTTCTCGCAGTTCGGCGCCACCGGCGCGGCGCACATCGGCCTGGATAGGGCTGCGTTCCCGTTCGAGGTCCCGCCATTCAAGCTCCAGTTCAGAGCCAGGCCCAAAGCGAGTTGATGAAGCCTATTGGACCCAAGGCGGTTCCGGCGGCCAGGCTTTTCCCCCTACTGTGTCTGGCTGCTCTTCTCGGGAGCATGGCTACGGTGCGATGCGGGGTTTGGTGAGCAAAGACGGCAAGGCCGGTGTGGCCGGTGATTGGCGCGGCTGTCGCATCTGGGTTGGCAGCGTGGCGTTGTCGCTGACGAGAATTCAACCCCTTTTTCCACCCGATCCGCCGAAATCCCCTGTGGCGATGAGCCCAAGCTTGAGGGTCTGAGGGAAGCCAGACGCCGGACCGGTTCGGTCTCCGCCTCAATGAATCGCCGGAAAGTGAATGGAAGAGTGTTTGGCGGTCAGCCAAAGCCAGGGCGCCAACAAGAACAATAAGGGCAGGAACAGGAATGGTGCTACAGTCGCCAGGGGATAGGCCCACCAGCGAGGCACCCGGGCAGATCGTTCCGGGGGTACCCAGTGGGCCGGCAGCCAGACCACCAGGCCATAGACGAAAATCCAGAGCCCGAAGTTGGCCAGGCTTTGCGGCCCGAAGGCGCTGGCTTCAGCCAGTGTGCCGGTGATCCCGAAAAGGACAAACACCGCGAAGGGGGTGAATCGCCAGCGCCAAAGGAGGACGGCCCAGCCGATAAACAACGGCACAAACACCACCACGCTGTGGTAGAGGACCACGTCGAGGTAATTGGCGGAGGCCGTGATGTAGGCCTGACCGATCCGGACACCCAGGAGAGGGGCGCAGTTGGTCATTAACGTAGTGATGGCTTCCTCCAGCAGAGCCAGTGCCACGCAGCCGAGCACGAACTTCAACATCCAGGGCAGGGGTACCCGGTTTGCCAGTCCGCACCACCGATCACGCCAGTGCCACATGCTCAACCCGCAGCCGCCGATCCAGAGCAGGATTAATCCCCACGCCATGAGCAACATGGCCCGTGGCGCCGGCTTGCCCCAGTTGAGCGCGAGCACCAGGCCGGACACCAGGACCAGCCAACCCGCCAGCACCACAATGAACCGACGCCCCCATGAAACCACCCGGCCTTGGGGCGGCTTGGATGGGTCATGACTCCGGCAGCGGTTGCTCATCACATCATGGGCAAGATACTCACGTTCCTCTTCCCACTGCCAGCGCAAATGGTCGCGAGCGTAACCAACCCGGACGGCTGCCGTCTGATCTGGGGATGCAGTTGCAATCCAGATCCCGGCGGGTTTTTCTTGGCGCAGGCCAAGTCGGTTCGTCAGCGAAAGTCCCGCTTACATTGTCATGAAGCACTTGACGCCTGGGAACTGAGCACGGGTCAGTCCAAGATCGCTTTCCGCGTTTCTGGAAAGCCATTGCTGCTGCGAGCCTGAGTTTACCTCGCCGTCAATTCGGCTGTCGGCGATGAACCCGCCGCTCGACCAACCGCCGTCCCGGAGATGTAAGGCGCCCTTCACCTGCACCCGGCGCCTGGCGGTGGCCTGCGAAACCGCCCAGACGTTGACGTTCTGGTCCTGGGTCGGCGTGACCGCCAGATTCTCGACGGAGCGCCAGAAATTGCAGGTGGCATTATGGCTCGCCATCCAGCGCGCCTTCGACCGCACCGCACCTGTGATGGTCACAGATACAATCGTTTGCACTTCTGTCAATGCGCTTTTCATGGAACCTGATTGAGACCCGTTTTTCGAGGCTTGCGGCTTGAGCAGATGCGCTTCACCCTGGGGGGCGAATCTGCAAAACCTCATGAAAGCCAAACACCTCCGAAGCCGCACAACAGCGCTGGCCTTGTCCTGCGCCCTCGTCACGCTTGCCTATTCCTGCCCCGGCGGAGAAAAGGCCTCCTCAAGACCTGCTGAGACAGGGACCGTCCAGGTCCTCGTGGCCTATTACTCTCTCACCGGCAACACCGAGAAGATGGCCGAAGGAGTGGCGGAAGGCGTGAAACGGGTGTCTGGTGCGATCCCCCACGTGAGAAAGGTGGACGAGGTCTCTCAACAGGACCTGGAAACCGCCGATGCCATCGCCTTGGGGTGTCCGACTTACTACGCCAACATTCCAGGCAGGATGAAAGTCGTGATCGACGACTGGTCCTGGAAGATGAAAGTGGATTTCACCGACAAGGTCGGCGGGGCCTTCGCCACGGGCGGGGGTCAAGTGGGCGGCAAGGAGCATGCGGTCGTCTCGCTGGTGATGTTCATGCTCAGCAACCGCATGATCGTGGCCGGGCCGCTCTACCAGAACGACAAGACCGGCAGCGTTTGGGGCGAGGTCGGGGCAGCCGCCATGACCGGTCCGCTCGATCCAGGCGTCAGCGAGGCCGAGTTGGACAGCGCGCGGCGGTTAGGCGAGCGCGTAGCCCGACTGGCCCTCAAGCTGACGCCGCCGCACCCGTCTCAGCACGCGGGGAGTTAGCGGCGTGCTCATGGACGAGATTGAACCATAGCCGCCCGGAACGCAAATATCTTGGCTGCAGCGGTCACCGACGCCCCTACGCACACGGTCAGCGACCTGGCCAATGCTGCGAAGCGCGCAGACAGGCAGGGGCGCGGGAGTCCTCCATCACTTGCCCGAGAAAGGCCGGGAGCCCCTCCCGTTGATCATCTGGATTCATGGCGGGGCCTGGATGGCCGGCAGCAAGGACGGCCCCAGCCCGGCGTCGAGCTTCACCGCGAAGGGCTACGCTGTGGCCCACGTCGGCTACCGCCTGAGCCAGGAAGCGGTTTTCCCGGCCCAGATTCATGACTGCAAGGCAGCGGTGCGCTGGCTGAGGGCCAACGCCAGAAAGTATGAGCTGGATCCCGACAAGTTCGTCGCTTGGGGGTCGTCCGCGGGCGGGCACCTGGTGGCGTTCCTGGGCACCAGCGGTGGGGTGGCGGAGCTGGAGGGCAACGTCAATGACCTCAAGGAATCCAGCCGGGTGCAGGCAGTAGTGGATTGGTTTGGGCCGACGGACTTCCTCCATATTGGCGACGCCGAAAGCGACCTCCCCCACAAGGCCCCAGGCTCCCCGGAGTCCAAGCTCATCGGCGGGCCATTGCTGGAGAACAAGGACCAAGCGGCCAAGCATTGACAGGCCGGCTGCGCTGGAACAGCATGCGCCTCCAAGACAACTGATCGACTTGGCTTGCGTATGAACTCACCTTTCTCTGCCCATTGGTCTATGAAACTCCTCACGATGCTGCTCTTCGTCACTGGCCTGGCGCTCCATGCACCGCTGGTCTGGGCAGGCAACGTTCGTGTCTATCCAGCCCCGGCGGGCGAGGAATTGTGCAAGGATTTTTCCGTGAAAATCGAAGGACAAGAAGCCCCCGTTTATGTGGCCAAAGTCGCCCCGGCTGATCCCGCGCTCCGCTGGAAGGCCATGGACGACAAGGCCGTTTGGACCCGAGACAGCGAGCGGGGTCATATTGCCGGGGTGGCGTTCAAGAACATTCGGGCCGTGGCTGATCCCCTGCGCGTGGAGCTTCATGGATTCGATGAGGCGCATGCGGTGGAAAACGTTGTGTTCGAAGGCGTGGTCGTAAACGGAAAACCCCTTTCCGCAGCCGAAGTGATAACGAATGCCTTCGTGAGAAATGCAGGCTTCACCCCGCCCCAGGTGGAAAAGGTGGCGGAATTGCGCTCTACCCTGGCGGCCACGCGGGCCCGCGTCCGAGGCCTGGTGGCCGGTTCGGCGGCGCTCGAGGATTGGGCCGGGCGCGCGTTTGACGAGCTCGAGTCGCGCGCCGCCGCCCTGGGTGAAACGGCCGCTCACGCCGGGCCCACCGCGTCGGAGACGGCCCGTGCCGCGTCGTCGTTGCAGGGCGAAGTGGCGCGGCTCGAGTCGCTCGCCCGGCTTCGCGTTGCCTTCGAACCGCTCCGCGGCCAGGTCCAATCACGACCTGCGGCACGCGCCGACCTCGTCGTCGGGTTCGCCAGTTCAATGGAGAAAGTCCTGCCGCGCCGCGTGCCGGTTTCCGCCACGGCCACCAACCGCGTTCAAGTGACCCTCGCGCGCAATGAAAAGGAGAGTTTCCAGGTGCTGGTGTTGCCGTGCGAACACCCCCTCCGCGAGGTGCGGGTGCGCATCGGCAACCTGCGCTCGGCAAGCGGCGCGGAGTTCTTCTCGGCCAATATCAGCGCCGCACCGGTCGGTTATGTCCAGACCCGGACAACACCCCCTTATGGCTCGTCTTTGGTGGGATGGTGGCCCGACCCGATCCTCGAATTCCTGGACGCGGCCCCGGTCGCCAAAGGGGACTTGCAGTCCTTTTGGGTCCGTCTGAGCGCTCCCCAACTGCAGCCCCCGGGACTCTACCAGGGCAAGCTGGACATCGTGGTGGACGGCGCGGCCGTGTTCTCCTTCGACCTGGCCGTGACCGTCTTTCCCTTTACGCTGCCGGACCGTTCGCCCCTGCCACTGGCCATCACGTTCTCACCGGAGGATAGCCCCCTGCCGGATACCCAGCAGAACCAGGAGGCCTGGCGGAGATCGCCCGATTACCCGGTCAACGCCTGGAAGAAACACAAGCTGCGCTGGGCCGATTTTCTGGCCGACTATTACATCACCTACGACAGCCTCTACCATCACGGGATTCCCGACTACGAGATCCTCACCCACCTGCGGGACCGGGGCACGTTGGACCGGTTCAACCTCGGCTACTACGACCACGTCGCGACCAACGCCGATGCGGCCGAGACCTGGAAGTCAAAGGAACTGCCCCGCTTTCGGGAAGCCTACGCGAAGGCCAAAGCATTGGGCCTGCTCCAACACGCTTACATCTATGGCTGCGATGAGGCCGCCGCCGAGTTCTTCCCCCTGGTGCAGAACGCCGGTCGCCTTCTCAAAACCGAGTTCCCCGATGCGCTGCTGATGACCACCACCTACGACCAGAGCTATGGGATGCAGTCGGTTATCACGGCGATGGACGCCTTCTGTCCATTGACGCCCAGCTTCGATGCGGATAAGGCCGCGCGAGCGCGCGGCCTCGGCAAGCAGGTGTGGTGGTACATCTGCTGCGGTCCCCATCATCCCCATGCCAACCTGTTCATCGAGTACCCGGCCATCGAGGGCCGGCTCCTCATGGGCGCCATGACCGCCAAGTACCGCCCCGATGGCTTCCTTTATTATCAGATCAGCATCTGGAACTCGCAAAAGCCGATCACCGGCGGCCCCTTTACCGACTGGGACCCGCGCAGTTGGACCACCTACCACGGCGACGGGTCCTGGACCTGCGTGGGGCCGGACGGGACGCCCCTGCCCACCATCCGGCTTGAGAACTTCCGCGACGGCCTCGAGGACTACGCTTATGTGCGCTTGCTCGAATCGGCCATTGCCAGAGTGGAAGCCTCGCCTGACTTGCGCGCCGCCCATGCCGACTGGCTCGGGCAAGCCAAAGGCTGCCTGCGCGTCCCCGCCGAGGTGCTCAAGAGCAGGACCGAGTTCACACACGACCCTGCGGCGCTCTACCGCTGGCGCGACACCCTGGCCGCCGCCATCGCCAAGGCCCCCGCCACCCTGCCCAAATCGAGATGATGAGCATACATCATGCTGATCTTCAGTTTGCGGGCGGCGTCATCCGAACCAACTGCCGGTCGAGCCAGGTGAAGGCCTTATCCTGCATCGCGGCGTTAAATTCATGCGGCGCATCAAACAGATAGGTGACCAGACGATCCCCTGCCTTTTGCGATTCCCAGATTGCTCCGAGGGGTGTTCAGGGTAACGACCCCCGCTCCTTCCGGCTCAGGTCCCATGCCAGTTCGCACAATGTTGATGCCGAACTTGGCCGTGCGCGCCGCGATCTTCCCGGCATCGTCCTTGCGAGGGAAGTTGGCGCTGAACGCCAGGTCCACGCCAAAGAAGCGAATGCGGTCCTTGCCGGCGTATAAGTGCCCATCGTCTCCGGTGCGAATGTGGCCGAACTTGCCCGCTGGCTTGTGCAGCCAGCCGCTCAGGTTGGCCACGCTCGGCGTCGCATCGTCCCAGGGCAGCACGAAGGGGAACAGCCGTGGCCCCCTTGTACCCGGCAGCACAGTCTCCTCGGCAGAGGGCGCCAGATCCTGTCCACCCGAAACGAGCCAATTGCCCGCAAACGCCGCAAACGGGAGCCGGACGGCTAACAGGAAGCACGCCGTTGAACTGGCGAATGGGGAACTCATATCGTGTTTCACGAGCGGTCTTTAACAGCGATCCTGGCCAGAAAGAAGTGCAAACAGGCATGATTTGGAGCTTTTCGTTCAGCGCGCCGTTCCCATGAATTCTCTTGTTTCCTGATTTCGCTCAAGGAGTATTCTGGCCACATGAAAACTTGGATCAGCATGGGAACGTTGGCGATTGTGTGTGCGGCTTGCGCAGGCGGAACATGGGCGCAGGGCGCCTCGGCCTCGGCAGCCGTGGCGTCGGTGCCAATTTACAGCAAGAACAACGCCCCGGCCACGCCGAAGCTGGAAGACCTGCCGCTCAGGGACAGCGTGTCACAGTACGGCATCACCTGGACCTTCGAGATGCCCGCCCGCGCAGGCCAGTTCACCAATGGCGACTGGTACGTGGTCGGCCCCGTCAACGTCGTCAAGATGGACCCCGCCCCAAGATATGGCAAGGAGGTCGCGGACGACGAACTTGACGGCCGCGAGAAAGTCCCCGTTGACCGGCGCTGCCGCAATGGCTCCATGCTCAACGCGCCCGCCCGGCAGGAAGTCGCCTGGGATTCCGGCGTCCTGAACTACTATCACCCCGAGCATCGTGCCAGGCTGCCCATCGCCATGAAGCCCGGCGACAGCCTGGCTTCCAGCATCAGCCTCCGCCAAGGCGAGAAAGTCACCTATCCCTATCATCCCGGCACCGTGCGCGGCGTGGACGACAACAGCCCCGTCAAGACCGTCGCCGTGCTCACCTGCGTTGCCGACCCGTTGCCGCCCGATGCCTTCCGTCCGGGCTATTGCGGGCACGACCCCAAGATCTACCTGGCCCGGGACCTCAAACGCGACCTGCTGCCGCGCTTCGACCAGCCTGCGGATGCCCCGGACCCCACTAAGTTCGCGGAGCTCTTTCAGCGCCCCTGGTGCGACGCGGGCTTCTTCTCCTTCGACGTGCCCCAGCAGAGCATGCCCAACTACGCCCAGTGCTACGCCCAGGGCCTCGCCGATGCCGTCCTCCTGGCTTGCTGCGAGGGCACCAAGCCCGAGGACAAGGAGCGGTTGCTCATCAACGTCATCCAGATCGGCATTGACCATTACGGGCTGATCCGCCATGGCCATCCCGGCTGGCCCGCCCACGGAGGCCACGGCTCCGGCCGCAAGTTTCCCATCGTCTTCGCCGGCGCCATGCTCGGCGACGAAACCATGGCTCACATCAACCAGAGCTTCCCCAAGGCTGCGTTCGGCGAGGACGAGCAGACCGCCTACGGCGATTGCTGGACCGGCGCCAAGGTCGTCTTTACCGGCCACTCCG
>Ga0187853_10002051_pt1 | contig 17339 bp, 15 predicted proteins | sample June2016WEW_6_10_2_FD_132417 | JGI IMG/M metagenome (GOLD analysis project Ga0187853, IMG submission 132417) | Peatland microbial communities from SPRUCE experiment site at the Marcell Experimental Forest, Minnesota, USA - June2016WEW_6_100 | ecosystem: Environmental > Terrestrial > Soil >... | reverse complement strand
CTTCGCTATTGCCGCGGCCGCATGATCCTGCGTCGAGAAAATATTGCACGATGCCCATCTGATGTCCCCGCCAAGTTCTTTAAGCGTCTCTATAAGCATGGCCGTCTGAATAGTCATATGCAGGCTACCCGCGATCTTTAAGCCCTTAAGCGGCTTCTTAGGACCATATTTAGCCCTCACGGCCATAAGTCCGGGCATTTCATTTTCGGCAAGTGCGATCTCTTTTCGCCCCCATCCGGCAAGACCGATGTCTGATATTTTATATGGTAAATTCTTGACAAGTTTCACATATGTCATAAGGTCCTCCACTCCTGATATTAGGGCTCAATCCCATCACGTCTATATTGACGCAGCCTGTCTCAAGGCTTCAACCATGTCGGCCTTTTCCCAGATATAGTCATCCAGGAAAAATGTCTTGGGAAGTTTTCGGTAAATTTTACCGTCCAGAAGTTCAAATTTTTCAATCATGCCTCTGGGAGACAAGTCGAAATATTCTTTAATTAGCATATTGATTTTAGCATCGGAAATAATTCCCGTTCCAAAAGTATTTACGTAGACGGAAAGTGGCCTGGCCATGCCGATGGCATATGCCACTTGTATGGCGCATTTTTTTGCGAGCCCCGCGGCAACAATATTCTTTGCAACATAGCGAGCTCCCAGTACCGCCGAGCAATCTACCTTTTCCGGCGATTTATTGACAATGGAACCGCCACCAATTTGAGCGCCCGGATAACCTCCATAGAGCTGAACGACAAGTTTCCGTCCTGTCACTCCTGAATCTGCTGCACTGCAGGAATTGATCGCCTGCCATTCCCCGGTCGGATTGAAAAGAAATTCCGTTTTTTCATCGACCCAATCTTTGAGGCATTCCATAGCAAGACGTTTTGCCTGAGGTTCTACACTGGCTCTCGCATTGTCAGCCACTTCACGGTAGTCTATTGCATTAGACATGAGAACCGTCGCTACTCGTTGCGGAACTCCCTTGTCATTGTATTCCACCGTTATCTGTCCTTTGCCGTCCGGAGCAAATATCGGATTCCCGCAATTCTCAAATACCCTCATCATCCTGGTGGACAATACATAGGGAAGCGGAAGCAACTCAGGTGTCTCATCGCACGCAAATCCATATATGATGCCCTGATCCCCTGCACCGATTTCCTTGTGTTTGCCCATATCTGCACGGGTGCCAATATTGATGTCCGGAGATTGTTCTATAATTGTATTGAGTATGCCCATTGAATTTCCGTTGAGACCAAGACGATAATCACCGTAGCCTATTGAAAGAACGGTATCGCGAACAATTTTCTCCACATCCACATAAACCCGAGTGGCAACTTCTCCGCCCACTATACAGAGGCCCTTGCCGAGAAATATCTCAATGCCGCAATGCGGCATCGTATCTACAGTAACCCCGATTCTATGTTCCTCATCGAGAATCGCGGCGATGATATTCGCTGCTATCGAATCGCATACAATATCCGGATGTCCAACCTTAACGCTTTCAGATGTTATTAGCATATGCTCTGACCTCTTATTTTTAGACTAATTCTTCTTGTTACTAAATCTACTTCAATTCATCATCTTTCGCGCCGTAAAATTTGTCCTTCCTTCTCGCGCGCTCCGACGGAGTTACGATACCGACAGAGATAATGTATGTTAAGGCTTCTTCCACTGACATACCTACTTCAACCAATTCATCTTCCGGCACTATAATGAGATAGCCCGATGTCGGGTTGGGGGTTGTCGGCAGGAAAACGCTGATCAGGTTATCCCCTGTCTCCCTCTTGATCTCCCAATTTGGCTTGCCTGTCACAAAGCCAATCGTGTATAAACCTTTCCTGGGAAATTCTACCAGCACAACCCGCTTGAAACTGCTTCTCCTGTCCATGACCATGGTATCGGAGAATCGTTTGATAGCCTGATAAATATTCCTTACAAAAGGTATCCTATAAAGAAGGTCTTCTCCGGATTGGACTATTTTATTGCCGACATAACTCGCTGTGATGAGGCCACAGATGAAAATCAAGATTACGGTTACAATAGTTCCCAGGCCCGGAATATGGACACCCAGCAACGTGTCAGGATGATATTTAAAAGGGATAATCTTAAGGAGACTATCCATCATATCTATGAGAAAGAAAAGGATATAAAGCGTCAATCCTATCGGGACAGTAACAGCAAGACCCGTCAAAAAAATCTGCTTCAGTTTCTTCTTCAATGGTCGATGACCTTCATGATATTTTCAAATTATGCTTACTTAACAAAAAGTTAAGCTGTTTTCAACTGCTATTTAAAAAGGGGTTAGGTGCAACTGCACCAAAACCCCTTGTAGGATTCAGATCCCGAATTGTTGCTTATTCGGTACAGCTCCTGGGAAGACTACTTATCCTTCTTGACCCTATTCTTATCGTCCAAAAAAATGCATTTAGGACGCCACTTCTCTGGCGCGAGATCGTCAAGCATAGCATAGCTCGCAACAATAACAATGTCGCCCTTGGAGGCTTTCCAGGCTGCAGCACCATTGAGACATATTACGCCGGAATCCTGTTCTCCCTCAATCACGTAAGTGGAAAATCTCTCCCCGTTGGAAACATTGTATATGTCGACTCTCTCATAGGGCAGTATATCTGCGGCATTCATTAGCCCCTTATCGATTGTGATGCTACCTTCATAGTGGAGGTTGGCATCAGTTACTGTTGCACTGTGCAATTTTGATTTGAGCATGAACCTTTGCATGTTGTATCTTCCCACCTCCAGAAAAGCCAATCTTCAACATTCTAAGTAATCATCGTACGTCAAGCCAACTTCCGAATACGTAATTGTCTATCAGTCTCGTCTTATTAATCTTGACGGCAAGGGCCAAAACGGACTCTCCTTCAAAATTGCCGATATCCTTAAGGGTCGTTGTATCGCATATTCTAGCGTAATCGATATTTGTATGGTGATGACGTTCTATGTGCTTCCTCACCTCAGCCAGGATAGCAGCGGCATCCCTTTCTCCTCCGGCATACATTTTTTCGGCTAAATTGAGGGAACGGCTTAGACTCAAAGCCGCTTCCCTCTCATCTGGTTTCAAGTACACATTCCGCGAGCTCATAGCAAGGCCATCAGGTTCCCTCACTATCGGCATGCCGATAATATCGAGGTCCATATTGAGGTCCATAACCATTCTCTTAACGGCTACAAGTTGCTGGAAGTCCTTCTCGCCGAATATCGCATAGTGCGGTTTGACAATATTGAAAAGTTTTGCGCACACTGTTGTGACGCCACGGAAATGATCAGGCCGGGACATTCCACAGAGGTTCTGCGTAACGTTCTCAACATTGACATAGGTCTGATAATGTTCAGGGTACATCTCTTTATCTTCCGGATAGAAGATCACATCAACGCCTACATCGCCCGCCAAGCCTCTATCTCTCTCAAAATCTCTCGGATACTTCTCAAAATCTTCACTCGGACCGAATTGCGTGGGGTTCACGTAGATGCTGATAGCAAGGCAGTCCGCCCGCTGCCTTCCTTCTCTCATCAAACTCAAATGGCCATCGTGAAAATAACCCATTGTAGGAACAAATGATATTTTCTGTCCCGAATTCCTAGCGGATTCGGAAAATACCTGCATTTCTCTGATGGAACTGATAGTCTTCATCTCAACTCAACCCCGCATCCATAAAAAAAGCCTCCACGTCAGAGACGCGAGGCTTCACATATAACCCGTGCAGTATGCCTTCGTTTTACCTCCCGTCTCAGTCCGCAAACGGATCCAAGCGGCGGAGGGTCATTAACAAAATAACAGGATCGTGTCAAGGTTTTTTTATTGAATAGAGGGTGTTAGATAATTTTCCGATTTCTTCAGCTGTAAGTGTCTCACCCCTTCTCGCGCCATCGATGCCTGAATTCTTGAGTGCGTTTGCCATATCCATATCCGAATAACCCAACAGATTGAGGCCCCTAAGATTATTCAACAACGTTTTCCGTCTTTTGGCAAAAACTGTTTTCGCAATCTTGCAGAAAAAATCATGGTCTGCCAAATCCAGTTGAGGCTTTTCCCGGATTACCATTTTCACTACAGTGGACATTACCGTGGGTTTCGGATAGAAGCAGCTGCATGGGATTGCCATTTCACGAGAGCATAACAGATACATGGAAACCAAAACCGTCGGCACGCCGTAAGCCTTCGTCCCGGGTGCCGCAGTAAGCCTGTCTGCCAGTTCCTTTTGAAACATGAGAATCATGGTCGATATATGGTCCCGGTAAGCCAACAATCGGAATAGTATCTGTGAGGAAATGTTATAGGGGATATTTCCGATGACCTTGAGCTTCCGCAATGGCAATTCGCCGATTGCAGAGGAAAAATCATATTCAAGCACATCTGCCTGGATAATGTCCACATTACGGTAAGGCGCCATCCTTTTTTTCAAGATACCGACCATTCTTGGATCTATGTCGAGCGCAATCACCTTCTTTGCCTGTTTTGCGATTGACTCCGTCATGAGGCCCACGCCCGCACCTATTTCGACTATGATATCATCTTCATGGATATTTGATATTCTGATAATTTTGTTTATGGCATTTCTATCCTCGAGAAAAGACTGGCCCAAGCGTTTGAGCGGCCGGAGCCTATGATCTGCGAGGATTTCTCTTACTGTCGTCATAATTCCTTATTCAGGCGCTTCCGAGAAGCGGCACTATGAATCATACTTTAATAAAAAATCCAGGGGCCATCTGGAAACTGCGTTTAGATTCAAAGAATCCTTTAGCCCCCTTGTCAATAGATGCTCACCTACGACGGCAATCATAGCCGCATTATCGGTGCAAAAGATAGGGGGGGGAATATATACATGAGGACCCTTGAGCCTCGATTCCTCTGCAAATCTTTCTCTGAGCCGACTGTTTGCAGCAACCCCGCCGCATACGACAATTCTTGGTATAGAGTGAATATCCGCGGCCTTAAGAGTTTTTTCCACAAGGACATCAATGATTGCTTCCTGGTAACTGGCGGCCACATCCGGCAGCTCATCCTCGCTGAAGGGACATGCTCTCTTCTTTATGTGCACCAGAAGGGATGTTTTCAGGCCGCTGAAACTAAAATCCAGACTATCTCTCATGGCCCTGGGGAATTCAATCCGCTTTCGGTTTCCTTTTCTTGCCAGCCTGTCGATGACGACGCCCCCCGGATAGCCGATATTCAATAGTTTGGCAGCCTTGTCAAACGCCTCACCAGCGGCATCATCCCGTGTCTGTCCCAGAACGGTAAAATCCTGAAAATCTTTCATCAGGTAAATGTTCGTATGCCCCCCGGACACTACCAGGGCTATAAGAGGAAACTCGGGACGGTCGGAACTGAGAAAGATGGATGCAACATGACCAGCGAGGTGGTTCACTCCCACAAACGGTATCTTTAGAGCAAACGCAATAGCCTTAGCCGCCGACAGGCCAACAAGCAGTGACCCAACCAGCCCGGGTCCCCTGGTTACCGCTATTCCTTCGATATCGTTTAACGTTACGGAGGCGCCGTTAAGTGCTTCACATATGACCGGTACGATCATTTCCATGTGTTTACGGGATGCGATCTCCGGTACGATACCGCCATATATCTTGTGCAGGTCAACCTGGGAAGCAATGACATTGGAACGAAGTGATTTCCCATCCTGGAGGACGGCAGCGGCTGTTTCGTCGCAGGATGTCTCTATTCCCAAAATATACATTTGCTCCTCCCCAGGCTAATTTCCCTTTTAAAATAGTCCCGAATTATATATAGAAGTGAACAGCCTTTGTAAATAACTTTTCAAGATCGCGCAAAGTTGTGAGGAATTAAGCGCCGTGGAAATTACTACTGACTTTTTAGTCTTAGGTAGCGGCATTGCAGGATTGAGCTTTGCCATCAAGGCAGCAGATCTCGGCACTGTCGCCATAGTAACGAAAAAAGAAAAATCCGAATCAAACACGAATCTGGCTCAAGGCGGGATAGCAGCGGTTTATGACAAAGAGGACCGCTTTGAATATCACATCAACGATACTATTGCCGCCGGGGCAGGTCTTTGTAAAGAACAAGTTGTCAGATTCGTCGTAGTGGACGGCCCGGAAAGGATCAAGGAACTTCTGGAGTGGGGGGTGGAATTCACAAGGGCGGGAGATAACGATGCCGGTCATTATGACCTGGGCCGAGAAGGCGGACACTCCATGAGGCGTGTTCTGCACGCGCGGGATCTCACGGGTCAGGAAATAGAGCGTGCCCTCCACGAAAAAGCCAGCCTAAAGAGAAATATAGAAATTTTCGAAAACCACATCGGCATTGATCTTATATTGGAATCAGCCATTCCGAGCAAAGAGAAGGGCCACCGGCAGAAATGTCTCGGCGCTTATATACTGGATACGGACCGCAATCAAATTCATACTTTTAAGGCGAAATTCATCATTCTGGCTACGGGCGGTTCCGGGAAAGTATACCTTATTACAACAAATCCCGATATTGCCACAGGAGACGGTATCGCCATGGCCTACAGAGCGGGCGCCTTCATAGCCAATATGGAGTTCATCCAGTTTCATCCCACCTGTCTATACCATCCCGAAGCGAAATCCTATCTCATCAGCGAAGCCCTAAGGGGTGAAGGCGGTCTCTTGAGATTAAAAGACGGATCCACTTTCATGGAGAAATACCATCCCATGAAGAGCCTTGCACCCAGGGATATTGTCGCGAAGGCCATCGATACGGAGTTGAAAAAATCCGGTGATGAATACGTCTTGCTGGACATAAGACACAGAGACAGAGATTTTATAATAAGCAGATTTCCCAATATCTACAATAGGTGTCTTGCTTTCGGCATAGATATCACAAGAGATCCGATCCCTGTCGTCCCCGCTGCCCACTACCAGTGCGGTGGCGTGTCGACAGACAATTACGGAGAAACTAGTATAGAGCGGCTCTTTGCCTGCGGTGAGGTCGCATGCACCGGGCTTCATGGGGCAAACCGTCTGGCAAGCAATTCTCTCTTGGAAGCAGTAGTATTCGCCCATCGGTCATTTGTCAGAATAGCAGAGAAGTTTCCTACCACGAAAGATGAGCCGATACCTATCCCGCCCTGGGATCCAAGGGGGGCCACGGAAAGCGATGAATCGATTGTCGTAGCCCACAATTGGGATGAAGTCAGAAGATCTATGGGGAATTACGTGGGTATTGTTAGGTCAAATAAGAGGCTTGAACGTGCTCACCGACGAATTGACCTCATCAGCCGCGAAATAGATGAATACTATAGAAATTTCATCGTCACGAGCGACCTAGTTGAACTCCGTAACATTGCAACGGTTGCAAAAATAATTATTCAATGCGCCCGGATAAGAAAAGAAAGCAGGGGGCTCCACTACAATATAGATTATCCCGAAAAGGACGATAGGCTATGGTTGAAAGATACAGTTATTTCCAAAGACCAACCAACAAGTAATGAAATGCCGTGAGCACCTATTTTTTGACGCTGGTTATGGGATCTATGTGATATCAGCCAAACACCCTCTTAAATATAAAATCAATATGCTTCAGGAAATTCTCGATTCTGCATGCATCTTCTATATCTTTTGCATTCATGTGCGACATCACTTCGTTATCTTCCAAAAGCAATTGCTGAAAATCAATTCCCTCATTCCATGACCTCATGGCATTTCTCTGTACGACTCTATAGGCATCATCTCTGGACATCCCTTGCTCAATGAGCTTCAAGAGGACCGTCTGGGAAAAAATGACCCCTTTAGTCATGCCCAGATTTGCAAGCATCCTCTCCGGATATATGACAAGATTTCGCACCAACTCAGTAAACCTGTGGAGCATGAAATCCAGGAGAATCGTAGCGTCCGGAGCAATGACCCTCTCTACTGACGAATGACTGATGTCCCGCTCATGCCACAGGGCGACGTCCTCCAGCGAAGCCAGTGCGTATGACCGCATCAGGCGAGCCAGTCCGGAGAGGTTTTCCGACAAGACGGGGTTCCGCTTGTGAGGCATAGCCGATGAGCCTTTCTGGCCAGGCGCGAAATATTCTTCCACCTCTCTCACTTCCGTTCTCTGAAGTAATCTAATCTCCTGGGAAAATTTATCGATGGAAGACGCAACTATAGCCAGAGTGGTAAAGAATTCGGCCTGCCTGTCCCGCTGAACAATCTGCGACGATATTGGCGCAGGTTTCAGCCCCAGTTTTTGACATACGTATTCTTCGATTGAAGGGTCAACAAAAGAGAAAGTCCCGACGGCCCCGGATATCTTACCGTAGCTGATTGCATCTTGCGCCCGGACCAGACGCATCAAATTCCTCTCCATTTCCTGGTACCATAGAGCCATCTTCAAGCCGAACGTTATGGGTTCAGCATGAATCCCGTGAGACCTCCCTATCATTACCGTATGTCTGTGCTCTGTCGCTTTGCTCTTCAAAACGGGTAGGAGCAGGTTCACATCATCGATGAGTATTTGTGATGCCTCTCTGAGAAGAACGGCAAGTGATGTGTCCAAGACGTCCGATGAGGTAAGTCCCATATGAATAAACCTGCCGTCTTCCCCCACCTTTTCCGCTAAAGAAGTCAGAAAAGCGATCACGTCATGTTTAGTGGTCTTTTCTATCTCCTCAATCCTTGCTATGTCAAACCCGGCTCTCTCCTTAATATTCTTGAGAGATCCTTCGGGAATATCCCCCCTTTTAGCCATGGCCTCACATGCAAATATTTCTATGTCGAGCCATGTCTGATACCTGTTTTCAGTGCGCCATACGGCATTCATCTTGTCTCTCGAATATCTCGGGATCAATCTTCTCCTCCTGATTTCTTTAATGTTCTTATTGAATCAGTCGCATTGCTCCTGAAATATAGAACAAATTGGCTGAAAAAGAAATCAAAAAAGCTGTCTATATTGCGCCATCTAGCGTATAATAAATCTCGTGAAGATTGACCGTAGAGATCATGGACTCCAATGGTATCACGGCGATGGATCATCACGCAGGATTCTGCCTTCACTATGGAAGGCTTTAGTATAGCTTCGTAATACATATACTGAATTCGTGCATGAATCTTTGCAAGGAGCGTGAAAATGGGTATTTCTGATTTTAGAAGACGGGATTTCGATATAGATCGGATTTTTTTGAACCGGTGGTCGCCTCGAAGCATGTCGGGCGATGAGATCAGCCGAGACGTATTATTCTCTCTTTTTGAGGCGGCCCGGTGGGCCCCCTCATCAAATAACAACCAGCCTTGGCGATTTCTTTATGCGCAAAGAAACACAGATTACTGGCCCATATTTTTCGATCTCCTGACGGAACAAAATAAGGTTTGGGCAAAGAACGCAGCCGTTTTGATCGTCGTTATTTCTAAGAAAACCTTCGACTACAATGAAAAGTCTGCACGCACTCACTCATACGATACCGGTGCGGCCTGGGAAAATCTCGCGCTTCAAGGTTCATTGAAGGCGTTGGTTGTCCACGGCATGCAGGGCTTTGATTATGATAAGGCAAGGACTAGTCTCAATATTCCCGATGTCTTTCAGGTCGAGGCAATGATTGCCGTTGGAAAGCCGGGGAAAAAGGAGAATATCCCGGAAAACCTCCAGGAAAGAGAAATGCCTTCACAAAGAAAGAAGTTATCGGAAATCGTGATGGAAGGAAATTTCACGCCCGAATAAAACATTGCATAACCTCAACTTTCATCCAATGATTATTTTATCTATTTGCCGCTACGATCTCTTGCATCTGAGGAGACGTTTTGCTCGTTTTAGGCAATTCCGGGACAAGCATTTCGCCTTCGCCCCGGGACATATGGAAATGATCTGATAACGCCCGGAATACACCAAAATGCAGAGGTAAAGAAAAACATGTTTCTGTTTAAGAAAATCATCGCCCCCCTGTTCTCACCAGTGATACTGATCCTTGCGCTTTTTATCATCGGTCTGGTTCTCCTTTGGTTTACGAGAAGACAGAAAACGGGAAAAGCCGTCATGACGTTTGGTGTGATCATGCTTACCCTTCTTGCTTATGGTTCTTTCTCCAACATGCTGCTCGTCCCCCTTGAACGGCAATATCCTCCACTCATGATGGAGAACGCCGGCGGCGGCCTATCTTCTTCTGACTCCATGCATTCCCTAAAGTGGATTGTCCTTCTGGGTGGAGGCCATATAGCCGATCCAGAAATTCCCGTCACAAGCCAGATATCGAATGAATCCCTCGTTCGCCTTGTGGAATGTGTCCGCATTCACCGCCTAATTGCGGGTAGCAAAATTGTCCTTTCGGGGGGCGCAGTCTATGACTCATCATCTGAGGCAGGAACGTTTGCAAAGGTCGCAGCAATTCTCAATGTCAGTGCTCGGGACATTGTACTGGATGATATCTCCAGAGATACGGAGGAGCAGGCAGAGAATATACGGTCTATTGTGGGTCAAGACCGCTTCATTTTGGTGACCTCGGCTTATCACATGCCCAGGTCCATGGCCATTTTTAATAAAGCGGGACTCAGGCCCATCCCTGCTCCGACCAACTACTTCGTCACAGAAAGACAAATGAAGTCTCCTGGAGATTTTTATCCATCCTCCATGGGGCTTTTCAAGGCGGAGCATGCCATCCATGAATATCTTGGTATCTTATGGTTTTGGATGAGAAACTGGATCTGATACTGCCTCAAAAACGAATCTTGAATTTATGGCGCTTAAATGTTAGAAAGCGCGAATCATTGAAGCTTTCTAACACAACCGGAGCTCACATAACAGGAGATGCAAATATGAAATACAGTCTAAAATTGTCGCTATGTCTTGTTCTTTTACTTACGGCATCCGGCGCACTCGCAGCAAAAGGTGAAAAGACCGTGGCTGTGCTGCCATTTTCCGTACATAGCGCAGAAAGCATTGACTATGTCAAACAGGGCATTTGGGACATGCTTTCTTCCCGAATCGCTGTCACCGACAAGATAGAGGTCATCAGCAAGGATTCCGTCCTTCAGGCCATGAAGGGAACGGAAGGGAAAGATCTGGCCATTCAAGATATTTACGGCCTCGGGAAGAAGATGAATGCCGATTTTGTCGTATATGGAAGCATCACAAAGTTTGGCAACAGCATAAGCATAGATGGGAAGCTTATCGATATAGCTGCGAACAAGTCAACGGTAAGCCTTTTTACTCAGAGCCAGGGCATGGACGAGGTCATAGTGAAGATCAATGACTTTGCCCGTAATATAGACAACAACATCCTCGGCACAGTCCCCCAGTCCTTTGCCCCGCCGCTGGCCTTAGCGCCAACCCCGGCACCGCAGCAGCAGGCCCCGCAAGATTCCCGTGAATATGATATTGTCGGGGGGATGAAAAAGAGCAAGAAAGGCACCTTCACTTCTGTCATTAACCCTGACTTCATAACTTCCGCCCGGCCGCTTGATAGAAAAGGTTTCTGGATGAGTCCGAAATTTCCGACCGAATTCAGGGGCATGGATATTGGTGATGTCACGGGTGATGGTTTGAATAAAGTCGTCATTATCGATACACATAATGTCATGATATACCAAAAGAAAGGCAACGATTTTACTTTGCTTCATAAGATACCGGGAAGATCATCCGCAAATTATCTTGCCGTTGATGTGGCTGACATTAATCACAACGGCGTTAAAGAAATCATTGTCACCAGCATGACGCGAAATGTCGTTGATTCCTTTGTCCTTGAATACAGGGATGGAAAATTCGTCGAGATCGCCTCAAAGCTGCCCTGGTATATGAGGGTCATTGACACTTCAGAGGGGCCTATTCTTCTTGGCCAGAGCAGGGGGCTGGACAAACCCTTTAGTAACCCTATCCATGAGATAATATGGGAAGATGGGCGATACAAAGAGGGAAAGAAGATGAAAATCCCCGTGGGACTTTCCGTCTATGGTCTGACGATAGACAATCTGGGCACCGGTGGAAATGATAAGATACTAGCGCTTGATAATTATGACTATCTTACCATATACGAACAAACAGACAAACCGCTTGTAAGGCTCCAGAGCCTGGGAGGAAGCCCTGAACGAATCTATAAAAGTGATGATAACTATGGGGGAAGCAACACCGCTATCGTAAATGATGATCTTCTGCCGGATGATGAAAATAGAACTACTTTCATTAATTCGAGAATTTTGACTCTCAGTAGTGGCAAAGACGGTAAAAAGGAAATTATCATCGTGAAAAACCTGTCATCCATGGGAAGGGTGCTTAAGAATGTAAAAGTTTTCACATCAAGTGAGATATACGATCTTGAATGGGACGGTCTCGGTCTCGTTGAAAACTGGAGAACAAGAAAGATCAGCGGCTACGTGGCAGACTACCAATTGAAGGACATAGACAATGACGGGCAGAAGGAGATCGTGCTTGCCCTCGTACTGTCTGTGGGCGCATCTATGTCCGATCAAAGCGTGATCGTGTCCTATAAGATGAGCACACAAGAGAAAACTCAATAGTGGTTGACAAAAAAGATATTCTTCGTACGAAATGGACATGTCATATGAGAAAAAATCTATGTCATCTACTCCCTCTCTTAACCGTTTTGGCCTTAATAAGCTGTGAGCCGTCGTATCGAACGAAATCTCCCTCCGATTCATCTCAAAAAACATACACCATCGCCAATGCAACTTATGACATGTCTTTGATCTCCGTGGAAAAGTCCATTGGGGCTAAAAAGATATATGGAGAGCAAAGAATTGAAGCAGTAACTGAGGAGGGAATTTCAAGATTTTATGTTGAAGATGAGATGCTGAGAATTAAATGGTTTCCGACGCCTTATGACATTGTTTTTATTCTCAATAATAAAGCGAATGGACCAGTAAGTATCGTTTGGGATGAAGCGAGATTTATTGATGAAAAGGGCGTAAGCCACAGATTGATACATTCCGGCATTGGCTATGAAGATAGAAACAATTCACATCCTCCCACGTTCGTTGCCGCGAAAGGCACTCTTGAAGATTTCGTACATCCGGCAGATCATTTCCGGCGGGAAGAAGACTACGGCGGAAGATCAAATAAACAACAAGGTTATTGGAAGAGGACGTCGTTCCTGCCAGCTCAGATCAAAGGAACCGCGGAAGAATTAAGGGTGAAGTCTGAACCCTTCGTAGGTAAAACCTTTCAGGTGATCCTTGCTTTGCAAATCGACGATGTGCGAAATTATTATGTTTGCACTTTTAAAATCAATAAAGTGGATGTAACTGAGGAGAAACGTGAACAGGAAAAAGGCTCAGACAACAACGAAAAAGGGAAAAGAGCCGGAAGAGGGACGCGGTTTTGATCACGGCCGGGGGTTATAATTCGTTTGGCGCTTGAGTCCTTTTAGACAGGTCAGCACGTAAACCTATGACGAAAATACTCTTCAAGATATTTATCTCGGGTGTTGCAAGCATTTTCGGCATCTGAATCCTTTAAAGCTCATACTCTATCTGTGAAATATGATTGATCATGGAGTAACCTAAGCTAGAATACGGAACACGAAAGAAGATTGGATGCTGCGGATTGCACACTTAGAAACTTCGATCAACATGGGTGGTCAGGAGCTGCGCATTTTGGATCAAATCCAGTGGCTGTTGAGTAAAGGCCATTCGGCATGGCTTCTCGCCCGCGAGGATTCCGCAATCTATGAGGAAGCGACTCAACGAGGCCTCCCGTCCCATCCCGTCCCATTCAGGGGGTCGCTAAATCCGCAGGCAATTTCTGAGCTGGTCAGGTTTGCCAAGAGCGAAAAAGTCCATCTCCTCGACTGTCATAGCTCCACTGCCATAAGTACGGCTGTCACGGTTCGGCTGCTCGGGATATCCGTTGTGCGCACGCTTCATGTGCAGACCTTTAAGATGGACCTCATTCATAAGTATTTATGGCGCTGTGGAATCGATCACGTCATTGTTGTCTCGCAGGGGATAGCCGATAAACTCGTCGGGTTGGGTTTTGTAGATCGAGATAAGGTTTTTGTGATACCGACCGGAATCGACCTGAATCGTTTCGCGCCGAACGTCGACGGGAACTCTCTTCGCAGGGAATTCGACATACCGGAGAGCACCAAGGTGATCAGCGAAATCGCCATGATCCGTCCTGATAAGGGGCAGAAGTACTTGATACGTGCTGTCGATCGCGTTGCCAGCGCCTGGCCGGATGTTCGTTTTCTTATTGTGGGTTCTGCCACGAAACCGGAATTTTTCGAAAAAATCAAAGAGGAAATCGCAGCACTTCGTCACCCGGATAAGGTTATTCTGACCGGTTTTCGGAAAGACGTTGAAAAAGTGATTGCGGCAAGTGATGTGATTGTAAATTCCTCTCCCTGGGAACCTCGGTCCCAAGTCATCCATCAGGCCTTTGCCATGAAGACGCTTGTTGTGGCGAGCAATAAAGGTGGCGATGTGGAAAGCATATCGGATGGTGAAACCGGCTTTCTATTCTACTCCGAGGATGCCGGAAGTCTCTCTGAGATGATCCTTAGCGTATTGAACAATCACACAGGGCCGATAAAAGAGAAAGCTTATCTATACGCCCACTCGGTGTTCGGTATCGATAAAATGATGGAGAAGACGTTAAGTGTCTATCGTATGACCTCAACAGCGACGTAATTGCTTCCGGGTTATTTGAGATTATTGGGTCTCAGGTAAAGCATGATTCGCGGTCAGGAAGCAGTTGGTCATGCAACGTTTCTATCATTAATCATCGATGCTCAGCATAGATTCAGAGTTAATATGAGCAAGTGTTGTCTTGATTTAATGTTTGACCCTTCAAAAGAATTTTTTGCTGCTCCGTCGCGACGCTGGGAGTTTCGGCTCACCGAAATGACAAGAAAGGTCAGAGAGAAGAGATTGCGGAGGAAAGGCCCTCTTGCAGAGTCGTCAAGTCTTCTTCGCTTGTAGAGATGAAGGAGAGGAGAGTGGCGTCGGTGATTTGCGCGAACCGCAGGAGAAATATGGGACAGACGCCAAGAATCATGGCGATGGCAACCTTCTTTTCCAACACATCGCCAGTCAGGATTGGAGGGAGGCCTCCTCCAAAAAGGCATTGTCTTTGGGAAACGTCTGTCGTCTGAGGAGGATTGTCAGAGATGATTTTATCTATAGCATTTAGGTATTCCAGCATTGTACCGCCTTCAGAGAGTTTCTCTGCAACGGCGGCGGGATCAAGGCCATAGTGCAGGCAGGCCCGTAATACCGGCAGGATATTCTTTCCCACCTTTTCGGCAAGAGCTGCATACCCCGTATGATCCAGAAGCAACAGACCCTCCTTGGAATTTTGCATTTCCTTCTTTCTTGGATCATGCCAAGAGTATCTTACATGAGTCATGCAGGGAGAAGGGCAGTGATAGCAGGCCATGTCCTTTTCTCCGCTTGCCTTTAGAAATTTGCCAGCTTCTTCCCCGCCTTCCAATTTTTTCAGGACGGAGTAGAATCCCCTGTGTTTGAAATTCTTATCCGTGGAGATTATTTTTTCGAGTTCCTTCCCCTGTTGCGGATTATCCCTGTTGAAGGGAAGGCCTTCCGTGCCGCCTAGCATTATCCCCTTGAGGTTCTTCGCGGCCATCAGGGAAGCGAGACCCGCTTTGTCGAGACTGCCATTTGTGCCGATCGAGACGGACGCGAAGGGAATACCGCGGTCAGCCGCCGGTCCTGTTATAATGACAGACTGAAAAAGAGGAGACGCTTTTTTCAATTCTCTGATCGCTTCGGGAATGTGCATATGCTGAAGATTCCCGGCGGGGAGTGTCCGAATCTTTCCGTGATTTACATGGAGAATGGATCGTTCCGGCGCAGTTCCTTTCACCACGAGATAATCAATGCCGGAAAATTTCATATCCGGTCCGGTGCGGAGCATAAATGGAACGTGGCAGATGCTGTTGAAAACGAGAGACGCAAACGAGGCGATCATAAGAGACGAGGCGGGGGCGAAACTTCCCGTCAAAGGGCCGGTACCGAAAACCAGAGCGTCATCCTGATATCCTTCGAGGATAGCGCTATTCATGGCCGCCCCGCCAATATGCCTGCTCACCTGCTTCTGAACTAAGGGAATGACCTCAGCCTTTGAGGCAGAAAGATCGACAACGCCGATCTTCCTATTGTAAAATGGCTGGAAGGAATTCATGTCCTGCCTTCTCCCGGCGCCGCCTTCTGCCAGCGAAAGCGGATCTTCGCCGCATCATAGGGGCATCGATCAATGCACCTCATACACATGATACACTCAGTCATGGGAATTTTCGGTGATAACCCTTCCCGCAATTTGTCCGCGTCGATAATCCCTACGGGACAAACTTCTGCACACTGAATACAGGAGAATTTCTTGCATTTCTTTGCCCCGATGATTATTTTTATCATACGCAATAATGCCGTAAGCCCGAGTACAGCCCCTACAGGGCAGAAATATCTGCACCATGATCTTCTCTGTGCGATCTCAAGGCTTGCCAGGGCGGGCACGATGGCGAGTTCGGCGCTCTTGAAAAAGGACTGCACCCCGTAGGAACGGCAGAGTGTCCCGATGGGGCAGACGGTGCAGAAGACCTGGAAACCGAGGGCATAGCTCCCTCCGACGGCGCCGGTCAATACACCGTACTTTGTCATCCGGCTCTTGAGAAACGATGGCCAGCCGATTTTTTTGGGAGTGACCTTGTCGACGAGATCGAGGACAAAACCGAAGGGGCAGACCCATCCGCAGAAAAGTCTTCCCGCAAGAACTGTGAGAATGAGGAGGGCCAGGGTCGATGAAACACCGACAAGCACAATAGTTCCCGACGAAGCGATATTCTGAAGGGTCCCCGTAGGACAGGCGAAACTAATGCTTCCCGTTCTGAAGTAGCAGAACGTGCCGATGAAGACCACGACCAAGAGCAGAAAAGATATGAACTGAGAAGTCCAGCGCAGTCCCTTTATCCAGCGGAGAGCCTTTCCTCGGGTGAAAGTGAGCGCATTCTCAGGGCAGTGTTTGACGCAGAGAGGATCGCCTTCGCAGAGGTCGCATTTGTGTATTTCCTGACTGCACGGGTCTTTGATGGGAGCCGCCGCCGGGCATGCCATGGCACAGATTCCGCACTGGGTGCAGAAGAGTTTGTCTATACGCACGATGCCGTCATCGCCCTTTTCGATGGCCCTTGTGGGACAGGCGGGGAGACAGAGGGGCTTACGGCAATGCTGGCAGAGTATGGAGAAGTTCTTGCCCTCCTTTTCGTCTCTGATGACCTTCACGCTGGCGGAGACAGGGGCGACTTTTCCTGTGTTTCTCGTGGAGCAGATCATCTCGCAGGCGCCGCAGCCCGTGCACTTGTCTGGATGAAAAATAATAAAGGAATGGCGCGGCGGCATGAAGTACTCGGAAAGATGCTTCTTCTCTGCGGGGCGGGGTCGCAGGT
>Ga0187853_10002049_pt1 | contig 17347 bp, 18 predicted proteins | sample June2016WEW_6_10_2_FD_132417 | JGI IMG/M metagenome (GOLD analysis project Ga0187853, IMG submission 132417) | Peatland microbial communities from SPRUCE experiment site at the Marcell Experimental Forest, Minnesota, USA - June2016WEW_6_100 | ecosystem: Environmental > Terrestrial > Soil >... | reverse complement strand
GGAAGGACGTTTATAGGTGAGTTTGCAGAGTGCAAAGAACGAATTTCGGATGCCCGCTAAGGAGTTCGACCGGGTCATGATGCAGGCGCTCCAGGCACCCCGTCTGGCAAGACATTCGGAGGCCGCGAAGAGCACGAAGAAGAAGTGGAACAAACCCGGCGCGCCGCGCCCAAAAGTAGATGCGCCGGGGCCGATGCCATGCGTTCCTCACTCACTCTGTGTTGTCAAGTGCACGATCCCCCACCACATCGATGGGACCGCCCTTCCAGGACATCACGACTTATGCTCACGGAATTGTTGGGAGAGGAGTTCTCCTGGATATTCCACGGCTGCTGGACGTAAACTGGCTCGAACCTGGCCAAGCGGTGACCGCTGACAAATTGCAGCAATGTGAACGGGCTCAGGGTGTGCAGCTTCGGCAAGGCGACATCTTTGTGTTTAGAACCGGGCATCACCGACGACGCCTTGAACTTGGACCGTGGAACAATGGCTACGATGGCGAGGGCAAGGCAGGCCTGCATGTTTCATCCATTCAGCTGCTTCACGAACGAAAGGTCGCGGCCTTTTTCCTTGACGGCGACGGCGATACGGTGCCAAGCAGAGTCGAGGGCGTAGCGTATCCGATTCAGATTGTCGCGATGGGTATGATTTGCGCAGACAGCCTGAATCTGGAGGATGTTTCACCGTATGCGAGAAGGAACGCCGGTGGGAGTTTCTTGTTGTTGGCGCCCCACTTCGATTGCCACGGGGAACTGGATCCTGCTTCGATCCGATCGCGATCTTCTAATTGACGAATTTCCGGGCAGCCGTAATGCGGAAGGAAGGCCTAATCGGCCTGAAGCAACAATGCCCAGTCGTTTTGATCCGGAGCTTCAGGCGATTTCCAGTCTGGACCATCTACGGGAGGCAATTCGATCAGCTCTCCCGTCAACGCACTGAACCAGTGCGCTCGATAGTGCCCTGGTTCCAGATGAATCGTGGCTGATCCTCCATGAGGTAGATAGACTGCGTATGTCCTTCCGGGATTGGCGAGACAATAGTTCCCGCTATTCACAAGTTCGTCGTGAGGATTCGCTTTCCACCACTCCCAACTGGTGAAGAAGTCCACCATATGGCCGTAACCAAGGAACATGGTCATGGTGTCGTCCCCGCGGCCGTTCAACCATCCACCGCCTGTGTCTGGCCCGATGTTGGTGCCGCGCCGCGCCGTCTCTCCGGCGGTTTGGTATGCTCCCGCCATCACAATATCCCATGCCGTACGCCGCAGAACATCGGCCGAATCTGAGCCGGGAGCGGTCCAGTGAGGATAGTGATCCTCGTAGCCGTATTCTTCGTTGGTCTGCGGAATGATGCGCCCTGTCTTCTCCTGGAGCTTGCGCGATTCCAACATCAGGGCATGCTGATTGCGTGACCAGTCTTGGTAGGAAGTAAAGCCAAACCACGAAGAAGCACGATCTTGGTGCGCGTTGCTTAGGTTCGGATGGCTTGTCTCGAGATGTTTGTATGGATCTTCCGCCTGGAGATACATCCCCGTCTCGTGCGTCCACTTCTCATCCCTGAAGCTGTCCAGGTCGTCACCAAGATCCCACGTGATATTTGAAAACGCTCCGAAACGGTCCACCGCGTAGCGAATAAAGCGGCGCTCATCCTCGCTGCCTGCATCGGGATGAACCTTGCTGTCGTTCATGTCGAGCACTAGGGAAATGATCATATCGCGCTCTCGGGCGAAGCGCAGCATTCTCTCGAACTTCTGCCAGTAAGCAAGATTGAACCGTGTGTAATCGAAACCGGGATGCCAAGGATCCTCCGCATCATGCGCTGGCCACGCAGCGATGAGCGCCGTCCAGTTGTCTTCAATCATCACCGGCTCGCCAAAAAAGGACCACGCTTCGCGGCCTGCGATCGTCACCCGGAGGCGATTCACTTTCAAGCGGTGAAGGCGGTCCACACTGTATTGAATGACTCGGTCGTCGCGCCAACCCACCAGCCAGTAGGCGGTTGTCCCATTGAAAAAGTAATGCTCGCCGGTCCCCTCCCAGATAAAATGCCATGGATAGTTGGGGTCGACACGGAGTATTCCCCGCCTGTGCGCCTCGACCGCGCGAAATGTGCCGCTTGATGTTTTCTGAAATTGGCCCTGCTTATAGGTCACCGTGTACTTATACGTTGTCGCTTCCGGCGCCATAAAACGGAGCCGGAATGTGCTACCGTCGGTGGAGTCACAAAAGCCTTCCACCTGCCAGGTTTTGGCGCTGTCGAGAGTTTCTACGACCCCGGTGAGTGACGCATCCACGAATGGATTGCGGGTATCCGGAGCCTGAACATTTGCCGTGATCTCGACAAAATCGTATCGATCGATTTGTGCGCTGGGCACGGTGAATGAAACATCTGACGGACTCGCACTTGCCAATGCTGGGAGAAACACAAGAAGGGCAACAAATACAGTTTTTAAGGCTCGAACCATCTCCATCCCTCCTGCGCGGCTTAGGCCGCAGTCAGTCCCCCATCGCACATGTAGAGGCCGCCGGTACAATAGGAAGATTCTTCGGAGGCAAGAAACAGCGCGATGCCTTCAAGATCCTGCGGAGTGCCCAGCCTTCCCACGGGAACGGCTTCTCGAAATTTCTCCCGAACTGTGGGGTCGGCCAGGATGTACGCGTTCATCGGCGTATCCATCGTACCTGGAACGATGGAGTTTACGCGTATCTTATCGCGCGCATATGCCGCGGCCATTACGCGCGTTAATCCCATGACTCCCGCCTTGCTGGTGCTGTAAGCTGTCAATCCGGGCGCGCATCCCAGCAAACCCGTTCGGGATCCGAGGAAGATGATCGATCCTCCGCCGTTCTGCAGCATTGATGCGATCGCACGCCTGGCGCATAAGAACGGCCCACGAAGGTTTACTCCCATCACGTAGTCCCAGGTCTCAAGACTGAGTTCGTGTACTGGCCGATCTTGATCTGGTAGCAGTACCGCAGCATTGCTGTACAGCACGTCCACATGGCCATACCGCGAAACTACGGCATCGAACAGCGCATTCACATCGCATTCCTTCGACACGTCAGCCTTAATGAATTGGGAGCAGTATCCCTGGTCATTCAGCTGCTTACTGAGAGTGGAACCATCGGCTTCGTTGACGTCGGCGGCTACTACACTGGCACCCTCACGCGCGAACCGGGAGGCAACAGCTCGACCCAGTCCCATAGCCGCTCCTGTCACTACAACTATCTTTCCCTTCAATCTCATGGATCCCGCTCTGGTTTTTCCTCTTCGGCATCCACGAGCTCCGGAGTGCCTTGAGGCAGAACTTGATTTCGCCATAATATCTGTCGAGAACCGTTGCGTCTCTAAGGATTTTGGAAAGTTTTGTTGAAGCACAACGGCAGCTCAGTAAGAGTCTCGGAACCACCGTAGTATTCCAACATTCATTTCGCGGTTGATTATAGCCATCCGGCTATTGGTTATTGCAGCCTTAAAAGGGTTTCTGTAATTCCTGCCCACTCACCTGAGAAGGGAACGGCATCATAAGGCTTGTCGCCGTTCCCGCGCGATTTCCCTGTCTTTCTCTTCGAGCGCCCTGGTCAGATCGTGGACTTGCGCCCTGAGATCGAGCAACTGCGCGGTATCCTGCGATGTTTGTTAGCCGAGCAGGTCGATTTGAAGACTGCGCAGTGGAGTGGTTCAAGTGGAGTGGTTCAAGACGGGAGAGTTACGGCGCAGGCTGGAGTGATTGAGGGAGCGAGTGCAGAGTGAATCTACCTCATTCCCGGGTCTCGAAGAAGGAACCTCGAACGGTGATGCAGCTTAAATCTACCGGAGCCGTCGTGCTCAACCCCTCTGGCTGAACAAGCGATGCTCACGTACCATCGGGATCGGCGTGCCTTGACAAGGCCTTCGTCCTTATCTGGGGGCGCCAGACCAGGTTACTTGCGTTGCAGAACGATGAGATCGATGGTATCGGTGGGGAAAGAATTGGACAATTTCAGGCTGCCGCCGCTTTCGGATTTCCCCTCGACCAGTTGCAGATTTTGGGTCTTGCTGATCCGGTAACGCTTGACGGTGAACGCCTTGTTGCCCCAAGGCAAGTTGTTGACCACCAGGTTGTAGCCGACGTTGTCGCGGTAGACGATGTTTGTGCGGTCTGGAAGATGTTTGTGCATGAACTCAGGAGAAATCGCGTAATTGCTTATGAAAAGCTGCACGGTCTTGCCATCCGCGGAGCGACCCGCGAGCGCGGCGAAACCGAGGGTGTCAGTACCCTCGACCGCAAGCCGCATCGGCGTGTCCAGCATTTTTCCCATGGCCTTGAAGGCATAGGCCGTCTTGAAATACCGCCCTTGCAGGTCGAACAGTCCATCCCACGTCGCGTCGCCACGGTAAAACATCGCGTAGTCGAGCGGTGCGTCCTGAAAATAACTCAGGACCGCGCCGATGTAAGCGGCATTGTGCACGCCCTGGACCTCAGCCCTTTCCTTTTCGGAGTAATCGGAACTCAGATTCCATTCCGAGAGAATGCTCTCCGCCTTGGAACCCCCGTGCGCATTGAGGACGCCGCGGATTTCGCCGGCCATCCGAACGTTATCATAGGGGTCGGCGCTCTGGTCGGCGTAGTAGTGCCAGGAGTAAAAGTCCAGCGGCACATTATGCGCGGCGCAGTAATCGAGAAAGCTTTCGCGGTAACCGCCGTCGCCAGAGGGGTTCCAAGTGGCGTCGCCGCCCACCTTGAGCGTGGGATCGAGGGACTTCAAGGCCAACGCAGTCTTTGCGTACAGAGAGTAAAACTGCTCCGGCGTGCCGGTCCAAAATACATCCCCCGGCTCATTCCAGAACTCCCAGTAGCGGATGTTGTAGTGGAATCCTTTTGCCCAACCCCGGTTGTAATGCATGGCGATATGTTTGACCACATCGGCAAACTTATCGAAGTTGGCCGGGGGGTTGGTGTTGGCGCCCCAACTGCGTCCTATGCGGTAATAGACCTCCGCGCCGCTGGCGTGCACGGCGGCCAGCATCTTGTCGGTGGGTCCAAAATTGTAGCTTGCGGGCTTCTCAGGGTCGGCGTTTTCGTCGGGGAAGATAATGGAGGCGTTGCCCGCCTTCACCACGCCAGCGCGCTGCACGGGGTCGGGAATCAAGTCGGCCAAGTTTTTGTTTGTGAACTCGAACTTCGCATCGATATCAGTGGGACCCATCACATCGTGGGTGCGAACCATGCTGACGCGCAGCTCTTTGAATTGCCGCACCAGGCCGGGAAGTCCGGCCATCACCGGGGCGGGCATGCCGTTCATGCCCTGGAACGAGTGAATTTCTCCAACGATTTTTCCGGCATCCACTTGCAAGGCACGGAAACCGCTCGCGGCGGGGGCCTGGGAGAGCGCGGCAGAGCAGGCCAGCAGAAGAAAGACAGAACAACGGACAATACCCCTCATCTATAAGACTCCTTTGCGAAGCGGGCGGCGCGGAACAGAGACTCGGCGCTCGCCATCAGGAAGCCTAGTACCGGGAGGCAACAGCTCGACCCAGTCCCATAGTCGCTCCTGTCACTACGGCTATCTTTCCCTTCAATCTCATGGATCCCGCTCCGGTTTTTCCTCTTCGGCATCCACGAGCTCCGGAGTGCCTTGAGGCAGAACTTGATTTCGCCATAATATCTGTCGAGAGCTGTTGCGTCTCTAAGGATTATGGAAAGTTTTGTTGAAGCACAACGGCAGCTCAGTAAGAGTCTCGGAACCACCGTAGTATTCCAACATTCATTTCGCGGTTGATTATAGCAATCCGACCATTGGGTATCGCAGCATTAAACCCGGATTTCCCATATTTGCTTCACAAACCAATGCTATTCACATACAATGATGCCGCATCAACAAAGGCTTTCATCTATGTTGAAGCAACAAAAAGCTGAGGATCGAATGGGTGCGCGTAAGCCGAAACCTTCTCAGCCGGACCATGGGTTGACGCGTCGCCGATTCATTCAGGCGTCCCACGCCAGCGAAGACCGCGATAGAATGGTTCGCATAGGGTGCCAATCCTTGGCCAGCTCTGCTGAATTGATCGAATCTGCCGGGATTCCGGTGGGGATTGTCTCTACCGGTGGGACAGGCACATTCTCCGTCTCGGGACAATGTCCTGGAATTACAGAGGTTCAGCCCGGTTCTTATCTCTTGATGGACGCCCCCTACGTCAACCGCGGTGCGTTTTTTCAGCCCACTCTCACCGTACTAACTACCGTCATCAGCAAGCCCATCCCAGGCAGGGCGGTCGTTGATTGCGGTGTGAAAGCGATGAGCGGTGAACGCGGCCTCCCAACCGTGAAAGGCAAGGCTGGCGTCGAGCTTAAAGCGCTTCATGCCGAACACGGCTTATTGGAAATGGACGTCAATTCGGATGCCGGTTTTGAAGTCGGTCACAGAATTGAACTATTGGTTCAATACGCCGATGCCACGATGAACCTTCACAGATGCCTATACGGAGTCCGCTCGTCTAACGTTGAAGAAACATTCCGAATCGAGCATTGACTATGAGAAAGACTGTCAGCAAAATGCAACGCCGAACCTTTCGCAGAACACGCCCAGTTCTAAGTCGCGAGCGAATACAGGCTGAGTCATGCAAGGAGCAATTCAGCTTCATAGAACCTCAGATCAACGCCGAAGGTGTTCATGTCTGGCCGTTCGATCTATCTTGCCCGGTTGACGTGCAGTTTTTGGCCGTCGATGGACGGCAAAACGTTCGAATGAACCGGCACGAGTATTTCGAAGTGACGTACCTGTATGAGGGCTCTACCAACTGTCATATTCAGGATAAGCTGCTGCCCATGAAAAAGGGCGACCTGGTGATCATAGGGAGCACACTCTATCACCGTCTGGAAAGCCGGTCTACAACCCCCGCAACGCTTGCGACACTGTGCTTCGATCCGGAGCTAATTCGCTCCGACGGTGGGAGAGATAGCATGGAATATCTGACGCCGTTCATGCGCCAAGGACCCGATTTCCCTCATATCATCTCTACCGGCACAAGCATTCCGAATCAGGCTTTGGATCTTATGCTCCGAATTCGTCCGGAATTACCGCCCTCATCCCTGAGGAGCCGTCTCGCAGTAAAGACCTATTTGAAGATGATTTTGATGTTGCTCGTGAACCATTACGCACCATACACAGGAACAGTCGGTACTTTTGAGCGGCAGCAACGAGCGCTTGACCGTCTTGCACCCCTTTTCAACTACATCCGGGACAACTGCGAAGATAGGATCCAGATCCGAGAAGCCGCCCGGCTTTGCAACATGGGCGAGTCTCACTTTATGGGTTTCTTCAAGCACGTTACAGGCCTTTCATTTATGAAGTATCTCAACCATTATAGGGTTGAGCGCTCCCAGGCATTACTTGCCAATACAGACGAGCCGATGGCCAGTATAAGCCAGAAAGTCGGATTCTGCGATCAAAGCTACTTCGGAATGGTGTTTCATAAACTTGTTGGCGTGACCCCTGCTGCCTACCGGCGTAGCGTGCAAGGTGAGGATACGGCCAGACGATTGCAGATGGACCACACAGCTCCGATCGGCTCTGAAAAGATTGCGCTCGCAGGGATGCCTCGACAAGAAAACATACCCATCGGGCGTCGGCGTGTAACATCCTACTCAAAGTCATTCCTCAGTCGCTCCGGGACCTAGTAAGCTGCTGGCGAAGTTACCTTCTCGCATTCCGATTCGCCGCTGCATCGGTTCCAGAAGAGGCAACGGGCGCGACGCCAACAGTACTTAAACGGCGGCAGTTGAAGCCCGCGCTCGGATAACCTGCTCTTCGACATAAACTGCCCCTCTCCGAATAAGAAATCATACTCAGTTCTGTGCGGATCTAGGGGTCAGGTCAGGGCATGGCGGAGACAGCCCGCTGCCTGCAACGCCGATGGAGCCTCTACCATGCCGGCGTGCTCACTCTGCTCTATGCCAACCTGATGATCCTTGCGGCCATTGTGGTTTTGCTTGCCGTGCCCTGAGAGCAAGCTACGCATTGCAAAAGGTAAGTCGATAGCATGGCGTGCGGGACGAAAGCGTGTTTCATCATCCTGCCTTGTATCGGGGCACGAGCGGGCGCCGGAGCGCCCTCCAGGCCGGGTCGGGCGAGTGCCGTGCGCTTCGGCTTCGACACCCGCGGGTTCTTGAGCTCGCAATCCCGCCTGTGGCCAATCGCGGCACGGAAAGCGGACAGCCTTATTTTCGTTCGATCTCCGCCATCGTTCCAGGTATGGAAGCTGTTGCCTGCGCGCCGGTGACGGCATGGACCATAGCCCAAAAGTTTTTGAGCGGTGTGTCTAGCTGCACATGATGTGTCGGGGCGAGGATCAGCCCGCCGTCGAAGCCCACTGTCTCCAAACGCTTCAGCACTTCGGCGCGCACCTCTTCGGCGGTGCCGAAAGGCAGTGTATGTTGCTCGTCGATCGTGCCCCAGAAGCTGAGTTTCTCTCCGTACTGCCGCTTCAGCGCGACGGGATCCATGCACCTCGGCTGCACTGGATTGAGCACGTCCAGTCCAATCTCTATTAGATCCGGGATGATTTTCTCTATGTTGCCGTCGGAATGATAGGCCATCTTCACCTCGGGATTGATGCTCTTGAGGCTGGAAAAGAACTCGGCCATTCGGGGTTTAAAGAAACGGCGCCAGGTCCCAGGAGCAAGAAGCATGCCCTGCTGTGTGCCCACGTCGTCGCCTGTCCAAATCATGTCTACACCCAATTCGACCAGCCGTTTGGCGGCTTCCAGATGATAGCGGAATGGAATCTCAAGAATCGCTTCGGCGAGTATCGCGTCCTCTGAAAAATCGATGAGCATCTGCTCGAATCCACGCAACGCCCAGGCTGTCTCAAAGATCGTGGTCACGGTCACGCCCACGATCCAGTAGTCGGTTTTACGAGTAGAGATCAGGTGTTCAGCTTCCTTGTAAAGTTCCGGCCGGTGCGGGTCGGGCGGGCGATAGGTATCGAGCGCGCTACGGTCGGCCAGCGGATGGCTAGCGATGTCGGTGTAGAATCCGCTGCCGAAACGCGTCTCATAAGGCGCGTTCTTCCAACCTACGCCCCACTCGTCGGTATAAGTTTCCCGTCCGCTTGCGTAAGTCTCGTTTGCATAATAGGAGTTGGCCCAGCCGACTGAGGTCAGAAGCATGTCCTGATTCAGCGCGCATTCCAGTTCGTATGTATTCCCACCCCCGTGCGGGTTATGCACCGAACGGCCCGTCTGGTGCATGTCATCGCGCAACCGTCTCGCAAACTCCGGGGTAAAACTGATCTGGATAGGGCAGCGGTCTGGCTTTTCATGACGCAGCGACATGCGAACGCGGTCACGCGGCTTCATAGCGGCTCCAACGGAAACTGGTGTCAATATACTCGCCCGGGAGTGGCGCACGCGGCAAAATCTGTACCGTAGGAACTGAGACAAACTGGTACCGAAGAAGCCTGCAATGGCGAGAAGCAGACAGCATGCGAAAGATCCCTTCGCGCGGCTTCAATGATTGACGTATCCACATGCTTTGCTTCCTCTCTTCGGCGATTGAGCATTCTTTCTCTCAGCCGGTATTCCTAACGAGCGATGCGAATCCAGTCGATGTTCACTCTCTTCCCGGGGGCATCGGCGTATAGAAACCTGAGAGAGTTGACGCCCCGGTTCAGGGGAATGGAGAGCGTCTCCAATCCCTGCACTCGGTCGTTGATGTGAATCTGCTTCGTCGCACCTTGATTGACTTGAAGCTGCAATCTGTCGCTCTGGATTGGGCTGTCTGTATAGGCGACGGTCAGCTGGTACGATCCCGGTTCCGGTACGGCAACGTGATTGAACTGCAGCTCAGCAGGAGGCTCGCCGGGTCCTGCGCCGTTCATCGAAATTGCATAGCCCTGGCTGCACTCGGGACACGCAAGCAGGGAGACAGAATCCGACCGGACATCTCCGGGCCACTCCGCCTCGTAGATCACGCCTCTCCGCCAATCGTAGGTCCCGCTCACTTTCAACATCAGCGATCCGTGCGCCGGGAGTTCCTCCTCGAAGCTCTCCGGGCCTACCTGCAAATCCCTGTGCGCATACAGATCGCGGACCCGAACTCCTCCGGACAGATTCAGATCGCTCCAGCGCAGCGAAACCGTTGCCGGATGATCGGTCAGGTTGAGCAGAAGCACGGCATCGGTCCCGCTCCCAGGCTCACCCAGTGGCTTGGACCATACCTCAAGGCCGGCTGCGTCCTCTTTCACCTTCACAACACCCGCGCCCAGCGGGTCCTGATCGATCGCGATGACTTCGGCATTCGTGTAGATGGCCTTGGTCTCTTCAGTCATGTGCGCTACATCGTTGCCGGCCCAGAGCGGAGCCGCGGAGATCGCCCACATCGCGAAGTGAGTTTGCGCTTCGACTGCATTCAGGCCGCGGTTGCCTACTTCGAGCATGTCCGGATCGTTCCAGCTGTTGGGCGCGCTGAAAACCGCTTCACGAGCGCCCGATTCAAAACGCTGAACAACGTTGGCCCACTCCACTCTGTCCTTCTCGGGGCTGATGTCGGCATCGATTCTCCAAAGCTGCGCCTTGCCTTGAGCCCACGTCCACGGGCGTTCGTTTCCCCAGGAGCAGATATAAAACAACATGGGCCTTCCGGTGGCCTGGATGGCTGCGGCCATGCGCTCATAGACCTCGCGCCCAGTGTGCCCGGGTACGCGATTGCAGTAGTCCATCTCGACAAAATCCATGCCCCACGCCGCGAATGTCCTCGCGTCCTGGCCTTCGTGTCCGTAGCTGCCTTGATAGCGAGGATTGGAAAAACAGGTGTACGGCCCAATATCGGTGTAGGTGCCGGCCTTAAGCCCAAGTGAGTGAATGTAGTCGACCAGGTCTTTCATCCCGTGCTGAAAGCGGACCGGGTCTACTACCAGTGCACCGGATGCATCGCGCCGTGGAGCAATGCACTCCTGAATCAGAACGTACTTGTAGCCAAGGTCGCGCATTCCAGTCGCCACCAGGGCATCCGCTTGTTCACGAACCGTCTGATCGTCGTAGTCGCAGAAAAAATGGTTCCAATTCGCCCAGCCCATGGGCGGTGTGGGGGCAAGGCCCGGTTCGGGATGCGTTGTCTGGCAACGTGCGGACGCGGCGTTAATGAGCATGAGACCAGCCGCCAACGCAAAGCAGGCAATGTAGTCGCGCACTTGGCGCCTGGAGATCGGGATCGTGTGCGGCATGGCGCATTCTCCTTGCGGGGAGCTGCGTTCGCAGCTCGACCGGTCATTCAGGAACTGATGACATCGATTCATTCTGCTTAGAGTGTATTTGGCTCTGTTGAAATCCTCGATACGTGCGAGTAGGGGTTGTCTTGAATCGGGTTAAGCTGAAGGTGCTCTGGGCTCGTCGCCACTGCTTATGGCTGAGGTTGGACTGGTGCGGCTTGCTCGGTTGGCTCTGCAAGTCAGCGGGGCGGTTTTGCCCGCGCAACGCACGAAGTTCAGCAAGCGGCAGTTTACGCAGCCGCAACTGCTGGCTGTGCTTGGTCTGATGCGCTACGAGGACTGGACCTTTCGCGAGGCTTAGGTCCGCTTGGGCGAGCATGCAGAATTGCGTTCCGCCCTGGAACTGAATTCCGTTCCCGACTACACCACACTGTACCGCTTTCTGGCGCGGCTTGATCCGGCCGATGTGACTCGCGTGATGAACGAGATAGTGCGGCGCATGCCAGGAAGGTGGCGAGGTCTTGCCACGGTAGCCGTTGATGCAACCGGGTCTGCGCAGGCTGCAGTGAGCAGCTATTTCATCCGCCGCGTAGAGCACTTCGGCCAGAAGCAGCGCACTTGGAAGCACTGGCTGAAGTGGCTCGCCGTGGTTGATGTGGAGCGGCAAATCATCCTGGCTCAATGGGCTCGCCAAGCGCCATGGAACGACTGTGCCACCCTGCCTGAGTTGGTAACCCAAGCACATAAAAACGCTCCTATGGGCTGCGTGCTGGCCGATGCCGAGTTCGATTCAGAACGCAACCACACCTTCTGCCGCCAACAACTCCAGGCCAATAGCGTTATCCCGGCCAAGCGCCGCTCTAGTTGCAGGGCGTCTGGCGTGCGTTCTCAAATGCGCGAGAACTTCCCCTCCGAACAGTATGCAAAGCGATCCTTGATCGAAAGTGTCTTCTCGGCCGTGAAGCGTAAATTCTCCTGTCGCGCGCCGGGCAGAACTCTACACACCCAATCCCGCCAGGCGTTCCTGCTCGGCTTGGCCTTCAACCTATACCGTCTCTGGCTGCCTGCTTTCCGGCTGCAGGCAAAGTGGATGTCAACAGAGCCAGACTGGTTCTAGTGACTTTTCTTATAGCCATTTGCGTTCTTCCGCGTTGGCCGATTATTTGACGCTGCTCAGATGAGTGGTATTTGCGGTGCGCCACTCACCAGCGTGACCAGTTCCATGGGCGCTATCGTGAAGGTCACATCGCCGTTGCTCATTATGACCGACCCCTGGTAAGCATCCCGCACGGCGGAGCTTGAACGGTATAGGCTGAAGCGAACGGTGCCCGCGTTCGCCAGTTCCGCGACATGATAGGTGATGTTGTAGGTTGCCGCCGGCTGATAGATGGCTTCGTCTGGAGGTACTGGGGGTCGCCATTTGGGTAGCCAATCCGGCTGGCTGGTCAGATTGACGACGTTCAGGCCCCAGGAGCCGTCACTATTGCGCCCGGCGGACCCGATGATCGCCGGCTTGTCGCCATAGGTAAAACACATCTCCTGATAGACGCGCTCTCGGGTATCACTGCTGGTGGACCGCCGAAGCACACAACCATCTTGGAAGGCACGCCGCAACTGCTTGTAATAGTAATACACGAGAAACGGCTGATGGTTGCCCGTGTTTGGGTCATAGCCCATAATCCGTGTTGCGTTGTCGTTGGGGTCGTATGAATCGTAGGCCAAAAAATGCATCCATACATTGGCGCCGAAATTAATATCATTGCATGCTTTTGCGGCAAACTTTGCTGCAAGACCCGCATCGTTAAAGCTCTGGGGACCGTTAGCGTCCCCTTCCGTTTGCCAGGATTCCTTGCCCGGAACATTGGTCAGGTCGTAGTAGGCGGGGGTATAAGACATATTGGCCGAATGCATGGCAAAGACTGACACGTCGGCAAGCGCGACAGGATCGTCTACGATATTTTGAACGTACTTCATGCCACCGCTATCAACATTGGCACATTCCGGTGAGACGATTTTCACATCCTGAAGTCCCCTCTTGTCCAGTTCTCTCCGAAAATCCTTCACCAGCTCCGCAGCCCGGGTGGGCGGATAGTGTGCGTGGCTCGTAGGATCGTCCGGTTCATTGTCTGTCGTCGTATACGGAAAAACCATGCCGCCTGCCTTGCAGTCCGCGATCATTTGCGCATGACGGGCCACATAGGCGTCAAAACCTTCGGCTAGGGGATTTCCTACGGAGCCATATAGCCAAATCATCTTAGGCTGGACCGAGTTGATGTCATCGTAGAGCTTTTTGTAGCTGGATAGCATTCGGTCTCCGGTGGGGGCCCAGCGCGGGTCACTCCACAGTTTGCAGGCCCGGAAACCAAGACCGTCCTTGCCCCAAATCATCCTCGCCATGTCCAGACGGCTATCCAATGGCAGCCCCGAGTAATTTTTCGGCACTGATTGTGTCGCGCCCATAGCAGTCAATGTATGCTGCGCTCCGGAAGCGGCGGTGATTTTCATCTTGAGAGTTGCATCACGGCTGGCTCCTTTCAGCCGTACACCATGCATTGCGGCCAGAGCTCCGATCCCGATCGCTGAATTCTTTAGGAATGCGCGTCTTTGCATTTCATCTCCTCTTTGAGAGGAGACTCCGGAATTAGTCTTTTTGTATAGTGGGACTCTCTTCCAATTTGAGAGGAAACTCCGGAATTATTTTTCTGTATAGTGGTACTCTCTTCCAATTCAAGATGAGCCTGAGCTGCCTCCCTCCCTTTGTCCGGCCGAAGAGAGAGTTCTCTGATAAATGATGGGCCCGGCTAGAACTGGACGAATTGGAAGGTTAGTATTTCGGCGTTACCGACCCTTGTTCAGGGCGGAGGATTTTGCAGATGGAAAGAAGAGTTCTTCGGCAAACCAGATCGTAGGGGTGTTAAAGCATGCTGAGGCGGGCGTGCCAGCGGTGGACGTGATCCGGAAGACAGCTATCAGGGAAATGCTATTCCCTGATACTGGGGTAATAATTCCCTGTTCCGTGCGGCTCGAAAACTGCGATTGTACAGTTGGAACTTGCGTGTATTCAGTGTCATAGAGAAGTCCGCAGGCAAGATTTTGGGTCAAAATTTGCGAATTTCCCTATATTTTCCCTGTTAGCAGGGAATTTGGTTCAGAGAACGGTTCGCACCAGACTCACCCCACCGCCATAGAGTCCTTAAAATCAATGATTTATCGTTTGCTTTTCAGCCGGGCTCGCATTTCCGGCCGAATTTCTGGATCTTTGCGCGTAAAGGATGCCGGAGAGAATTCTCTGCCTGCTTCAGTTTCCCGATAATTCCCCGCGATTCTCTGAACTCGAATTCGGCGGATCCCTTTCGATCGATGATCCGCCCGGAAGCAAAGAGTTTCGAAGCCACTCTCTTCGGCGAGATCGCTAGGGCAGTGCGTTGCGGGGTAGGAACGGACCCGCAAGGATGGGAAGCGAAAAACGCCGGCAACATCGGCGATTGCAGCGCGGGAAGGGCGGAGCACCCTTCCCAAATCCGCGCGCGTCTCGCCCGACCTACAATTCAAGAATGGCGATAATCCCCGAAAACTCTGACCCCGTGGCCCTGACCGCACAGGCAGACATTCACAGGTTTTATGTCAAGGTCGTCCAGCCAGCACTGAAGGAGTTCGCACCTGGAAATGATGTCAAGGGTTCGGAGACGACGGATTTAGAAGTCTTTCTTGAAGCTGCCCGTCAGAATACACACAATTCGCTTTGCTACGAAATGCGTCGAGCTTTTGCACTTGTTATTGGTGCACTATTCGAACGTCAACTGCGATTCTGGCTATCGGGGAAGACATCTTCCGCCACAAAGGAAATCGAAAAGGAGAAGTGGCCGGCGTTGGTCGAACGGACGAAGACGGCGCTCAGAACGGCCGTGATCCCGGAAATGGCGGATCTCGAGACCCTCTGGTCAGTGGCGAATGCGGTGCGCCACGGCAATGGAACTGCGACAACCAAGCTATTGACACATGCGCCGCAGTTCTGGAACCAGGCCCGACGAGTAACTAAATTGGGCTGGAAATCCGATCTGGTGGGCAACTTGCGAATCAGCGATGCCGATTTGGAAGAATATGTAATCGCGGTATTAAGATTCTGGCGCAGGGCAGGTGCATCGCAAATTCCAATCGTCTAGTGCTCAATCCATAAACCTCGTAGAGCGGGCCATTCGCCTACAATGGAGGAAGCTCACGGACAGCTAACCATTCATCCCTTAACGCGACCTGGGAGCTAATATGCCGTTTTATTCGGTGACGTATATTCTGCGGAACGAGGAACGCTGCGAGCCTGCGCGTTTTCTTTGCAACAAATGTGGCTCAGAACCGACTTGGCACAGTGGTGCTGCCGACCGGCCGGATCTTCCAATTCAGCTTCGCTGTGACGCCTGCTTTAGTCAGTGCGCAGAATTTCTCACGGAGGAACTGAAAAACGAGGAGATAGCGGAGATTCATCGACGTGCGCTCTTGCTAAATGCTCCCTTGCGCTTTGAACAGCCAAAGTTCGGATCGAAGCGAACGTGACCATGCGTCATCGCTAGAAGTGCCGATGCTAGAGGTGTCTGACGCAAGGAGATGAGATGGAAATTCGGGATCGTCTCGAGGTGTACAAAACGCTCTTCGAAACATGGCGGATCGAAGTGAATTCTCATTGGCAACGCAGCTCGTACTTTGCCGCATTTGAAACCGTCGCGGTGACCGCGTGCTGGAAGTTGTTAGAAGAGACGAAGTCTGTATGGGCTGGGATTCTCCTCGCAATCCTGGGAATCTTGTTGACGGAGATCTGGCGTAGAAACAACGAAAAGACGCACTTCTATGCAGTTTATTGGCTTGGTAAAGTCACAGAAATTGAGAGAAGGCTTTCGGTGGACGCCAAAGAATCGCTCGCATTTGCGACAGAGATTCTGTACCGCCCTCGGACCGGATGGCTGAGACATCGACACCTCGTTCAGGCAGTCCCAATGATCTTCTTTGTTGCTTGGGTGACGCTCTTTGGCTTGGGAGTATCGCGTGAAATCGCCGGTCGGCTTTGGCCAATGGCCTACCTAGAAGGGAAGACAATTCACGAAATGACATCGCTACTTGTTGCAGTTGCATCTCTACTGGTCGGTGACCTGCCCCCGTTTTCTCAACCATTGATAACTGGAGTTTCCCGGTTTTGGTTTGGCTTCGAGACTGACCCGTAGCCGCCGTCGTCGTAGAGCAGCGCGACCGTGCTGCCCATGGACATCAGATGGTTTTCCGAATCGTAGCTGAACGTCTTTCCGCCGGCCGCCAGGACGTTGCCGTTCGCATCGTAGCTCTCCGAGGACACTTCATCGTCGGCGTTGTAGCCCCAACTACCCGACGGGATGCCGGTGAGCGACGAAGCCTCGGAAAGCCTGTTCCCTACCGGGTCCAGTCCATAACTCACGCTGCCATTGTTGTGGCTCGGATCGAGGCTAATCGCCTCATTTGTCAAACGATAAATTCCGTCGTAGGTCCAGTTGACAGTCCTGCCGCTCGACTCCGTCTCATTGGTCAGATTGCCGGTTGCGCCGCGCTGGTACGTATATCCTGCAACCGATGAACTTAAGGCGGAGACACGATTGAGCTGGTCGTAAGAGAAAGTGGTTTGCAGCCCGTTGGGGTACGTCGCAGTCGCAATATTATTCGCCGAGTCGTAGGTATAGCTCGTCGTGTTGGAACCGTTCAGGTTGCCGTCTACCACCGCGGTCAGCCGGTTCAAATCGTCGTAGCTGTAGCTGACCGAGACGCCGTGGGCGTGGTTCGAACTCATCGATTCCAGATTTCCCGCTGCATCGTAAGTGTAGCTCAGAGTGCCTTCCGGCGTCGCTTTCGAGATGAGCCTGTCCATCGAATCATACGAGTAGGTGGTCGTGCCCGACGCGTCGCTCATCGTCTGGCGCTTGCCGGTGGCCGTGTAGGTGAAGCTCACCGTGGCCTCGCCTGTCGTGGCGCGGCTTAGCAGACGGTTGAGCTGGTCGTAGGTGTACGTCGTGGTGACGCCGTTGAAGTGCGTCACCGTGGCGAGGTTGCCGTTCTGGTCGTACTGCCGCGTCTCGGCCAAAGTGGCGTCGGGCAGCGTCTTCTGGGTCAGCTCGTTCAGCACGTCGAAGTAGTTGACCGTGGC
>Ga0187853_10002043_pt1 | contig 17387 bp, 13 predicted proteins | sample June2016WEW_6_10_2_FD_132417 | JGI IMG/M metagenome (GOLD analysis project Ga0187853, IMG submission 132417) | Peatland microbial communities from SPRUCE experiment site at the Marcell Experimental Forest, Minnesota, USA - June2016WEW_6_100 | ecosystem: Environmental > Terrestrial > Soil >... | reverse complement strand
CGATTGGACCAAAGCCCAGCGGGTTATTCTGCCTAATCTGAAGCCCTCGCTCCGGACGATTTCTCTGCGGCTGCCGGAATCGGTCATCGCTCGGCTCAAGGTGTTGGCCAACAAGCGCGACGTTCCCTACCAGTCGTTGCTCAAAGTCCTTTTGACCGAGCGGCTGAAAGAAGAAGAAGTAATGAAGTAATCAGTTTTCGGTTGTCAGTTCTCAGCAGAATCCCTCTATGAGGTTGTTGACTGGAAACTGAATACTGACAGCTGATGACCGTTCTTCTGGCTGACGGGCTGCGCTTCCGCCTTCAACGCCAAAATCGTAATGACCAGATAAGAGCCGCGCACCTCAATGACGGAGGTGTGCGCTTCTCGCTTCTCAAAGGTGACGTAGATCACCGCATTGGCCGGAATCGAGAACTATTGTAGTATTTAAAGATTGAAGGAATGCATGAGACGCGGCCATTCTAAAACCCGCTTTGGGCCCAGTCGGCAAGGCGCTCTGAGCCTCTTTCTGCTGGCTGCGATCGCGGTTCAGCCGCTGAACCTGTCAGGCTCCTGCGCCGCGTGCAAGGCGGGCAGCGCCGCGCCGCAACACGATTGTTGCCCCAAGCCCGAAGGCGCCGCTTCGGCCTCGCGGCCGTCCTGCTGCCTGACCCTTTGCGCTCAGAACCGAAACCCGAATTACCTGGTGAACCCCCGCGACGCGTCTGGCAGCCCCGAGTTGCGCCCAACGGGAGCGCAAACCGTTGTGCCCGCGCTGAGCGTCAGCTTCAACCGGACGAACGCCCATTTCTTCTCGCAAGACATTTCGCCGCCGGTCAATCCCCTGTACCAATCCTGTCTGCTTCGTATCTAGCCATCTCCCTACCCTTAGTGTGATCTGCGCCCAGGCGCTGGAAGCATTCGTGTCCGCGCTGGAGCTGTAGTGGCAGTCGGAGCCTGCTCGCCGCGGCGAGACCGCCGAGGCTGCGGGCGCCAACGGACACGGCAGGAGGCGCTCAGAAAATGCCGCAAGAAGCGTGGCCATTGAAACACCGCAGGAACGAGAACTGGCGATAATGAAAACGAGATTCTATTTTCGACTGGCCTTAATAGCACTGGCGATCCTGATTCCCGCCGTTTTGGTGCGAGCGCAATCAGCACCGTTCCGGTGGCACAGGCACTCTGGCCTGTGCCGAAGGGCCCTGGACCGGTCAATCTGGCAGAGGCAAGAGTGCCTGTGCAACCAGGCTGCATCCGCCACGCCGGCCGCGCCGGAATCTCAAAACGCGGCGGACGCGAAGCCCGACGACCCTTTCGCCGGCGTCACCGCAAAGCCGAGCCCGCAAACAGAGGCCGAGCAGCCCGCGCGCTCCTGGACGCAGAAGTTTTTCGGGGAAAATTTCGGATTCAGGAAAGAGATTTTTTTGCAGGTTGATACGAGCCAGGACGGCGACGTTGCCAGCCGCCAGTCGGTGGGGTTTGAGGCGCTGAAGAAATTCTCCACTGAGACTGCGACCGTGGCGAGCTTCGACTTCCAGGCGCGCCTCGTGCGCCGCGACAATTACATTCCGGCCATCGACGATATGGACGGCCAGCTTCGCCCCGGCTGGGCGTTCGAGTACCACAACCTCTATCTCGATCTTTACAACGTTTTGAATCCGGTTTTGGGCGACGCGCAGCGCGGCAAAGTCATCGGGCGCTTCAATTTTCGCGCCGGACATTTCTACGTTCCCTTCGGCCTCAATCTTCAGACCGACACGCACGGCACCGTGCTGCAACTTTCCAACGAGCGCAACTTCGGCTTTGAGCGCGACTGGTACACGGGCTTCTGGGGCGCCATCAACAAGAGCCTGAACTATGACGTGTACTACCTCGCGGGCTCCGGTTACGACCTGAGATTCAAAGGGCAGAGCGGGCTCGGCGCGCTGCGAATCAGCCTGGCGAACAAGTACAGCTCGCAATACGGACTCGAAGGCGGAGTTTCGATTTTGGGCGGCGGGCGGCTTTCGCCTGACATCGCAGACATGGAACGCAGCCAGAATGCTGCCGCGAATGTTGACGCCAACTGGTCCACCAACCCTGGCGGGTTTGCGCCGAATTCCACAATTCAAACGCTGCGATTCGGCCTCGATGGCCGCTACCGAAAGCCGGTGCCAACGGGCTTGTTGACATTGACCTCCGAGCTGAGCCGAGGCCGCGACAACTCCAGCGCCGTATCGATGCAGCTTTACCAGGCGGAATACCTTCGCGCCTCGCGACGTTGGGGCTTCACGACGCAGTACCGGCGCTTTGGGCAGGAGAAATTGGGAGCGGAGTCCTCGATCATCGGGGAAATCGCCTGGTATTTCCGCAATGATGTGGCCAACTCAAACGTGCACGCGATCAGGCTGAACGTCGAGCGCCAACTGGAGCGAATCACCGGGCGGCCCGGCGTGGTGGTGACGCTGCAATATTACATATATCGATAGGAGGGTGAAATGAAAAGCGTGTCTCTATTCTTAGCAATGGTTGTTCTGGCCGCGCCGCAGCAGGTGTTTGCGGCGATCGGTTGCACGCTGAGCAATCCGGCCGAGGATTTGAAGTATCTCTACCCCGACATGACGACTTACAAAGAGGAGCTCGATGAGTTTCCCCGGCTCAGCGGCGGCGCCGAGCTTTTCAAGGCCCTGCGCGCCCGCCTGGGCAGCGACCTCGATCCGATCTATGAGACGTATGAGACGCCCTACACGGTCTACAGCATCTTCAAAGGCCAGGCCAAAATTGGAATCGTGCATGGCGTGAACGTCCCGGGCAAGGGGGGAGTGATCCAGGTGTTTCTTTCGGTGGACCCGAAGACCGCCGCCATCAGGAGCTTTTTCTTTCAGCGGCTGGAGAGCCCCGCCGCGCGACAGCTCCGTAGTAAGGAATTCCGCAGCCAGTTCGATGGCCTGACGCTGGCCGACTTCTACAAGCACGATTATTTCGCCGCCGTCGAGCCAGGCGCGAAGGCGGACAAGGTGGGCGCCATCAAGCCGCCGGCGCTCGATGCCGCCGGACGCCCTGACTACGACGCCTCGCTGCGCGGCATACGAAAGAATTTAATTCTTCTGGATTTTTTCGTGTACGGCAGAAGGTTTGAACCTTTTTTCGAAAGAGCCCAGCAGGCAGCGAAGCCGGCGAAATCCCCCAAGGCAACGAAAACTGAAAGGAGTGGCTTATGAGAAACATTTTCATTCTCTGCGCGTTGATTCTCGCCCTCGGCGTCGCGCTCGTTTGGCGGGGCACGCGTTCGCCGAGCAAGTTCGGCACATTCACCGGAGCGCCCAAGGCCGAGGTGGCCGACGTTATCAGTCGGCCGCAGGCTTTCCTGCACAAGACGGTCGCCATCGACGGCGATATTCGTGAGCAGTGCGTGACGATGGGCTGCTACTTCTATTTCTTCTTGGGCAAAAACTCGCTGCGAGTCGATTTGCAGGAGATCGCCATGACCGCGCCGCGAAGGAATGGACGCCCGGCGCGCGTTGAGGGCCAGATCGTGCCCTACGGCGACGGGTATGAGTTTGTCGCCAGCGCAGTGGAATTCAAATGAGCCCGGTAGCACAGGCACTCTTGCCTGTGACGAAGGTTTCTGGAGCTGTCAATCTGCCACAGGCAAGAGTGCCTGTGCTACGGCTGAAAGTGAGGAGGAAATTTATGGAGAACGATTTTGAGAAAGATGCGTTCGTGCTGCCGCGATACGTCGCGCTCGCCACCAGGAATCTGCGCCGCAGGCCGGTGCGCACTGCATTGACGGTGGCGGGCGTCGCGCTCGCCGTGGCGGTGGCCGTGGCGCTGGGAGGCTTCACGCTGGGCTACCGCGGCGCCATCGACAAGAGCATCGACATGCTCGGCTTTCAGGTGATGATCATGGCCAAGGGTTGTCCTTACGAGGCGGCCACCATGATGCTGAAAGGCGGCACAGGGCTGCTCTACCTGCCCGCCAACACCTACGACCAGGTGAAGGGCGATCCTGATATCGAAAGCATCACCCCGATATTCATCGGCGTGGCGCAGAAACAGGGTAGCGGCATTCGCGACGACGCATCGTCCAGCAGTTTTTCGGTGATCAGCGGCATCGACGTGCCGAGCTACCTGGTGATGAAACCGTGGGTCACTTTTAAGAAGGGCCCTGGGTACTCCGGCGGCCGGTGGTTCACGCAAGGCAGCAAGGACGAGGTGGTGATTGGGTACGAGGCCGCCGAATACGAGCAACGCAAAGTCGGGGACACGTTCTACGCCTCCATCACGCCCGCGGGAAAGCCCGACCCCGTCATGCACGAGTTCAAAGTGGTTGGCGTGCTGGACCGGACCGGCACGCAGGACGATGGAACAGTCTTCCTGCCCATCGACGTGGCGCGCGAATGCTTCAACCGGCCCACGCAGTTGACCATTCTCGGCATCAAGCTGAAGCAGTTCAACTCATTCAAGATGCGCGAATTTGAAACTCGCTGGCTGAAGCTGCCGGAGGTTCAGGTGGTCGGGCTCCAACAGGTGAAGAACACGCTCGTCAGCCTCGTGGCCACCGCCCAGACCATGATCGCCGCCGTGGCCGCCGTCGCCGTGATCGTGGCGCTGATCGGCGTGATCAACACCATACTGATGAGCGTTTATGAGCGCACGGCGGAGATTGGCATCATGAAGGCCCTCGGCGCGCGGCGGAGCGGCGTCTTCCAACTTATTTGGCTGGAGACGCTCATGATTTGCCTGGCAGGCGCAGTTGCCGGTTCGTTGATGGCCGTGGTGGGCGCGGGGCTGGTTGAAAGGGCGATCAAGGCGCTGGCCGACCTTGGCGTGTCGGGCTCGATCGTGCGCATTACGCCGGGCATTGTTGGCTACGCCGTGCTCGGCGCGGTGATTCTGGGATTCTTCGGCGGACTCTATCCGGCCTGGCGCGCGTCTTCGATGCGTCCGGTTGAAGCGATCAGCAAAGGAGTATAACCATGGAAGATATTCTTATCGCAGCGCATGGACTGAAGCGGTATTACGAGCGCGGAAGCGAGACGGTGAAGGCTCTGGACGGCGTGGATCTGCTTATTCGCGCGGGCGAGATGGTGGCGATTCTCGGCCCGTCCGGCTCGGGTAAGACCACGCTGCTGAATCTTCTCTCTTGCCTCGACGCGCCCACCGGAGGCACGCTCACGGTCGCAGGAAGGTCTGTGGCGGGACTCTCCGAGGATGAATTGGTGGAAGTCCGGCGCGGCGTGCTCGGCTTCATATTCCAAAATTTTTCGTTGCTGCCGACCTTGACGGTTTCAGAAAACGTCGAGCTTCCGCTGATGTTCCTGAACCGCCGCCCCAACCGGCAGAGGACTCGGGAAATCCTGGAGCTGGTCGGGCTCAGCGCGCGCGCCGACCACTTGCCTCGAGAGCTTTCCGGGGGGCAAATGCAACGGGTGGCCATCGCTCGAGCGCTGATGGTGGACCCCAAAATTCTGGTCGCCGATGAGCCGACGGGGAACCTCGATAAGACCACGGGAGAATCCATCATCGCATTATTCAAACGACTCGCCGCAGAAGAAGGGCTGGCGGTCCTTTTGACAACTCACAACACGGTCTTCGGCTATGAGGCAGACCGGGTTATTACACTGGAAGATGGCCGGATCATTAAAGAGGAACAGCCCGCATGCATTTCGGACTGTGCGCTCGAGGGCTAAGAGCGGGTAGCGCACAGTGGTTCTTTAACTGTGCGGCTCGTTCCCGGTAGAAACAGAAACTCGAAGATCGAACATGGCGTGGGCGGAAATTGGAAACTGGAAATTGGAAAATGGCACTCAAGTACAGTGGCGAGTGGCGAGGGGTATGTGGCAAGCGCCGACTCCGACATCGAAACTGGAAAATGGGGCAGGAATTAGGAATTAGGATTTGGGAGTTAGGGAACTTGGGGAAAAGGCTGCGTTGACACGATGGCGAGGTAGCCTTAGACTTGCGGTATGGAAATCCATTTCACACGCGAGCAGGAGGCAAAGCTTTCGCAGATCGCCGCTGAGAAAGGGAAAAATGCTGAGCAGTTGGTGGCCGATGCGGCGCTGCGCCTGCTTCAGGATGACGCCCAGTTTCGTTTGGCGGTTCGAAAGGGTATTGAGCAAGCCGATCGCGGTGAACTGATCGAGGAAGAAGAGATGAACGCGCGCGTCGAGCGGATGTTCAAACCGTGATGCGAATCCGCTGGACTCCCGCAGCAGCAGACGACTTGGGGCACATCAAAGACTACCTGCAGGAACATTCACCGCGCCACGCACAGCCCACTGTGATTGAGCTATACGAAACCATCCAGTCGCTGAAGAAGATGCCGCATCGTGGCCGCGTGGGGCGCGAACCGGGAACGCGCGAATTGGTGTTCGCCGGGCTTCCCTAATCTTGCCGTATACCGCCTCAAAGACCAGTTCATCGAAATCTTTCACATTTACCACGGCGCACAGGCCCGACCCTAATCCAGGCCGTGCCGCGAGGGCCCCCGACGGCACCCACACTTAGCGCCCTTCTGAGCGCGGGCATTCGCTCAGAGGCAGAAATTCGAAACCGGCGCTTGAGAACAGTGGCACGTGGCAAGGGGCATGTGGCAAGCCCGACGGCGCCTGCCGCTGTGGGGCGCGAAATTGACAAAGGCAGAAACTGGAGAGAACGGAAACTGGAAATTGGAAAATGGGAAGAGCAGGAATTAGGAGTTAGGGATTAGGGGAAACCATAGGGACGGGTGGCGAGGGGCAAGTGGCGGGTCGAAATTCGAAAATGGAAATTCGAAACTCGCACTCGAAAACAGTGGCATGTGGCAAGTGGCACTTAGAACAGTGGCGAGTGGCAAGTGGCAAGGTGAAGAAAACCAGCAGACAGTAGACGGCAGGTGGCAGATCGTAGGTAGCAGGTGGGGAATCCAAAACTGAGAACTGATTGTTGACAACTGCCGGGCCGTAACGAGCGCGCGCGAAATCATCTAAGCAACATCCAGGAGGCTGATGAAAAGGTCGGTTGCGCTGTCATTCTGAGCGAAGCGAAGAATCTCAGTATTTTGAGAATCAAACACTTCCGAGAACCTTCGTCGCCTTCGGCTCCTCAGAATGACATTTTTCATCACGCTGATAGTCGTTCATCCACCGGTTAAGTCACGGGTTTGCCGGAACTAGAATTTGACCATGACGCCCAGGCTGAGCGTAGCTTGGCCCCGGCGAAGGTCTGGGAACCAGACGTTGCTGGGCCCGCCGCAGTTCGCCTCCGCGGTTGCGAGGTCCGTTGCCCCGGACGGGGCTCCGGTAATGCAGGCGTATTGGGCGGGAGCACCGTTATTCCCGCCGGGAGGTGTAATTCCGCCCCGGCCCGTCCAATACGGCACATCCGAGTGGCGATACCCGGTTTCCATCCACCACGTGATGTACTGTCTGGGCATCCACTGGAGACCAACCGAGCTATCCCACATGTGGGCCGGTTGGCCGGGATTCTCTGTGAAGTAGGGCGTGCCGGAGACGGCGTCCGCACCATCAATTGGCGGCAGCAAAGTGAGATATCGGCCGGGGTTGTTCATCATGCCTCCGCCGAATGACAGAGCATATTTGTCCTTCGCGAACCAGATCCGGTTGTAGCCCATCCAACCCAGGAAGGCATCCTTGGTTGCCCCGCCGAAGCACCTGAGGCCGCCCCCATACTGGCAGCCCGCATCTCCGGTCAGGGAGAACGCCATCTTGGTAATTCCCGTGCTCTCCGGCTTGTTGTAGTATCTGACCTCGACGCTATCGTCGGTGTGGATGCGCTCGGTGTTCGGAAGCCCCAGGTTATCTTGTCCGTTGCCATAATTGTTGAACACGAGCTTGAGCCACTCCTTGGGCATGTACAGAATCTGACCTCCGAAACCCATGTGGCCGTTGTACCGGTTGTAGGACTGCCATCCGTTGATGATCCAGGGCTCAATCTTGAGCTTGTTAGTGGGAAACCATTGGATTCGCACTCCATTGAAAAACCAGGGTGTGTTCGAGGAAACGAACGACGGCTGGTAAATCCAGTTGTCGAAATTGTAGTAGCTGAAGAGGCCGATGTAGGACACGAAGATTCCAGCATCGACGTTCAAGCCGTGGTTCACGTTGAAGTGATAGCCGCCCCAGGCCTCCAAAACATATTTATAGGCCCCGCGAACATCCCATTGGCCGACCCCGGCGCTGGCGTCATTGCGCGGGGTCGTGGTCGCAAATAAGCCGTCCATAGTCAGGATCCTGCCGCGCACGTTTTGCCAGTGGAAGTCACCGCCGATGCTGATCTGCTCTATCTGAACTTCGCCGGACCGGAACGACTCCGTCGCGCCGCCCATCGAGTGATCCTTCGGCTGATTAAAGTCCTCCATGAAGTGAGTATCGAATCTAACCTCCGGGGTGAAGAATTTCGTGTCCAGCACCGTGTCTTTGTTGCGCGGGGTGCCGTTTAACCAGGTAAAGTCGCCGTATGCGAATGGGGTGAAATTGTCCACTCCCGTGGTGGCCTCGGGGGCCGACAGGGCTTCCGGGAGGCTGGGCGCAGGGGGAGCGGCGGGCTGTGCTGGCTGGGGTATGGCAAACTTGCCGCTGGGTTGTGGTTGCGCGGCGGTCGGAGCTGGGCCTCCAGGCGGGGTCGGAGGCAGCAGCTTGGCCGGTGGCAAGGCAGCAGCCGGATTCAGCGAAGCCAATGAAGGCTCGGTCCCCGGAATTGTCTTGAGGCCTGCCACGGTTTGGCTGGCATCCTTGGATTCCAGAACGGCCAGTCGTCGCTCCAACTGATCCACACGTTCGAGCAATTGCTTCTCCCGCTCGGTGAGCGGTGCGTTGCCCGGCTTCTCGCCTGCCGATTGGCCGTGCGAGTCAGCGGTCAGGGCTTGACCACTCGATCCGCCGGCACGGTTCGGAGCGGCGATAGTGAGATCAACCTGAAGATTCTCTTGCGCCGCCAATTGCAGCGTCGTAACAGAAGAGCTCGCGAGCCCATCCTTGCTGGCCGTCAATTGGTAGTGGCCCGGTTTGAGGTTATCGACTTCGAAGGATCCATCGACGCCGCTCACCACGGTGCGATCGGTGTTTTCTTCGACGCTGTGTACTTTGATTTGCGCTTGCGCCAGCGGCAGTCCGCTGGAGTCGCGTATGACGCCGCGAAGGTCGCCGAAGATCGATGCTCCTGAAGCAGCGGACGACAACGTCAGTGCCAGGAGTGCTGCAAATACACCATGACATTTCGACATTTTGAGAACCCTCCGAACACAAATCACCCAAGGCTGGTGATGGTATCCCGCCACGGCCAGCATGAACTCAGGCTAGAAGACGAGGCGTGAAGAAGGCATGAAGATAATCTAAGGATTTCGTAAAGGGGTGAAATCCAGCCTGAGCGGGCTGCGGCGCGTTCGCCTTTATCCTTCCTCATTGGGTCAAGATCCTTGCTACCCCCGCGTCGTAACACCGAACGCCTTTCATCACTTCTTCGCAAAACTTTTGGCGCTTTGCCGCTGGCTTGATCTGCTGATTGATTGAGCCGACCCATCGACACTAAGGGTCGAAAGGAATTTGCGTCAAATAGATAGTTTCTTGGGGCGAGATAAAACCAGCTTAGCCAAAAAAAATCTTTTGGCGTAGATAAGAAAGACTGATTTGCATTTTTGGTCTCAAGGGGCCCAGATAGGTTTACACTCTAGCGGCGTTTTCATTTCGCAGGCGCAAGCCTGAATCTCAAACACATGGGGGGATGGTTCGAACATGACACCGAAAGAGGTAATGAAGTTCATCAAGGACGAGGGCATCCAGATCGTCGACCTGAAGTTCGTCGATATGCCAGGACTCTGGCAACACTTCTCAATCTCGGCGCGCGAGTTCGAGGAAGAAGTGTTTACGGAAGGCGCCGGATTCGACGGCTCGAGCATCCGCGGCTTTCAGGCCATCAACGAAAGCGACATGCTTTTGATGCCGGACCCGGACGCCACTTTTGTGGATCCCTTCACCGCCGTACCGACGCTGAACATTATCTGCGACGTGCGCGACCCGATAACGGGCGAGTTGTATTCCCGCGATCCGCGTCACGTGGCGAAGAAGGCCGAGGCGCATCTGAAGTCATTGAAAATTGCCGACCGCGCCTATTTTGGCCCCGAAGCCGAGTTCTACATCTTCGATAGCGTCCGCTTTGACCAGTCCTATAATTTCGGGCATTACCACATCGATTCCGAGGAAGGATTCTGGAACAGCGGCAAGGAACAGATCAACGGCGAGCCCAACCGCGGCTACAAGATCCGCTACAAGGAAGGCTACTTCCCCGTCGCACCCATGGACACGCAGCAGGACATTCGGTCCGAGATGATGCTGACCATGGAGCGCATCGGGATGCGCGTCGAGGTCCATCACCACGAGGTCGGCACCGCAGGTCAAACCGAAATCGACATGCGCTTCGACACGCTGACCAAGATGGCCGACAACCTGTTGAAGTACAAATACGTCACCAAGAACGTGGCCAAGAAGCACGGCAAGACGGTCACGTTTATGCCCAAGCCGCTCTTCCAGGACAACGGTTCCGGCATGCACGTGCACCAGAGCTTATGGTCAGGCAAGAAGAATCTCTTTTTTGACAAAGGCGGTTACGCCGGACTCAGCGAGGCGGCGGTGCATTATATCGGTGGCATCCTGAAACACGCGCCGGCGCTCCTGGCGTTCTGCGCGCCCACCACCAATTCCTACCGGCGTCTGGTGCCCGGATATGAAGCGCCGATCAACCTGATTTATTCGCAACGGAACCGCAGCGCCTGCGTGCGAATCCCGATGTATTCGCGCAGCGAAGGTGCGAAGCGGCTGGAGTTTCGGTGCCCTGATGCTTCGGCCAATCCCTATCTCGCATTCAGCGCCATGCTGATGGCCGGCCTGGATGGGATGGCCAACAAAACCAAGCCGCCCGAGCCGATCGATAAGGACTTGTATGAGCTCGAGCCCGAGGAGAAAGCCAAAGTGAAGTCGACGCCGGGCAGCCTGGAGGAAGTCCTGAACGCCTTGGAAAAGGACCACGACTTCCTGCTGAAGGGCGATGTGTTCACTCCCGACTTGATCGAAACCTGGATTGAGTACAAGCGCAAGAAGGAAAACGACGCGGTGCGCCTGCGGCCTCACCCGTGGGAATTCGCGCTCTACTTCGATATTTAGAAATTACGATTGTTCTCTGTTGCAAACGCCGAGAGCTGGTTCGTCCGTATTTCAGTAAGTCAGTACTTCAGTAAGTCAGTTCTTCAGAAACTGACGAGCTGAGGTACTGACGCACCGGTGAACCGTTCACTGACGGCGGACAACAAACCAGCCGCAAACTTGTGCGGACTTCCGGCTCGGGCGCCAATTCATCCCCCCACGACCAGCGACCAAGTCAGGAAGTCCGCTCCAATTCTATCGCTGCTCTCGGCCGTCAGCATTCAGGCATCGGACATGGATTCCCGCTTGCGCGGGAATGACGGCCACAGTCACCCCCGCGAAAGCGGGGGGCCACTGATTGCTGACGGCTGATCGCTGACCGCTTCGCACTTGCCACATGCCACTTTCCACTGCTCTATTCGTACCTCAGCGCCACCATGGGGTCGACCCTGGTGGCTCGGCGAGCCGGGATGTAGCTGGCCAAAAGCGCCACCCCGATGAGGGTTAACGAGACGACCATAAACGTCAGCGAGTCAGCGGGCCCGACGCCGTAGAGCAGGCTCGACAAAAGGCGGGTGAGCGCCAGCGCCCCGGCGAGGCCAATCCCAACGCCCGTCAGCGCGACCCGCGCGCCCCGCCCCATGACCAGCCACATCAGTTCACGCCTCTGCGCTCCGAGCGCGAGACGGATGCCGAGCTCCCGCGTCCGCTGCTCCACGGAATGAGAGATGACGCCGTAAACTCCCACGGCGCCAAGCAACAATGCAATCGTGGCAAAGATTGCGAATAGCCGCATGGTCGATCGGGGCGCCTCCACCGATTCCGAAACCACCGTGCTGAGTGTTTGCACCTCGCTCACCGGCACATCGGCGTTTAATCCTGACACCACCTTCCGCAGCTCAGCGGCTGCACTCGCAGAGTCGTAGGTCGTGCGCAGGACGAGAGTCATCTCCGCGGGTCGCGGCACTCCGGCACGAGCGTTCCCGTACGGCACGAAAATCGCCCCGTCCGCAAACTCGGGAAGCTTGGAAGCGAGGCTGTATTCATTCACGTCCCCCACCACCCCGACCACTGTCGTGGTCCATTCAGAGATCGACGCACGCTTGAGGTGCTTCCCGATCGGGTTCTGATTCGGCCAGAACTTTCGCGCCGTCGACTCGGTTACGATGGCGATGGGCGGGGCGTTGGGCGGCATGTCCGCGAGCGTGAACCCGCGCCCGCGCCGCAGCGGAATTCCCACTACCCGTAAGTAATCGGGCGTAATGATGGTCTCGAAAATCACTGGCGCGGGCTCGCTCGGGGCTCTCGGATGGTCTTCCACGTCCGCAGCGAATGCATTGATTCTGCCGCTCAACGGCAGGACGTTTACGACCGCCGCGCCCTCCGCCCCAGGAAGCGCCCCCGCTTGTTCCACCAGTTGGTTATAGAAGCTCTGGCACCGTGCAAAGTCAGCGCAGAAGGATTCGTTGGGCGTGATTCGCGCCGTCAGGATGGATGCGGATCGAAAACCAGGGTTCACATGCAATAATTCCCACAAGCTTTTCACCGTCAGGCCAGCGCCAATCACCAGCACCACTGCCACCGCGACTTCCGCGATGGCGAGAGCGCTCCGTAGCCGGTCACTCCCCGCGGTGGCGGAATGCTGGCCTCCCGCCTTTAGCGACTCGCTCATATCTGCTCGCGATGCCTCGAGCGCCGGGACGGTTCCGAAAATGAGTCCGGTCAGAATCGCAATCGCGGCTGTGAACGCCAGGACGCGCCAATCCATCGCCACCGTCGCGAGGCGCGGCGTGTCACCCGGCAGAATAGTCTTGAGCCACGACAACCCGCTCACCGCCAGCACCATTCCCAGCGCACCGCCGCAAGTCGAGAGCATCACGCTTTCGGTTAGCAGTTGCCGGCAAATCCTCCAACGTCCCGCGCCGAGAGCCACGCGCACTGCTATTTCCTTCTGCCGCGCCGTGGCGCGCGCCAGAAGCAGGTTTGCCACATTGGCACAGGCGACCAGCAGAACGAGGCCTGTCGCGCCGAGCAGGAGGAACAACTTGGTCCTCGCGTCGCCAACCAGATCTTCTTGCAGCGGAATGACGGTCGACGAGGCCCAAAGCGCGTCCGGCATTTTCCATGGGAACATTGCCCGCATCTGCGGAAGATAGGTTCGCAATTCCGCGCCCGCCTGCTCCGGGGTTACGCCGACCCGCAATCGGCCGGTCACAGGCATGAACCCTCCGCCCCAATAAGATCCGACCGCTCGGGGATCCAAGTGCAGCGGCACCCAGAACTGGGCCATCGAGGATGCGATTTGGGTCCGGAGTCCCGTCCTTGCCGGCGATGAGAAACCTGCGGGCATTACCCCAACAATCTGGCGGCTATCGCCCTCGAGGGCCACCCAGCGTCCGATAACGCTTGGATCGCCGCCGAACTTTTGCTGCCAGAGCGCGTGACTGAGAATTACGACCTTGTCACCGCCTGGGTGGTCCTCCCCCGGCAGGAAAACGCGTCCCAACTCCGGGCGCACGCTTAACAGCGAGAAGTAATTCGCGGAAACGGCAGCCCCGTAGAGCCGGACGGGATCGCCAAGGCCGGCGAGGTTCAGTTCCTGACCGTCGAAGTACCCCGCAACTTCCATCGAGCCCAGATTCGCTTGCATGGCTACCAATGCGCCTTGCGGATAAGAGTCCGTGACGCTAACCAAGCGATCGGGCTGCGCGAATGGCAGCGGTTGAAGCACGATCCCGTTCACCAGACTGAAGATTGCCGTATTCGCGCCGATGCCCAACGCCAGCGTGATCACCCCGACTGCACTGAAGCCGGGATTCTTCGCCAGCAAGCGCAGGCTGTACCGCAAATCTTGCAACAGCATCTCCAGAGAGCGCACGCCGCGGGCGTCGCGGCATTCTTCTTTCACTTGATCGATCCCGCCGAATTCCAGCCGCGCGCGTCGAAGCGCTTCCTCCTGCCTCAGGCCGGATTGGACGTACTTCTCAACTTGGCGCTCGAAGTGAAACCTCAGCTCCTCATCCAGTTCTTGTTCAAGCCGCGCCTTGCGGAATAACGCCACGAAGCTTGCGATGAGTTCCCGGAGCCATTTCATGACAGCCTCCAATTGTCAGTCTTCAGTTATCAGTTCTCAGTCTTCAGTAAATACACAGTGCGGTATGTTCTTTCACTGACTACTGACGACTGACAACTGACGACTTTATTCGTATCGCAACGCCACCATCGGATCGACCTTGGTCGCCCGGCGGGCGGGGATGTAGCAGGCCAGAATGGCAATCGCGGTCAACACCACCGTGACGACCGTGAAGGTAACCGCATCGGTTGGATGCACGTCATACAACAAACTTGCCAGGAAACGTGTGAGCGCGAAGGCGCCGGTCAGCCCCGCGCCGGCTCCCATAAGGGTTAGAACCATTCCTCGCCGCAGAACGAGCCCCAGCACATGGCCACGTTCCGCCCCCAGTGCTATGCGGATGCCGATCTCGCGGGTGCGTTGGGTCACGGCATAGGACATGACTCCATAGATTCCGACGGCCGACAGGACCAATGCCAGTCCCGCGAAAAATCCCAAGAGGATCATGTGGAAGCGCCGCTCTGAAAATGATTGCGTGAGCCGCTGATCCATGGTGCGCACCTGCGTAAAAGGCAAGCTCTTATCAATGGACCAAATCGCCTGGCGCACGGAAGAGCTCACAGACATCGGATCAATTTTCGTGCGAACGACGAAAGCCATGTCGCTGTCCGGCCCTACACCGTAAGGAAAATAAGTCGCCGGGGACAGGTCATTGTCCCACCCGAAGAACCTTTCATCCGCTACCACCCCGATAACGTTCCACCAATCCGTGCCAAATCCGACAAATTTCATCCGCTTCCCCACAGCCCCTCGACCGCCAAAGAACCCGCGGGCCATCGTCTCATTGATAATGACAATCCTCGATTTATCGTTGTTGTCGTACTCAGTAAAGTACCGGCCCTCGATAAGGGGTGTCTTCAGTGTTTGGAAATATCCGGGGCTGATGGGGTCGTAGATGGTATCGGGAGCTTCGTTGAGATTGGTCGGTTCGTGGCCCTCCACGTAGAACCCGCCGTCATTTTCGGTTCCGGACGGCGGCAGAGTGTTACTAATGGCTACCGATTGGACCCCGGGGCACGCGCTGATCCGCTCCAGGGCCTCGCGATAAAAAGCCACCACTTGGGAACTCTTCGGATACTTACTGTCAGGCAGCGAAATTTGGAATGTCAAAAGGTTGCTGGGGTCATAACCGGGATCGATGCTGAGTAAGCGCGCAAAACTGCGAATCATCAGACCGGCGCCCACCAGCAGGACGAGACATAAAGCGATTTCCGCAACCACCAGAACACTGCGCAGACTTCCCCCGCTCGTCCAGCCCACAGCCGCCCCGCCTGATTCCTTCATGGATTCGCTAAGGTGCAGCCGGGAAGCGTGCCAGGCCGGCGCCAAGCCCGAGGCAATCCCCACCAGAAGAGATATGGCAAGCAGAAAGCCCAGGACGTGCAAATCGAGATGAATTTTATTCACATCAGGAATGTTGTTGGGTTTGAGCACCCGGAGCAGGGCAAGGCTCCAAGTAGCTACCAAAACCCCAAGCCCTCCCGCGAGGGAAGACAGAAGAACACTCTCGGTGAGGAGTTGGCGAGTCAGCCGGAAACCCCCGGCGCCCAGCGCCGCGCGAAGGGTTATTTCCTTTCGCCTTTTGGTGGCCTGGGCGAGCAACAGGTCGGCCACATTGGCACAAGCTATAAGCAACACGAATGCTACAGCGCCGAAAAGGACCAGCAAGGCCGGGCGAATAAACTGCACGAGCTGTTGTTTGAGCAGGATGAGCTGAACTCCAACCCCTTTGTTTTCCTCAGGGTACGCCGCCGCGATGCCTCCGGCGATGGTGCTCATCTCCGCCTGCGCCTGCTTGAGGGTGACTCCCGGCTTTAATCGTCCTATCCCCCGAAGATAGTGGTTCCCTCGCGGATGTTGTTTGACGTCGATTACAATTGGCGACCAAAACTTCACCCAGCTCGGGAAGGCAAATCCACGCGGCGCTACGCCCACGGTGGTGTAACTCTCACCGTCGAGCGTGAGATCGCTTCCCAGCACCTTCGGGTCCGAACCAAACCGGATTTTCCAAAGATCGTAGCTCAAAACCGCAACATGGTTGTGGCCCGGTTGGTCCTCCCCTTCCACGAAACCACGACCTAGCTCTGGTTTCTCGCCGAACAACGTGAAAAAGTTGGCCGATACCAACGCACCGGGAAGCATTTCCGGTTCGCCCTTGCCCGTCAGAGTAAACCCCCCCGTCTCATCCATGGCTGCCATGTAATCGAAGACGTTGTTCTGGCTCTTCCAGTCGAGAAAATCTGGTCCCGAAAGCGGGATAGGGTGGTTGAACCTAGGAAATCTTGTGCCAAGCCAAACCAGACGGTCAGGGTTCTTATAAGGCAGGGGCGTTAAGAGCGTTGTGTTGATGATGCTGAACATCGCGGCGTTCACCCCGATGCCGAGAGCCAGCGTCACGACGGCCACGACCGTGAAGCCAGGTTCTTCCGCAACATCCGCACGCCATAGCGCACATCCTGAATCGTGGTTTCGAAGAAGCTGACGCCGCGGGCGTCGCGGCATTCTTCCTTCACTTGATCGAGCCCGCCGAATTCCAGCCGCACGCGCCGCCTCGCTTCCTCGCGCCTCAGGCCGGATTGGACGTACTTCTCAACCTGACGCTCGAAATGAAACCTCAGCTCATCGTCCAGTTCCGCTTCGACGACTCTGCGCCGAAACAGCGAGCGCAAACGAAAAATGAGGTCATTCAGCATCACGCACCTCGCGACCGCAGTAGGGGCGAGCGGCGCTCGCCCAGGGCTCCCGCCGAGCGGGACCGATCGGCCCTATGTGCCCTGCTCCGCTGTCCGGGAATGGAAAAACGAATTGGCTTCGTTCCCCATAAATGGCTTTGAGGCCAAAAGACGCCTCCCTAGACAACTGCAATCTCTCCTTGTTTTCAACAACATGCCGTTTCACCCAAATTGGCTTCGAACCCAAAATGGCTTCGATTTGGGTTCGTTTTTGGGTTCGTTCCAAATCGACTTCCTTTGTTTTCAACAACATGGTGGCTTCGAACCTCATTTTTTAACATCTTTTTTTTGCGCCACTCTTCCCTCATCCTCAGTCCGCAGCCGAAAACTCAGCGTCGATAACCAATCCAATGGCGGCCGTCAGTTTCCGCCACGCGCTCTCTTCCGCTTCGAGTTGCTTCCGCCCGGGGCGAGTGAGCTCGT
>Ga0187853_10002040_pt1 | contig 17423 bp, 12 predicted proteins | sample June2016WEW_6_10_2_FD_132417 | JGI IMG/M metagenome (GOLD analysis project Ga0187853, IMG submission 132417) | Peatland microbial communities from SPRUCE experiment site at the Marcell Experimental Forest, Minnesota, USA - June2016WEW_6_100 | ecosystem: Environmental > Terrestrial > Soil >... | reverse complement strand
GTCTCCCGTTCGGGATCGCCTACGACCTTTGGCCCGTCTACTTCCGTCGCCACGGCGTCTCGCTCAGGGAGATCGGCCTGATGAGCCTCCTCTTCATGCCGTGGACCCTGAAGATGCTGTGGGCGCCGCTGGTTGACCGGTTTGGCGCCCGGCAGCACTGGATCAGCGCGGCGCTTCTCGTGCTCGGCGGCACCACGCTCGCGATCATGCCTCAGGATGCCGCGCATCCGTCGTGGCTCATGTGGTCGGTGCTGCTGCTGTTCACCACGGCGTCCGCAACCCAGGACATCGCTGTGGACGCGTACGCGGTCGACGTCGTCACACCCGAGACGAGGGGACCGATCAACGGGATGCGCGTGTCGGCCGCCCGCGTCGCGTTCGTCCTGGCGGGCGGCGTGGCCCTCGTGCTCTCGAAGATCACGGGCTGGAAGCCCCTGTGGGCCTTGCTCGGAGTGACGTTCTTCGTGCTGGCAGCGGTCGCGTTCGCGAGTCCTCGCGTCGCCCTCGACGCTGCCAAGCGCCGCAACCCCGTCGGCCCGGTGCTGCGTTGGGCGCTGCGGTGGGAGATGGTGCCGGTACTCCTTTTCGTGCCGCTCTTCAAGCTCGGCGACTCCACACTGGGACGGATGGTCAAATCGTTCTGGGTGGACCGCGGATACACGGACGCGGAGATCGGGCTCGTGTCGATGACGGGTGGCGTGGCTCTCACGGTCGTCGGCGCTCTCGCCGGAGGCTGGTTCGTGAAGCGGTACGGGATCTTCCGGGCGCTGCTATGGCTCGGCATCGCGCAGTCGGCCGTGAACCTCGGGTACGTGGCGGTGGCGACGCTGCCGCTGCCGCGAGAGGGCATCTACATTGCCTCGCTGCTGGAGTCGTTCGGTCAGGGGCTCGGGACCGCCGCGTTCGTCTCGTTCCTGACCAACCTGTGCGACAAGGAGCACGCCGCGACGCAGTACGCGTTGCTCTCGGCGCTTTTCGCTCTCACGCGTGACGTCGCCGGAGCGTTCACGGGAATCGGCGTCGAGAGACTTGGCTACGCCGTCTATTTCTCCTTCACGGTGCTGCTCGCCGTACCCGGGCTCTTGCTGCTCCCGCTGATCAAGCCGCGGATCCGCGAGCAACAGCCTGCGCCTGCCTCGGCGTGAGGGCCGCGCTACACTCCCGAGGTGCCGCCACGTCGTTGGCGTGCCGGGGGAGGCAACACCGTGCCGAGGTACACGCTAGGGAAAGCTCCGCGGGGTCGCTTTCGCCGGGTCCTGCTGTTTCTGCCGCTGGTCCTGATCGGCCTGCTGGTTTGGGCTTCACTGCGTCGCGGTCCGGCGCCGGCTATCGTGATCGAGAGCGCCCGCCCCGCGGTCGGAAGCGCCACGAAAATCGTTGCGCGTTTCACCGAGCCGCTCGGAGGCCTCGGGCGGATCACACTCGAGCTGATCCAGGGCGACAGGACCGTCACGCTCGCCGAGCAACGGCTTTCGCGCGCCGGCGCGTTCTCGCCGACTCGCGGGCGGTTCACCCCGAAGGCAGAGCTCGCCGCCACTGTCGGACGGTCGGCGCAGGGTTGGCTCACGGAAGGCGAAGTGGTCCTCCGCGCAACGGCGGACCGGATGGCCGGACCGCTGCGTTCGGGCGCACCCGTCGTCGTGGAGAAGCGCATGGCCGTGCGCTTGCGGCCACCGCACCTCGAGCTGCTGTCGAAGCAACACTACGTTCGCCAGGGAGGCTCCGGGGTCGCGGTGCTGCGCGTCGGCGACAGCGCCGTGCGCTCGGGCGTGCGCGCCGGCGCGGTGGAGTCTCGTTCATTCGTGCTGCCGGGCGGCGGGCCGCGAGAGCGCTTCGTCCTCTTCGCGATCCCTTGGGAGTTCGCCGATGCCGGCCAGATACGGCTGTTCGCCGAGGACGACGCCGGGAACCGGGTCGAGATGCCGTTCGTGAACCTCTTCAAGCCGTCGCCCCCCCGGACGGACCGCCTTGAGCTGTCCGAGGCCTTCCTCGCCAAGGTCGTGCCGCCGATCGCAAGTCAGACCTCCGGATTCGATGCCAGCGGCTCGTTGCTCGACCAGTACCTGAGGATCAACGGGGAGGTCCGAAGGGCGACGCTCGCCACGATCGCCCAGCTCGCGGCGGACACCCAGCCGGCGTTCCTGTGGAGCGGTGCGTTCGCGCAGATGCCCAACACGCAGCGTCGGGCCGGCTTTGCGGAGAACCGCACGTACCTCTACCAGGGAAACGTGGTGGATCACCAGACCCACCTCGGCCTCGATCTGGCCTCGACGGAACACGCCCAGGTGCCGGCGGCCAACGCCGGTCGGGTGGTTTTCGCCGGATGGCTCGCGATCTACGGGAACACGGTGATCATCGACCACGGATACGGCCTGATGAGCCTGTACGGCCACATGTCCTCGCTCGCCGCCAAGGTCGGCGACGTCGTCGCCAAGGGCCAGCAGATCGGGAACAGCGGGTCCACGGGCCTCGCGGGCGGCGACCACCTGCATCTGGAGATCTTCGTGCAGGGGAAGTCCGTCGATCCACTCGAGTGGCTCGACGAGCACTGGATCCGCGACAACATCGCCACGAAGGTGAAGCTACCCTAACGACGGGGAGAGGGAAGAGGGAAAACGGGAAAGGGAAGGCGGCCAGGGGGGCGGAGGAGAAGGAACCGTTCGAATGTTCACAGGTTCGAACGTCCGCAAATCAGGAGACCTGCGAGTCAAGGGTGAAAAAAGGAAGGAGGTCAAGGGGAAGACAAAGGCCTTTGGCGGCTATGCTCTCGTGTTTATGGTCGTCCGCTTGACGTTTCGCGTTTGGCTCTTTGCCTGTCCCTGAGGAACCTTCGAATCTCCTCAGTTCCTACGCGGTTGCCGGCGAGAGCGGCGAGACGTAGACTCACACCATGGAACGGGAACAGAGCCTGCAGGACCGTTACGCCCCTACGACGCGCTGCTTCGGGTGCGGTCCGGCCAACGCCGACGGGCTTCGGATCAAGAGCTTCGCGCGCGGCGACGAAGTTGTTGCCGAGTGGGTGCCCGCGAAGCACCACGAGGCGTTCGACGGTGTGCTCAACGGCGGCATCATCGGCACGCTGTTCGACTGCCACTGCAACTGGACGGCCGCGCGCCACCTGATGGAGGCGAGCGGCGCCGAGAGGCCGCCGTGTACGGTGACGGCGGAGTACCGGGTGGTGCTCAAGCGCCCGACGCCGTCGAGCGGCCCGCTGACCGTGCGGGCCAGGGTCGTTGAGGCGGGCGCGGACCGCGCCGTGGTCGAGGGCACCCTCGAGGTCGGGGGAAAGGTCACGGCCACCTGCCGCGGGGTCTTCGTGGCGGTGCAGGAGGGACACCCGGCGTTCCACCGGTGGTAGGGATCGGCCGAGAGACTCCCTCACCGGGCAGCGAAGCGTTCGGACCTGTGCGCAGGCGCAGAGTGACCCCGGACAGGTCGTCGGCGGGCCAAGGTCACTTCGTATCGAGAGTGAGGGGGAGTCCCGTTCTTGCCGGCGCCGGACTCGTGAGGTCTCCCGAAGCGAGGCCGGCAGGAATAAAGAGGGCGGCCCCGGAGGGCCGCCCTTAATCGCAACGAGCAGATCGTGCTATGAGAGTCGGCGCAGGGCGAGCACACCACCGAGCGCGAGAAGCGCGGCGAGCACGAGCAGGCCGACCGGGCCGGCGAGCGGGATCAGTTGGGCAAAATTGAGCACAGCCGTGTTGTTGGCGGCCGAGGGGTCCGCCGTCGCGGAGGTCACGGTCACCGTGTTCGTGAGTGATCCGAGTAACGTGACTTTGGCGACAAGCGTCAGGGTCTCGGTTGCGCCAATGCCGAGACTTGCGAACGTCCACTGGCCGTTGGCCGGGTTGTAGCTGCCGGCGCTTGGGGTGGCGCTCACGAACTGGAAGTTCGAGTTGAGAAGGTCGGTGACCACGACGTTGTAGGCTGTGTCGGGTCCCGCGTTGGAGACCGTAATGGTGAACGTTACGTTGCTGTTGAGAGCCGGAGAGTTGTTGTCGACCGTCTTTGTGACGGACAAGTCGGCCAGTCCGGCGACGGTGACTGCCGCGATCGCCAGGTTGTTGGCCGGGTTCGGGTCGAGCGGTGTCGAATTTGTGACCTGGAACGTCATGGATTCCGGACCACTCTGCGTGTATTTGACGGTGACGTGCAGCGTCGCCGAACCGCCGTTCGCTAGGCTTCCGATGGTCCACACGCCGGTCGAGGAGTTGAAGGCGCCACCCCCGTCGTTGCTGACGTACTCCAGGCTCGCCGGCCCCGAGGCGGTGACCGTCACGCCGGTAGCGGCGTTCGGACCGTTGTTGACGACGTGCACGGTCATGACGACATTTTGATTGAGCGCCGGGTTGCCCGGCGCGGCCGAGGCCGTGACGGCGAGGTCGCTTCCCTGCGCGCTGCCGTCGGGACTGAGCAGCACGATCTGCGCGCGGGTGCCGGCGGCGTTGTGGTGGTGTAGCAGCAGGGCGCCGAGTGAGCCGTTGGCGGTCAGGTTGGCGGTGTTGAAGTTCACCGGCAGGATCGAACCGTTGAGATCGTTCGAGAGCCAGTCGTAGCCAAAATCGAGGCCTTGGTTGGTCGGATCGAAGTGGAACGTGCCCGTGGAGTCGATGTTGAACCCGTACAGCGCGCCGCAGGCGGGCGCCCAACCGGGACAGGTCTCGATATAGTAGTTGAACGGCCGCGGCGTGGTCCCGGCGGTCGTGCCGAACCCCATCCGGCGTGGGGCCACCGGGATGAACATCACGTTGGTGTTGAACAGCCGGGTGTCCTGCTGGGCGCCGGTGAGGAGGTTGAGATAGTAGCTTGATCCGATGGTGCCGGCGTTGAGGTTCCAGTAGAAGCTCGAGAAGCTGTCGTTCGGGTTGTAGCTCTGCCCGGCCCAGTAGCTCGAGATGCTGCCGAAGTCGCTACTGGTGACGGCGAAGTCCCAGTTCCCATCAGGCGCACCGGTGCAGATTCCGGTGCTGGGGTCGGCGACGCCGCAGTCGATGTAGACCGTGAACGAGACGTCGCTCGGCGTCGCCCAGTCGCCCCACGTCGAGACGCCGAACATCATGATGTTGTCTGCCGAGTCGTAGTTGACCCCGGCGTACTGGAGGTTCTGATAGGGGGCGATTTCGGCCGGGTCCGCCGGGTGCACCACTTGCAGCTCGAACGGGCTGACCAGCGAGATCTCGTCGGTCGGAAGCGTGAAGCCGGTGCATGTCTCCGGAGGGCCGACCACGTGCGTGCCGGTGCACACGCCGCCGCCAGACAGCGGGATATTGTAGGTGCCGCTCGGGTTGCCGCCGGTATTGATCGGGCCGCCGCTCATCGTCGAGGCCGGCACCGGTGCGGAGAACAGCGGCACCCGCATCTTGAGGACGCCGCCCTGACTGAACGTGAGGTAGCCGGCCTCCTCGGTCAGCCAGTGGCGCGGGGTGGTACCAAAGGCGCTCGTCTGGGTCGCCGCCACGGTCGGATCGACGGTGTGCTTGAGCAGATTCGCGGTGGCGGAGAGCTGCACGGTGAAGGTGGTGCTCGTGCCGGCCGGAACGGTCAGCGAGGTTCCTCCCGGCAACGAGAAGCTTGCGCCGGGGTTGTCCTCGACCGTCTCGATGCCGAGGGTGTAGCTCTGGCTGGTCAGCCCCTTGTTGTCCACCCGCACGGTCTTCGTCGCCGTCAGCGAGCCGACGACTTCGGTGCCGAACGAGACGCTGACCAGACCCACGTCGTCGCCGTTGAAGGCGGCGGTGTTGTTCTGCGCCGCGAGCGGTATGTCCTCGCGGCCGGTGCCGATGCGATCCGGCCCGTACCGCAGGCCGGAGCCGCTCGGGCCGGTCGTGACGTTGTGCAGCGCGGTGTTCATCGCCAGCGCCTTCAGCTCCTCCACCGACCAGTCGGGGTGAAGCTCCTTGAGCAGCGCCATCGTCCCCGCCATGTGCGGGCTGGCCATCGAGGTGCCGGAGAGAACGCCGGCCTGGCTGTTGGGGTTGATCCGGTTGCCGGAGACGCCGGTCGGCCAGATGCATCCGGTGATCGTCACTCCGTCACAGGTCCACCCGGTGAGCGTCGAGGTGATGTTCTGTCCCGGCGCCGCGATGTCCGGCTTGAGGAAGACCGGTGCGTTGGGGAGCGGCCCGCGCGAGCTGAAGGTCGCGAGCGTGTCGGCGTATGTCGGGAAGCTGCCGTACTTGAGCGTGGCGTTGACCCCCGATCCGAGCTGAGCCTTGATGGTGTTCCCGTCGCTCTGGGAGACGCTCAGCGAAGGAATGGTGATCGTCGCGTCGGTGCCGGACATGTTGATGATCCCGGTCGTGTTGTTGGCGATGATGACGCCGATCGCGCCGTTGGTCTGCGCGTTCTTCACCTTCACCGCGAACGTGCACGTGCCCCGGTCGATGAGCGCGACGTTGCCGGTCATCCCCGGCCACGCCGGCGCGCTGTTGCAGCCGAAGGTCGGGCTGCCGCTGCCGTCGTTCGCCAGCACCACATTTCCGGTGACGCCCGTCGGTGTGAGCGCGGGCCCAAACGTTGCGTAGCCCGCCAAGTAGTTGCCGGCGATGCTTACCGGCGCGTTGACCGTGAGCTGGGCGCCGTCGGAGCCGCCCGGGTCGACGCTGGCCGCGGTCGAGATCACTCGCCCGCCGTTGCCCGGCGAGCCGGCGATGAAGAAGGTGTCACCCGCGTTGCCGGCGGAGCAGACGACCACGACGCCGATCGCCGCCGCCGCATCGGACGCCATCGCCGACGTGTCGGAGAGACGACCGAACAGCGAGCCCAACGACATGTTGATCACGTCGAGGTGGTCGGACATGTCGCCGTCGTCGTTGGGATCCATCGCCCAGTCGATCGCCTGCACGGTGAGGCCGGTAGAGCCGCCGCAGCCGAACACGCGCAGCGCGTAGAGATCCGCGAGCGGGGCGACACCGGGACCGATCTTGAGGGTGCTGAACGGGTCGCTCGTGTTGTACGGTCCCGGGTAGAACGTGGTGCTGTCGCTCTTCACGCCGTAACCGGCCGCGGTCCCGGCCACGTGGGAGCCGTGCCCGCCGCAGTCCATCGGGTTGTCGTCGGGGACCGGCGAGTTGCTGCCGTTGTAGAGATCGCCCGCGAAGTCATACCCGCCCACAACCTTGGCGGAGGGGAACCCGCCGCCAAGTGTGGTGAAGTTGCTGGTTGCCGTGGCGGCATTCGTGTAGGTGGCCGACAGCCCGTTGCCGCCGAAGTTGGCGTGGATGTAGTCGATGCCGGTATCGATGATCCCGATCTTGATCCCGGCGCCGGTGAGGTTCGCGCCGATCCCGAGCGTGTCGGTCCACACCTGAGGCGCGCCGATGAACGGTACGCTCGTGGAGTTGGTCAGGTACTCGGGCTCGACGACGTGCACCGCCTTGACGCCGGGCAACGCCTTGATGGCGGCGATCTTGTCCCGGGTCGTGTACACCGAGATCGCGTTGAGGGCGCGCTTAACGCGGAAGATCTCGGTGGCGCCGATGGACGGAGCGGCGAGGGCACTGGCAACCCGATTCTGCGCCGCCTCGACCGCGTGGAACTGGCTCTGCGCGATGGCAAAGGCGTGCGCCGAGTCCACGGGTGCTGAACCGACGGTGCCCTCCAGCGCCTGCTTGAAGACCTGGGCGGCCCCCGGCTCCTTCAGTTCAACCAGCACCTGGAGTTGGTCGGTGTTTCCTCGAACGGCAGGTTGGTTGATCTTGAACTCCTGGGTTGTGTTTTCCGTTGGTTTCGGGCGCGTCTGCGCTGCGGCCGGCAGAACGCCCAGAATTGCGGCGACGGCAATCGCCGCCGCAGCCCACTGGTACTTCCCACCTTGCTGACGACTCATCTTTCTCTCCTCCTTCTCCTCGTTCAGACCACGATGAACTGCGATTGATCTACGACGCTAGCCGCCGCACGGCAGCGGCGGCAACACCTTGGGCGAGTGCAGAAGCTCTCCGGGAACGGTGCGACGACGGCCACCCGGCGACGACTGCAAAGCGCCTCGATCTCCTCATTGAAACTCCTATGAAGTGAAACGCCGACTACTATACCATCAAGTCAAGAGCAGTGAGGTTATATCGTTTCTCAGTATCACTCTTGTTGTGCGGTCCCAAAATCCACTGCCGCCGAGAGCGGCTTCCATTGCATGCAGGCGCGTCAGGAAGTGTGGAAGTCAGTCAAGCCCCGCTGGCGCCACAGAGTGTCAAGCCTATTTGATTCAGTCTCTGAGGCCGCCGCTCCGTAGAGGGGAGGACGGGGGAACGGCCGGAAGCGGGCCGATCCGTCCGCTGCTTTACGCGCGATGGCTCGCAGGGGGGGTTGTGCTATAAGGGCGTTATGCCGGACCGGAAGTACAGGCATCGCGGGTATCAGGACGAGGAGCGTCGCGAGGAACGGCGGCCCGCGGACACCGGACCGCGAGAGCGCCCCGAAGGTCCACGCGGGCGCGGGCTCGGCGCCCCGACGCTGACGGTGTCCCGGTGCCGGATGTGCGGCACGCGGCAGCAGCTCGCCGGCCCGGTGGCGGGCGACGCCACCTGCACCAACTGCAGCGGCGACCTGCACACCTGCTCCAACTGCGCATATTTCGACACGTCGCGTCCCAACGAGTGCCGCAAGCCCGTGCTTAAGCGAGTCACGAACAAGACGAAGCGCAACTCGTGCGGGCTTTTCGCGCCCAACACGGTCCAGGAGTTCGGTTCCGACCGTCCGGTGGCGGCTTCGCCCGACGGCGGCTCGGTGTCCAGCCCCCGGGCGGCCTTCGACGCCCTCTTCAAGAAGAAGTGACTTCGGCTCGCTCGGCGAGCCGAAGTCATCCCGAGCGAAGCGAGGGATCCCCCGGTGCCGCAAGGGCCTGAGCCGGCTCGCTCGGCGAGCCGAAGTCATCCCGAGCGAAGCGAGGGATCCCCCCGCTCCGCGAAGGCACGAGCCGGCTCGTCGAGCGAGCCGAGATCATCCGGCAGGGCGAGGCGGGACGGTCGTCCGACTGCGGTTCTGCTGCGTTTCCTGATGACGTCTACCGGTGCGAGGCCGGCAGCGCCGGAGGCGGGATGTTGGGGGTTGCCGTTAAGGCTCAGGAGCGGAGTCGCAGGAGAGTCGGCGCCCCGGAGCGCCGGGAGGTGGATGGCGCCCCGGGGTCGCGTTCTCGCGAGCGTTCCTAGTCCATTTGGCGTCGTAGGTAGGTCGGGGTGTCGAGCTCCGAGAAGTTGCCCACGTTGACGCCATAGTCTGTGGGGAGGTTCGCCGGCAGGTACGGGCTCACGGGTTCGGCGTGTTTTTGCTCGCGCAGCGGCTCCTTCGCCATGGCGCGGTCGGCGGGCCGCGCAGGTCTCTCCTCGCCGCTCGCCCCGAAACCGGTCGCGACCACGGTGACCTGGATCTTCGACGCGAGCTCTTCCCGCTGCCCGTAGCCGAACAGGAACAGGCAGTCCTGCGAGCAGCGCTTGGCGATGTACTCGGCCGCGTCGTTGATCTCGGAGATCGTCGTGTCGGGCCCGCCGACGAAGTTCACCAGCACTCTCTGCGCGCCCTCGAGCGACGCCTCTTCGAGGAGCGGCGACGAGAACGCCTGCTGCGCCGCCTCGATGGCGCGGTGCTCACCCTGGCCCTGGCCGATCCCCATGAGCGCCATGCCTCCGCCACGCATCACGGTCTCGACGTCCGCGAAGTCGCGGTTGATGATCCCGGTCTCGTTGATGATGTCGGAGATTCCTTGTACGCCGTGGCGAAGCGCCTCATCGGCGAGCTGGAAAGCCTCCTCGACCGAGACCTGCGGGCCGACCATCTGGAGGAGCCTCGAGTTGGGCACCGTGATGAGGGTGTCCACGCACTTCCGCAGCTCCTCGATCCCTTTCTCGGCGATGCGGGCTTTGCGCGTCCCCTCGAAGGCGAACGGTTTGGTCACTACGGCCACCGTGAGGGCGCCCGCATCGCGGGCCAGGTTGCCGATGACCGGGGCGGCGCCCGTCCCCGTCCCACCGCCCATCCCGGCTGCGATGAACACCATGTCGGCGCCCTCCAGGCACTCGATAAGATCGTCGGTCCTGTCGAGGGCGGCGCGGTTGGCGGCGTCGGGGTCGCACCCGGCGCCGAGCGCCTTGCCGCGCGAGTTCGGGGTCACGAGCTGCAGCCGAACGCCGGCCTTGCTGGCGCGAAGCGCCTGGCCGTCGGTGTTGACCGCGATGAATTCGACGCCTTTGATCCCGGCGGCGATCATCCGGTTCACCGCGTTGCTGCCGCCCCCGCCGATACCCACGACCTTGATCACGGCCGGCGAGGACTCGTCGGCTATCGTGATCGCGGGCACCTTGGCGCCCCTCGAATCGTCGAACGTGATCATTCTCCACCTCCCCTTTTCGCAAGAACCTTGCGTGAAATTCGCGTCCAGAAGTTCTCCCTGCGTCGCCTGTCGCGCACGAGCGGCATCGCCGACGGGAGCAGCAGGTTGCGGCCGTGCACCAGCAGGCCGACCGCCACAGCCGGCGATCGCGCCGGGAGCTCGGAGCTCGCGAGCAGATGTGTGGCGTCGGGCACGCCCTCCAGCTCCCCGAGACGCGCGCGCTTGACGAAGACCTCCTCGGCCAGCGCCGCGAGGCCTTCGAGATGGGCGCCCCCGCCGGAGAGGACCACGCCCGTGCAGGGCGCGTCCTGGGGGATCTGGCGCCACACCTCGGCGGCGATCAGCTCGAACGTCTCCTGCATTCGCAGGCGGATCGTCTTGCACAGCTCGCGGCGGGAGATGACGTGACTGCCTCGCCCCTCTATCGTCGGGACCGAGATGGTCTCTTCCTCTCCGACGTCGCCCAGGAGCATTGTGCCCGCATCCCGCTTGGCCGTTTCTGCGCCCGCGGCGGTGGTCTGGAAGCGGTGCACGAGGTCGTCGTTGATCTTGTTGCTCCCGATCGGGAAACAGCCAGCCGCGAGCAGCTTTTCGCCCGAAAACGCGGCGTAGCTCGAGGTGCCGTAGCCAATGTCGATGAGAATCGAGCCGAGACGGCGCTCGTCCGGGGTGAGCGTGGCGTTGGCCGCGGCCACCGGGGCGAAGAGAAACTCCTCGACTTCGAGCCCGGCTTCGTTGATCGCCTTCTCGAGCGTTCGGACCGGATTCTCCTGGCATGCCAGGACGTACGCATCCGCGGCCAATTGCCGGCCGACCATCGCCTGCGGGTCCAGGATTCCGTCCTGGTCGTCGAGCGCGTAGGTCGGCGAGACGACGTTCAGGACGGTATGGCCCGTCGGCAGCGGTTGCCTTCGGACGGCCTCGTGCAGCGTCTCGAGGTCGGCGAGCGTCACCTCGCGCTCCCGTGCACCCATCGTGATAGCGGCGCGAGTGAGCCGGCCGCTGACGAAGATCCCTGCAACGGAGGCGATCACCTTCTCGACAGGGAGCTTCGCCATGAGCTCCGCTTCCTCGGCCGCCGCCCTGATAGCCGCCACCAGGGGCTTCATCTGGACGACCTGCCCTGAGCGCATCCCGCTGGAAGGCGCCAGCCCCACGCCTCGGATCACCATCTCGTCGCGCTCGGAAAGCTCCGCGATCAGCGCCAACACGCGGTGGTTCCCGACGTCAAGGGCGGCGATGATCCGGGGACCCTGCGCCATCACTCCTCCCCTTGCGGCGCAGGCGGCGCCGGCAGGACCGCGACACGCCCGGGAATGCGGGCGTCAAGACGGAGCGGAGCCGGCTGCTTCGCGGTCCAGGCCGCGAGCACACGTCGCGCTGAGGACAGTTCCTCCGGTCGGTCCGGGTCGGCAAGGACTGCCGGTGAGCCGTCCGCGAAGTGAAGCGCGATGTCGTGAGGTCCGAGGCGGTCGGCGCGCTCGAGCTTCCCGCCCCAGGCGTGCTCGAGCGCCGGCACGGCTGCGAGTGACGCCGCTCTCTCCTCGGGGAACGGCGCGAAGCCGGCGAGCAGGAGGAGCGAAGAGGCCGACTCTACGGTCGTGAGGAGACGGCCCTCGCGGTCGACCAGACGCAACACGCCTCCGTCCGCCGCGACGGCGACCGGGACGCGCTCCACCACGGCGCACGTCACGACGCCGTCGAGCGAGACCCTGACGGTGGCGTCCTCCACCCAAGGCACGGCGCGCACCTTCGAGCGCAGCGCGCCGGCGCGAGCGGCGATGGTGGGGCTGCCGAGCGCCGATCGCAGGATGTTTTCGACCTCCCGGGCCGGGAAGCGGTGCGTGCCCGACACTCGGACCTGCCGCACCTGAAGGGCGAATGCGAGCGTCGCGGCGAGGGCGAGCAGCACGGCGGGAGGCAGTGCGCGGCCGATGAGCTTGCGAATAGAGCGGTGGTGGCGGACGGGACCGCTCACGCCGAACCTCCAGACAGCCAGATCTCGCCGAGCTGGACCACGTTGCCGGCCCCGAGCGTCAGCAGCACGTCGCCTGGCCGGAGCAGCTCGTCGAGGACCTCGAGGGCATCGGCGAACGACGTCGCTCCTCGCGCTTGCCGGTGGCCGGAGCGCCGCGCCGCCGCTACCACGAGGTCGGAGCTGATGCCAGGGATCGGCTGTTCCCGGGACGCGTAAATCGGAAGCACTACGACCACGTTCGCCCCGAGCAGCGCATCGCCGAACTCCCGCGCAAAGTCACGGGTCCGCGAGAAGAGGTGCGGCTGGAAAACGACCACCATCCGCGCGTCGGGGAAGCTCTGGCGCGCGGCCTGGAGCGTCGCCGCGATCTCGCTCGGGTGGTGGGCGTAGTCGTCCACGAGCACTACACCGTTGCGCTGCCCCTTGCGCTCGAAGCGGCGGGCGACCCCGGTGAAGGCGCCGACGGCCGCCGCGATTGCCGCAAAAGCGACGCCGACTTCGAGCGCGGCCGCCGTGGCGCCGAGGGCGTTGGCGAGCATGTGGCGACCGGGGAGCGGGAGTTTGAGCTCGCCGGCCTCGCTTCCACGCACGACGACCTGGCAGCTGGACCCCGTGTCGGACAGACGCACGGCACGACCGTGCACATCGGCTTGCGGCGAGAAACCGTACGTGACGATCCGCCGCTCGAAGCGGGGCAATAGCCGTCGGACGCCGGCGTCGTCCAGGCAAGCGATAGCCGCGCCGTAGAAAGGCACGCGGTTCGCGAAGGTCACGAACGCATCCTCCATCGCCTCGACCGACCCATAGGTGTCCAGGTGTTCGGCCTCGACGGTCGTCAGCAGCGCCAGGACCGGGAACAGCGCCAGGAACGACCTGTCGAACTCGTCGGCCTCGCAGACGAGGTACTCGGAGCGTCCGAGCCGCGCGTGCGCGCCGAGGAAGTGCATCCGCCCACCCACGACAACGGTCGGGTCCAGGCCGGCCCTGGTGAGGACGAAGCCGGTGAGCGAGGTCGTAGTAGTTTTGCCGTGGGTGCCGGCCACCGCAATCCCCCACTTCAGGCGCGAGAGCTCGCCCAGCATCTCCGCCCGGCGGATCACGGGGATGCCGAGGCGACGGGCCGCTTCCACCTCGGTGTTGTCCGCCTTGACCGCGGACGAGATCACGAGCAGCTGGACGCCATCGAGGTGGCCGGCCGCGTGGCCGAGGTCCACCCTGATGCCAAGGCTCTCGAGACGCGCCGTCGTCTCGCTGGCGGCAAGATCGCACCCGGAGACCGTGAACCCCTCGCCGTGCAAGAGCTCGGCGAGGCCGCACATGCCCACGCCGCCGATGCCGAGGAAGTGGAGGTGGCGGACGTGCCCGAAGTTCATGAATGCCCCTCGGCATCTCCGCCGGCCGCCCTGAGCAGGAGATCGACGACGGCGCGCGCCGCGTCCGGGCGTGCGAGACGAGCCCCCGCCAGGCCGCGCTCGACCAGGCGCTCCGGTGCCGCCAACAGGCGGCCGAGAACGGCCGCGAGCCTGTCCGGCGTCGCGTCGCGCTCCTCCAGGATCTCGGCCGCGCCGGTCGACGCGAACGCAGCGGCGTTGGCGAGCTGGTGACCGTGGGCCGCCGCCGCGAAAGGCACTAGGAGCGCGGCACGCCGGGCCGCGGCGAGCTCGGTCACAGTGAGCGCGCCAGCGCGGGCCACCACGAGTGCGGAGGCAGCCAGAGCATCGGCCGGTCGCTCCAGGAAGGGGACGACCTCGGCCGCCACCCCGAGCGACGCGTAGCGCTGCTCCACCTCGTACGACCGGCTGGAGCCGGCCTGATGGACGATGCGCGGCGCCTTGCCGCTGCGGGAGAGCTCCGCGAAAGCCTCGGGGACCCTTGCGTTGAGGAACGCTGAACCCTGGCTGCCGCCCAGCACCAGAACCGACAGCGGTTCGAGGGGCGGCGACGGCACCGCGAAGAACTCTCCTCGCACGGGGTTGCCCGTCCAGCGGGCCGGGAGTGAGGGAAACGTCGAAAGCGCCGCCTCGAACCCGCACGCGACGGCCACGGACCATGGGGCGAGGAAGCGGGTTGTGAGGCCTGGCAGCGCGTTTTGCTCCTGCAGGATCACCGGGAGGCCGAGCATTCCGGCGGCTAGGGCCCCCGGCATTGACGCGTATCCGCCGACCGCGAGCACGGCCGCCGCGCGGCCGCGGAGGAGGAACGCCGCGGCCTGCAGCACCGCAGGCACAAGTTGGAGAGCCGCCGCCGCCTGAGCCGCGTGCGAGCGGGCCACTGCTCCGGTCACCGCGAGCAACCGGATCGGGATCCCGGCCTCGGGCACGCGCGTCGCCTCCAGACCGCGGCGGGCCCCCAGCCACGACACGCGGGCGCCGGAGCCGGCAAGCTCGGCCGCGACCGCCAGACCGGGGAAGAGATGGCCCCCTGTACCGCCACCGGCGATCACCAGTTCGCTCACGCTCCCTCCTTGCCGACGTTGAGGAGGAGACCGATGGCCACCAGGGTGAGCATCACGTCGGAACCGCCCGCCGACAGCAGCGGCAGGGGGAGTCCCTTGGCGGGCAACAGTTTCAAGCAGACCGAGACGTTGAGCAGCGCTTGCACGCCGAGCGTCACCGCGAGGCCGCCGGCGAGCAGGCAGGCCGCAGGGCTACTCGCGCGGCGGGCGGATCGGAGGGCGCGAGCGACGATCACACCGAGCAACGTCAGCGTGCCGAGGGTGCCCACCAGGCCAAGCTCCTCGCCGATCACCGCGAAGATGAAGTCGGTGTGGGGCTGCGGGAGGTAGAAGAGCTTCTGGAGGCTGGCCCCGAGCCCTCGTCCGGTCAGGCCGCCACCTCCTATCGCGATCAGAGATTGCTGGACCTGGTAGCTCGTGTCGCCGAAGAACGTGCGGAGCCTTTCGACCCGGTACGGTCTGAGCAAGGCGAAGATCGCGAAGACCACGGCGGCGGCGCCCGCCATTGCGGCGAGGGGACGCATCGGAACGTCGGCGAGGAGCAGAACGCTGGTCGCCGCGGCTAGCAGAAGCAGCGCCGAACCCATGTCGGGCTCGATCAGCACCAACCCGACCGTGAAAGCGGTGATGAGAACGGCCTTGCGTTGAGCCGTGACGCGCTCCCGCCGGTCCGGGAAGGGACGACCGAGCAGCGCAGCGAGAGCGAGCGGAAGCGTGACCTTCGCCACGGCGGATGGCTGGATCGAGCTCACGGGGAGCTGGAGCCAACGGTGGGTCCCGGCGACGGGAGACTGGACGAATGCGATGACGAGCGCCGCCCATGTGATCAACAGCAGCGGGAACGCGACCTTCCAGCGGGTCAGGCGATCGAGGGGAACGAACGTCGCGGCGAGCATCCCCGCGAGGCCGAGCACGACCGCGACGAGCTGGCGAATGGCGAACTCGTACTCGGAGAGGTGGTAGTGCTCCCGCGCGAGCGAGCCCGAGGCGGAGCCCACGATGACCACCCCCACGGCGGCGGTGCCGACCGTCACGGCCAGCAGGGTGTAGTCCATCTCACGCGTCTTTGGCATCACGCGCCCCCCGCGACGCCGCAAGCAAGGCGGGCGAACTCGTCGCCCCGGTGGGCATAGTCCGTGAACTGGTCGAACGATGCGCACGCCGGCGAGAGCAGCACTGTGTCGCCGGGGCGAGCGCGGGAGGCGGCGCGGCGGACGGCCTCGTCGAGCGTGACGCACAGCTCGAGCGGGGCAACTCCCTGGAGCGCGTCGGCGATCTCTCTCGCGGCCTCGCCGATCAGATAAATGCCGGCGAGCTTTCCTTCGGTCGCCGGACGGAGGTCTCTGAAGTCCTGTCCCTTGCCGAGTCCGCCGAGGATGAGGTGCACGGTGCCGTGCGGGTAGCCTGCCAACCCTGCCGCGGTGGCGCCCACGTTGGTGCCCTTCGAATCGTCCACCCAGCGGACGCCTCCGCTCTCGGCGACGATCCGGTGCCGGTGGGGCAGACCCTGGAAATCGCGGAGCGCCGCCGCAATGGCGGTGCGGGGAACATCGAGGCGACTGGCGGCAAGGGCGGCCGCCAGGGCGTTGGCGACGTTGTGGTCGCCGAGCAGGCGCAGTTCCGAGCGGGGAAGCAGAGGCTCGCCGTCGAGTACCAGCATGCCGGCAGCAACGTGCGCCTCGGCGGCGGTGTCCTTGAGCGAGAATCGGACGATTCGCGACGCCACCGCCAGCCCGGCCAGAGCGGGGTCGTCGGCGTTGAGCACAGCGACGTCGGAGGCTTCCTGGAAGGCGAAGATGCGGGCCTTGGCGGCGAGGTAGGAGGTCATGCTCGGGTGCCGGTCGAGGTGGTCCGGTGAGAGATTGAGGAGCAGCGCCACCCGCGGACGCAACGTCGTGCACCCCTCGAGCTGGAACGACGAGAGCTCGAGTACCACGACGTCCCAGCCGCCCGCGAGGGCGATCTCGCTGGCGGGCGTGCCGATGTTGCCGCCGACGCCGACGCGCAGGCCGGCAGCGCGGGCGATCTCGCCGAGCAACGAGGTGACGGTGGTCTTGCCGTTCGAACCCGTCACGCCGACGATCGGCACGCCCTCCATCGAGCGGACCGCGAGCTCGACCTCGGCGATCGTCTCGATCCTGCGGCGTCGCGCCTCCTCGAAGAGGGGGAGGTTCCAGGGAACGCCCGGCGATGCGACGACGAGATCGACGGCGTCGAGAAGCCCGTTCGGATGAGCCCCGAGCAGTGTGACGACGCCGTCCGGCAGCTTCCCAAGGCTGTCGACGAGCTCAGCCGCGCTTCGGCGATCGTTGGCGGTGATGCCGTATCCCTGGCGGGCGAGCAAGGCGGCCGCTGCAACCCCGGAGGCCCCGAGGCCGACCACGAGCGCGCGGAGAGAGTTGATCCCGTTCATCGCAACTTCAGCGTCGCCAGGCCGACGAGGGCGAAGACGATCGCGACGATCCAGAAGCGCACCACCACCTGGGTCTCGGCCCACCCCGACAGCTCGAAGTGGTGGTGCAGGGGAGACATCCTGAAGATTCGCTTGCCGCGGGTCTTGAAGCTCGCCACCTGGAGGATGACCGAGAGCGCTTCGGCCACGAACAGCCCGCCGACTACGAGCAGCAGGAGCTCCTGCTTCGCGATCACGGCCGTGCACGCGATCGCGG
>Ga0187853_10002034_pt1 | contig 17445 bp, 15 predicted proteins | sample June2016WEW_6_10_2_FD_132417 | JGI IMG/M metagenome (GOLD analysis project Ga0187853, IMG submission 132417) | Peatland microbial communities from SPRUCE experiment site at the Marcell Experimental Forest, Minnesota, USA - June2016WEW_6_100 | ecosystem: Environmental > Terrestrial > Soil >... | reverse complement strand
TTGATCTATCCGACACGCTGGGCCGTGGTTCTCTGGTGACTCTTGCATCAGAAACGGTATTGGTGCTCTCAGTCATCAAGGGAGAAAATTCTACTTGCTCGTTCGAGTGTTCGACAACAGGAACGCATGCGGCGGCTGAAGCGATTACTGGCGTTCTCGCCATTGTGGTTCACGGAACAGTTGCGGTCGGGGATTCCGTTGCAGTCGCCGATGTAATTTCGTCTGTCGCGGCCGGAACTGGGACACTCAGCCAAACCTTAACCGCTTCCAACCTATTCCGAAAGTACACCCAGGACGATTACATTCATGTCGTTCTGCTGTTGAGCAACATCGCGGCAGTAACGACGGTCAACCTGCTTTTCGACATAGGCAAGTCAACGCCGGACTACACTACCTCGATTTTGACGTACAGCATCACCGGGGCGAGCTTGGCGCCGCTCCTGTTGGCCGGAGAAGTTGTAGAGATCCATTTCCCGATCAGCGCCTTGAATGGCAACTTGGAATACTGCTACGGATTCCAAGTCCAAATAATCACGACAGCCGCTTGCACAACGGGTGTCGGGAGCCTTTGGGTGGGCGGCGGCTCCGGGCCAGACATCGGCGACACGGGCATCCCTTACCGCTACCGGGCGGTTCCCCGTTCCAGCACCACCGGAGCGCAAGGCAACCCATGCCCCGATGAACGAAGCAACGCCAGTCCGCGCCGGCAATCAGTTCTGGTGAAGACCTCGGCCCTGACGTTCACCGATCCGCAAGTGGATCTGCTGGACGTGGAACGCTACGGAGGCTCGCTTACCTCCTTCCGGTATCTCAGCACGGTAGCGGTAGGGAGCGACTTCACGGACACCTACTTCGATGATGCGCTCACGAACGCCCCGGCCATGCCAACAGACAATTACGAGCCGTGGCCCTCGATTGACGTTCCGTTCACGGTTGCGGTCGGAGGAGGAAACACTATTTCCGTGGTGGGAACCTGGGTTACAGTAAGCGGTCCTACCGTATGGCCTTCCACTATTGCACGATGGTTGCCGGGAACGTTGCTTACGCTCGCGGGCGTGGGCACGGTCACCTTGCGGTCGCGCCCCATCGGCCTCAGCGGGACATCGTACTTATTTGAAATCGAAGAGTGCGTAGGAGTCCCGACCGCCACGGCGTTCTCGGTAATGGAGCCGGATGTTGCGCGCCAGATACTCCCGTACTTGGTCGGTCCGGATGAATACGGTACATTGTTCGGGATGGGAGATCCGCTTCGTCCTGGTACCTTGTACAGTTCCGCATCGTTTAACCTCGACATAGCTCCTTCCGAGAACACCAACGAGCTATCTCCCCCATCGGAGCCATTGATCGGCGGTGCGCAACTTGGAGCCGTGACGCTGATAGCGTCAACTGATCGGTGGTGGGCGATCTACCCGTCATTTCTGGTTGGTACAACTGGAAACTATACAACACTGAGACGTGACGTGGGGCGGGCGCTTGCTGCTCCTCACGGTATTTGCAGCGACGCGCAAAAGGTCTACTTCTGGGCAAAAGACTGCATCGCAGCTACGGCAGGTGGAGCTTACGAGGACCTGACATCAAAGACCGACCTTTATCCTCTGTTCGCGCATGAGGGCGTTCCGGGTTCCGATGTCTCCAGAAAGGGAGACATATTTCACGCCCCGGATTATTCTAGGGTCGCATGGTTCCGACTGTCAGTGGCGAACAAATTCCTTTACGCGGACTATCGAGACGCCCAAGACAACGAGAGAACATTGGTGTTGGATCTCCAGACCGGCGCATGGTCGCGGGATGAGTACCACGATAGGGTGACGGTTCACTACAGCGTTCCGCAACAGGCCGGATCGCTGACGGTAACGCAAGGGTCGAACCCATTGGCAGTCATGGGTGATAGCCAGGGTAAGGTATGGCAACAGCAAGACCTTCACAATGATAACTCTACCCCCATTCCCTGCATAGTGAAAACCTTTGAATTCGATGGGGGAGATGACCGCTCTCAGCCGGAGTGGGGAGACGCATACCTGGATTGCTTGCCTGCGGCTCCAGGAGGACTCGTAGTTGCTCCGATGTCTGACATGGCTCCAATCTGGAATGTGCCCGTGACTCTCCCGCAAGGGGCGCGTTTCGGATTTCCGGTAAGCGTCGGCAAGCAGTTCACGGGGAAGTCTCTCGGCCTTTCGCTTTCATGGAGCGATGACTTTTCATCGCAAGCGGACCCGACTCAACTGTTCCGGTGGGGCGTATCCGCACTCCCGCAGCCTGAAATTACGGGAGACCGCGCGGGGGATTGGGGATAACCCATGGCATTCTACTACTTGGGGTTCAGGCTACAAGCGGACACCTTTAACAATCCGAAGGTCCTGGGAATCCGAGACGCGGACACCAAAACACTCCATGGCTATACTGGAGGTCCAGCAAACGGGCAGATTCAGCATAACGGACAGACCAAGATTCAGTACGACTTTATCACCCCATTCGTCGCTCAACTGGTGCGCGATGAACCGCAAGACCTCGTGCTATGGAAGAAGTTCGGTGAAATCGAATGGGTTCGGGAACAATGGCCCGACCTATCCGAGGCTCCAAGCCCATGGCTGAACTGCGGGGCGGCCGGCGCGAAGTACATGCTGGCAGGGGTCTTGCCCCTGGACACCAACGGAGAGCCGGTAAGCCTGACGTTCAATACCTCTGACGGTGGCACGGAAACTCTGGGGCCATTCAGTACGCCGGCCGCCGTGAAGACTCCAGTGGCGATGGCGTTCTCCGTACCGCTGGTAGCCCATGAGCTTCAGATCGTGCCGGATGGATTGTGCCGCATGTGGTTGAATGAGGCGCTATGGATCTTCGACCCGTGGCCGGAGTTTCTGAAGGAAGCAACCCCTTGGATCAACGGCGGGAGTTCAGGGGCGAAATACACCCGAAGGGTAACGGTTCCGGTAGAGACCGGAGGAAAGATTGCCACGTTCCACATGGCATCATCAGATGGAGCCTCCGTTCCATTCTCAGCCCAGACCGTTCTCAACGTGAAGACGCCAGTGCCGCTCGATTTCAACCCGCCCATCGTAGCCCACGAAATGCAGTTTCTCCCTGACGTGGCGTGCCCATTGAGGATCTGGCCGCGAGAGGCGGTGTGGGAGTGTGAACCATGGCCGGAGATGAGCCAGGCGTGTGGCCCGTGGATGAACTTCGGAACGAACAAGCCGAAGTACATGCGCGGCATGACGGTGTCGATGGACACGGGCGGGCAGACGGTGGAGATTCCCTTCGTCTCTTCGGACGGATCAACCGTGACATTGACGGCGAATACCCCGGCTGGTGTGAAGACGCCCGTACCGTTCGCTTTTGCTGTTCCGCTCATCGGCCATGAGTTCCAGGGCGGAACTCCAACCGGCCCGGCGCGCATCTGGTGGGCGGAGGCGCAACCGGATTTCGACGAGTGGCCTGAACTGACCGCAGAAGCGACCGGCTGGCTGCCGGTTCTTGACGGAAACCTGGCTGCGTTCCTGCAAGGGCTGGTGGTGCCCATTGAATCTGGAGGCGTTGCCCCGGTTCTACAGTTGAAGACCGATACTGGCCTCACACTGGCGCTGGCTTCCCCGCTCAGTTCCCCGCCAGCAGCCAACGTGAAAACCCCAGTGCCGTTCTCATTGAGCACCCCGGTGGTGTGCCATCAGGTTCAACTGTTGCCGCAAAGACCGTGCCGAATCTGGGACAAAGAGATCCGCTGGATTGCTCAACCGACTGCGGAACTGGCCTACTCGTGGAAGACGCAACCCACGGCGCACGGGCAGAAGGGCTATCATTTTATCGGGCGCATTGAGGCGGCCTACGCTTCCACTCAGGACGTGACACTCACCATGGTTGCGTTCGATGGAACTTCGCCGGAGATGATAACATTGCCTTCGACTGGAGGCGCGCATCAAAAGGTACTGCTCACGCCAACTGCGAACAAGTTCATGCTGATGACTTACGCAGCGGTTTCGGGCGCCCCGTTCCAAATCTTCGTAAACGAGTGGACCATCTGGCTTGGATGGTGGGGCCGGGATGGGGAGTTGGTCCCGTGGCGCGGCCTCGGCGGGATCTGCGGAGACAAGGCGGAAATCTGATGGCGGACCAACCTAAAAACTGGTATCCTCATCCGGGTTTGGATCAGTCCTTGGTGAACCAAATAGCGTTCCAGAATCTTTACTCGCTTCGGGACTCGACGCCACAAACCGTCGCACCGCCAAGCGGGAGTTCCGATCCTGGTAGCGAAGGGCAGATCAGCTTCGATGCGAATTACATGTACGTTTACAGTGGGGGCAGTTGGCGGAGGTCTCCGTTGGGCACGTTCTGAGTTATAATAGGGGCGTGATTCGGTGAAACAGATGAGAAAGATCCTACTGATTCTGCTGGCGGCGGGCACGGCATTCGCTTTGCCTTCGTACCAGGGCTGGTGTGAGCAGGGCGGGCAAACCATCACTACTGCGGGGATGGCCTCCGTAACCAAGGCCCAAGTGAGTTACCCTGGATGCACCGTCACGCTGTTCCCACATGGCTCCGCTACTCCGGTGGCGTCCGGTTCGGTGTTCTCGGATAACTCCGGGACCGTCCTCGGGAACCCCTTCACCGCCGATTCCCACGGCCACTTCTCGTTCTTCGTGGCGAATGGTCACTACGATGTCCAGTTGTCCGGCACGATCCCCACCTGGACTACATGGGACGTTCTACTGGCCGATCCCAATGCGTTCGGGGCCGTCAATTTCTCGAATATAGCCGGGACTGTGGCGCTGGGGCAACTACCAGCCCTTGTCGATTCCTTCAACGCCAGGACCGGACCAGTGGTTCCAACCACGGGAGACTACACGGCGGCCATGGTGACACATGCCCTGGACTCCACCCAGAGTTACAGCGATCCGGCTTGGCTCACCGGGATAGCCGCTGCGATCTGCCCAACGTGCGTTACGACGGACACCGCGCAAGTCTTGACGGGGACGAAGACGTTCAATGGTACGGTCTTCGTAGGCTCCAACGAAGTGATAGACGCAAGCGGATTCAGCGCCTGGGGCGGAGCCAGCCTGAACGATTCCACCGCGCTCGGGTACGTGGTGTCAAACATCGACCATACCTGGGTGAACCAGGACAACGAATCGCGGGGAGTGTCTTCGGTAGTGCGGGCAAGCCGGAGCACCACCGACGAACCGAACTACGGGTGGGATCAGTTCGGGATTGCGGGCGTGGTTCAACTTCAAGCCATGACGATGCCGACAGACCCACACTACTGCCCAATCCCAACAGATCCTACCAGTTGTGGGACGGTTGCGTACATCCGAGGTCAGCAGAAGGCGGTCGATTCGGAATTGTACTACAGCGCCAGCCCCAACGCCTACACCGCGAACATCGGGATGAACTATCTGGCGAGCTTGGCTACGGTCGGGTCCGGTGTGACGGTTAACACCTGGGCAGGACTCATCGTTGGACAACCGGGGGGATTCGGTGGTGGTGGCGGTCATGTCGTGAACGGGTACGGGGTCTGGATTCAAAACCTTCTGGACGCCAATGCCATCCTGACTTCCGCCAGCACAGCGGCCATAGAGATTGAGGGGTTGGGGACCTACGGGCGGATCTGGTGGACATGCAATTCCGTGAACAGGCCATGTCCCGCTTCCAGCATCTATTCTCCCGTTCTGGGGACTTTGGAGTTCAGCGCGGATACGCAGGTTCAGACGGCTACCGGGGTAGGTTTCAAAGCCGGTGGTAGCGCAGCCAATGCGGGGATCGCGGCGGGCAGTTACGCAGTAGGTGGAACAACGATCATCGACGGCAGCTTGAATATCAGCACCACTGGATACATCAACACGTCCAGCAAATTCGAGATCAGCGGCGTAACAGCCATCGACTCGAACAGGAACGGTTCGTTTGTGAATCTCGGAGTATCCGGTTCCACTTCCCTGCTTGGATATCTGACAATCGAAGTGACCGGGATGACGCAATGCCTACACGTAAATTCGCTTGGCGTTGTCAGCGGGACTGGGGCAGATTGCGGTTCTGGCGGCGGAGGTGGCGGGGGAGGCTCGTCTTTCCCCGGATCTGTCACGGCGAATACCTCTCTCACGCCCCTGGCTGGCTTCTATGTTGGGTCCACGGGCATAATCCAGTATGCTTCCGGTCTGCCTTCCCCAGCAGGAGCCAACATAGGGAATGTATACAACATTGACGCCTACGGGGATATAAGAATAAATCCTCCGAGTGCGGCCCATCATGTTAGTTCAGGCACGGATGCGGCCAACGGAGGGTACTGGCTAGGGACAACGCAGATCATTACCGGGGCCGGGGTTGCCTCTCTCTTGTCTCTGAAGCTAACGGGAACCTCTACCACTGGCGTCGTTGCTCAGTGCCTCCATGTGGACACTTCGGGGAACATCACCGGGACCGGGGCAGACTGCGGCTCGGGCGGCGGTGGTGGTGGTGGAGGTGGTAGCTACTCCTGCACTATCTCTGGGGTCGCCTCTCAAGCCTGTGTGCATGATCTGGACACGAGCACGCCGCTGTACCAGTGCTACGGGACTTCCGGCATAACCATTACGACCGCCACGCCTGTCGGTGCGAATGAACTGGACTTCGTGTTTTCAGGCGCATTCACGGGATCGTGCTTAATCTCAAGTGGGAGCGGTGGTGGCCCGTCCTTCACGGGTTCGGTAACGGCCAACACCGGAGGAACGAACGGCGCGGGATTCTTCGTTGACACCACCGGGATCATTCAGTGCGATTCGACCGGGTGCGCCACTATTTCCGCTGGGAACCTCTATAATATCAATGCCGGCGGCGACATCGTGACATGCACGCGATCAGAAACGGCCCCTTACCCTTGCGTTTCATACCCGCATCACGTTGACGCGGGGAGTTATGACTTGGCTGGGGTTGAAATCATCAGTAGTATCGGACAGATCACCACCAACGTAACCGGCTCCGTACAGTGCTTGCACGTCAACTCTTCGGGGGTAATCAGTGGCACCGGATCAGACTGTGGTAGCGGCGGCGGCGGCGGCACCCCTGGCGGTTCCAACGGGCAAATCCAGTACAACAACGGCGGGGTGTTTGGCGGCTTCACGGCTGGAGGAGACCTAACCTTTAGTGTGCCCAACTTCACGTTAGCGACAGTGAACTCCGGGTCAGGTGCTTGCGGAGACAGTACGCATGTGTGTGCAGTAACTACAAACGCAAAGGGTCTTGTAACATCACAATCGGCGGTAGCGATCAGTGGAGGGTCTGGGGGGAATCCGTTCACCGGCTCGGTCACAGCCAATACATCTCTGACAAACAACGCCGGGTTCTACATCAACAACATCGGCGTCATCCAGTACAGTACCTCTCTCACCGCGGTGAACATCGGAAACGTGCTGAATATCAACTCGAACAGTGGCAACATCGTGACGTGCCAGATGTCCGGTGGATCGTGTGTTGGTGCTGGGACTGGACACGTCGGTTCCGGTGCCGGCGCTTACGGCGGGTACTACATCTACAACACCCAGATCATTGATGGAAGCGCCAACGCCTACCTTGGCACAGTCAACGGTTCGAGCGGTATTTTCACTGGATCGGTAACGGCCAACTACACGCCCACCAACACGGCTGGCTACTACATTCAGTTTCCGTCCTCCAACGGGACCGGGTACACGGGAAATACGGGAATCATTCAGTACGCCACTGGTAGCCCGTCAGTGGTCAACATCGGACACGTTCAGGACATCACGGCAGGCGGCACGATCTTCACCACAGGGCATCTTGCGGCAACTCCAACGAGCAACATTGTTCCGCTGATCGTGTCTGGATACAGCGCTGGGACGGCAGATTTGGTTCAGGTCTACAACCATTCATCCGGTACTAATGTGTTCGATGTGGCTTATACGGGGGCCACCTCGATAACCGCCGCAGGAACGGGGTACACGGCGTTAAGTGTCTACTCTCAGGCTGGAGCCACTGTCGATCCGTTCGACGTGTATAACCCAGGGAGCACTTCATTAAAGGCTCTCTATGTGGATTCTTATGGATTCGCTCATGTTCAGGCTATTGTGGCAGATAACATCTCAACGATTAATTCGTTTAGCGGACCGATTTCTATTGCGCCTGGTCTTGACCGGATTGCCTTGACCGTAAATGGGTACACCGGAGGCTCGGCGGATCTTCTGGACGTGTATGACCAGTCTGGAGGAAGATTGGTATTCCAGCTTGATCGTCACTACAGTTACCTTAAGCCTACTGACAATTATGCATTCCTGGTGATGTCGCCAACTACCAGCACATCATACATCCAGATGACGCCGGGCGCCACTGCTATGAATTTTCAAGTCACAGCGGGAACAGGGGCGACTCAAGACTCGTTTGATGTCATAACCTATAATAATGCCCCGATGACTCTAAGTCTAGTATCTCAGGGAACATCTTATAGCGGTGTCACTGGTACTGGAATTTGTACTAAGTTTGTGGTGGGAATCTGTGTTTCATTCTAAAATGGAATTATGAAACTTACGCTTACGATTTCAATTTTAGCCATTGCCCTGGTCGGAATGGCGCAACAGCAACCGGCGAAGCCGACAGAACCGGCCAAGCCAACCGCATTCACGGACAAGCTCGGCGCGAAGCTGGCCCTGGCACAACGGGACTACGTGATCGCCAACAGCCAGAGAGACGCGGCGATGACGAACCTTCAGGCCGTTCTGAAGGAAGCGGACGCGGCCTGCACGTCAGACGGAAAGATGCTGGACGGGCAAAAAGCAACCTGCGTTGACAAACCAGCCCCTCCGCCACCGGAAAATAAACCCTAACCCCTTGCAATCCTCGGAGGTTAGGGGGAGAATGAAGCCATGATTGAATTCCGCTGGTTGAATGACGACGAAGTGGAAACACTGGTCAACCCCAGTCTGGCGGCTCGCGGCATGGTTCAACTGAATATCAACCCGGAGCAGCCTACTTGCCGCGTATTGGGCGCGGTGGCAGACGGCGTAGTGGTTGAGGCATTCGCTTTTCAGTTGATCTCGCTGCTGGGGCCGATGATTAAACTCGTACCCGACTTTCGTGACAACGGAGAGACGGGCAGAACGCTGGCCGCGAAAATGAAAGAATTTCTCGAAGAGGTACAGGCGCGGGCCTACATCTGTGTCGCGGATAGCCCCATTTCGGAACGGCTCTGTGAACGATTCGGCATGGAGAAGATTTCCAGCCCAGTCTACGCATTCATTCGTAAGGAGGGATAGGCCCCATGGGCGGGTTTCCTTGGAATTGGCGGTAGCAGCGCAAAGACCGACAGAGCAACGCAGCTTTCAGCGCAGAGCGGTCTCTGGAATATCTACAATCAGTCGCTTGGCCTCGGCACCACTGGGGCAGCTACTGGCACAGCAGACCTGAGCACCGCCAAAGCGGGACTCGGCACAGCAGAGCAGTACTGGCAAAACCTCCTCACGGCTGGCCGTACACAGACGGCGCAAAACTCCGCACCATCAATCAATGCCGCACTCGCGCAAGGGGACACCACTCGGAAAACCGAAGGGGCCTTCGGAACCGGGAGAACCGGCGGAACGGTGGCGGCGAATCGAGAGGCAACCACGTCCACGGGTTCAACCATCGACAACATCATCAACCAGAACCTTGTGGGCGGGCGAACGGCAGGAGCGCAAGGTTTGCAACAGGTAGCCAGCGAGCAAGCCACCATCGGGACCTCTGAGATGGGGCAGGCGCTACAGGCGTTGGGACTTAGCGCAGACGCGGTGAAGTCAATCATGGGGAACGCGACCGACAGCAGGACAACATCCTATGACATCAACGCCAATACTCAGGAACAGTGGGGGCAACTAATTGGAAGCCTTATGATGGCGGGAGGAAAGTAATGGGCGGATGGATGATGGCATTATCGAAAGCTGGTGGGATCGTAAAGGAATCCACCAAGTCCCATAGCACCAGAGAAGCGGAAGCGAAGGGCGGTAAAGAGAAGGGCGGAGGCGGCATGGACATGATGGCAGAAGGGTCCAAGCTGGCTGGTAGCCTAAAGTCGTTCCACAGAGGCGGAACGGTAAGAAAGACCGGACCCGCGAGATTGAAACGGGGGGAGCGGGTTCTCACTAAACGTCAAGCGAAGACGTACCGGAAGCGGATGTCGAAGGGTTAAGCCATGACGCCAGGACCAGGGGCACCGCGCGGATTCCTCACGGGGCTGATGGGAGCCATCGGCCCGAAGATGGATCGCGCGCACGAAGAGGAACAGGCGTCGATCAAAGAGCAGCGTGCAAACCTTTGGTCCGAGATTCAGTCCGTTATGGCCGACGCACGTCAACCTACCGAAAAGCAAATCTACAAAGGCGACCACAACGCGATAGTCCAGGAGAAACTGGCGGCTTACCTGAAGTTCCTAAGCCCGGCGACCAAAAAGAAGGCAGGCCCTCTCGGTCAACTGCTTCAGAAACTCGTTCCTCCAAAGGCGAAGGGTGGAGCGCCACAAGCGCAGCAGGGAACGTCCCCACAAGAGCAAGTATCCTCTCCAGGAGCGCAACCGGGCGCACAGCCGCCAGGAGTGTTCCCAGGTCAGTATAAACCACCAGCCGCGCCACCGGCAGGCATTTTCCCAAACCGACAGCATCAGCCAGATCCCGAAGCGCAGAAGCGCATGGGGGGAGTTCAGTTGGCGGCACCAGCGGCACAGCAGCAAGTGTCCCAAACGCAACCGCAACCTGCCACTCAACATGGCAATCCTTCACCGCTGTATACCCCGATGTTCACCCAGGAAGAGCAGACCCAGCGGCAACAGGCAGCAGCGAAGTTCAGGACGGATGAAGAAATCCGAAAAGAAGAGGCAACGTCTGCGGATCGCCTGAAACTCCAAGAAGAGCGAGACAAGGCACAGCGCGAACTTCAGGAGATGAAAGACAAGCAGGCAGAGGAATTGGCGAAACTCAAAGGAGCCGATGCCAAGACGCTTGAGGACACGAAAGCAGCACACGCCAAGGAAATCGAAACCTTAAAAGCGCAACACGCCAAGGAACTCGCGGAAGCGAAAGCCGCAGCAAAGCCAGCCGCAGTCGCAAAAAAAGCTGGCACAACCGTTGCAGATCAAGTGGACAAGAAGTATGTACCGGGCGGGAAGTCGATTGCAAACCCTACGGGGAACTTGACGATTGACGTTGGCGCATGGGACTACATCGCCACGACACATCTACCCTTCACGGGGTTTGGAAGTGGAGCCGCGAAAGGGCAAAAGAACGCGCGTGAATTGATGTTGGGTCGCGCGGGGGAATTGCTCGCCGATCTAGGTCTGACACCGGCGGATTTACCTGCCATTCGCGGAAAGATCAAGGCTGATACCGGCGCATTGGGCAGGGTCACCTCAATGGGTGCCCTCATTCAGCAGTTTGAGGGGACCTTGGACCGGAACATGCAGGTTGCCCAGAAACTCAGCGACGCCTGGCAACGGAGCGATCTTCAGTTTGTCAACCGAATCAGCGGGGCTTTCAAGACCGGCACTGGAGACTCGGAAGCTTTGAACCTCGCGGCACAATTGCATGGCGTGGCGCGCGAGTGGGGCAAGATCATGCAAGGTTCCGTCTCAGCGGCCGGTGTGCAAGTCAGCGAAGCGAACGCGACCGATCTATTGTTCAGTAAGGGAATTTCAAACGGACAGTTGGCGAGCTTTATGCAGAGCGTTGTTATACCCGACATTAAAAACCGAACTTCGGCAATTGAGGGGGAGAAAGCCCAGTTAGTTGCAAGCCTCCGTAGCGACATCGCAGGTACGGCAACACCACAACGTCAACCTTCACCGAACGGAACACTGACACCGCCTGCATCGGGTGGAGCGGGAGTACCGAAGAAAGGCGACAAGCAGCAATACAACGGAGCGGGATACACGTTTGATGGTACGCAATGGGTGAAGGACAAGAAGTAAATCATGGCGGCTCAGACACAAGACGCTCCCGACACGCTACCGCGTGATTTCTTCTCTCAACCCGATACGCTGCCGGCGAACTTCTCATTTCCGAAAGGGAACAAACCGGCAACCTTGCCGAATGTGACCAATAAAGATTTGGGGAAAGCTGGGAAAGCGGCGATTGGAGCGTTGCCTTGGGTTGGAGGAAGTGTGGGCGTATGGCTGGCCCCCGAAGTCGCCGGGGCCGGATGGCTGCTAAATGCGGCCATCGGAGCAGGCAGCGCGGCTCTTGGAGGGGCGGCGGGTTCAACGGTAGAACAGGGTATCAAGACCGCCGCTGGCACAAGCGACCGGCCCCGTAGCGCGGGTGAGTTTGCGAAACGTGTTGGGACTGAAGCCGCCGTGCAAGGCGCCGGAGAGTTCGGTGGGCGCATGATAGCGGCCCCATTCAGTTTCGTGCTGAAAAAGTTTCACCCTACATCGCTCTATGCCAGCGCCTTAAAGCCTTCGACTGCGTTGAAAGTGGAGGAAGCCAACCGAATCATCAAGACAGGGCTGAAGGCGGGAGTCCCCACCAGCGAAACTGGATATGCGAGCTTGATACAGGCCGTGGACAGAACTTCCAAAAGGATCAACGAAGAGGTTGCGAGGAAGTCCACGGACCTTGGCGGAGTCATTGACCCTACCACAGTACGCGACCGTCTCAACGTACTTCTTGAGCACTACGAGAAGCAAGCGTACTCAGACGAAGACATTCAAGCCATCAAAAAAGTGCGTGATTCGTACATGAAGCGGCATTCGTATGAAGCCCCGTACACGAAGATCGCCCCAGGAGTCGAAGAGGAAAGCGGCAAGATGGTTCCGGTGGGGAAGGGTTCCACGACCGTCAATGTTCCGCTCACTCTGAAAGAAGCGCAACTCGAAAAGCAGGGCACGTATCGGTTCAACAAGGGAGGGTACGGGTCTCTCGGCGGCGCCCAGCTCGAAGCGGAAAAGAACATGGCTCACACGCTTCGAGAGCAGATCACCGCGTTGTTCCCTGAAGTGGAGGGGTTGAACCGGCAAGACAAGGAGTTCATCGAACTCGAAGAGCAACTACGAAAGTTCGTGGGCAGGCAACGGAACAAGAACATGATCGGGTTGGTTCCGGCAGTCGTGGGTGCCAGCACTGGGCTATTCAGCGGCGTCATGTCCGGGGATACCAAGACCGGGGCCGAGGGTGGGATGGCGGGTGGAATTCTTGCGATGGCGGTGATGGCTTTGGACGACCCGGAGATCAAAAGCCGCCTTGCAATCACGCTCGCCAAGGCAGCAAAGAGCCGACTTGCTGGTGTCGGAGGCCGGATAGCGAGGAATGCGATTCCAGCAGCAACGAGGGCAATGGGATCGGCGGTCAACTCAGATCGGACTGCACAGCCACCGTCTCTTGATGAGGTGCGCCGCCAGAGGGAGCAGCCCTGATGCCTGACCCCCTGACAGCCAGTGAGCTAACGACTTTTCAACGCTGTCCCCGGCGCTGGAGAATCGAGCAAGCCGAACCGAAAGGCCGCTGGTGGCCCAAAGCCCTCTTCGATCACCTGATGCGCCAAGCGGTCTTTGCAATCAGCAACGGAGCGGATGCGGCTGAAACAGGAGTAGAATACTCCACTCGGTTCATGGAATTGGCGGCGAATCCTGGTCTGGATGTTCCCTGCGATCCCTTCCCGCTGGCCCGCGACTTCTGCTGTGCGCTTAAAACCCTGTGCGCTGCGCTTGGCGGCACGGTCCTGCTGGCCCTCGAACCCGTCCCGGTGGTTTCCCTCACCCCAACGCTTCGGTGGCGCGTAGCGGCTCCCAGGGACCAAAGCGGGGTACTCCACCACTGGTGCTCTGTGGACAAGTTGGACGATGACGCCATAGCCCGGATTCTACACTCTTGGGCCGTCTTCGGAGACGTGGCCGCCGCGGACGTGCCGATGATGCTGCATGTGGTGGAAATCGGCAGTCGGCGCCATGGACGGCAGCACGGCCCCTGGTGCAAGGCGTATCGACACCCGGCGATACCGGGCAGGTGGGCATTTCAGCACCGGGACGGTTCGACAATGGGTAGCGGGTGGGAATCTCTGTTTCTGGCGGATTGCGACCGGCAAGACCCGGAAGAATGGGTTGCGCTGATGAAACGGGATGGGGTGGAAGCGATTCACCACCTGAACGTCCAGCAGGTTCCGAACGCGGAGCGCGAGTTCTTCATCCGCGAGGTGGCGCAAGAGACAGGGAGGATGGCCTCCACTCCTCAGAATTGGCGAGAGGAATCAAGGCGTCGGCCCGCGTGCGATACCCCGGCCCCGTGTCCGTGGCAGTGGTTGTGTTTTAATGGTAGAGGAGAAGGAAATGGGAAATAGCATACTTCAGGATCGTTCCGGCTCAAACTGGCCGCTGGGTTTCGTTGAGGTTGTGACACCGGGCGTGCCGGTGAGGTTGACGGTGAACGTCGATCCGCTCAACAATGACGCGCCGGAGACGCCTACCGCTCCCGGCGGAGTAGCAGGAATGCGACCGACGCCAACCTGCAATCAGATCATCCTGCACGGCTACAAGCCGACTGGGCAAGGCGGGCATGGCCTGATTCCGAACACTGGACGGGTCTACATCCTCCGAAAGCCCACGGCGGCCGGCTCAGGGAACTACGATGACATGGGTGTAATCGTCGGCGTCATCGAACCGGGCGGCGGAGCCTACAGCCTTCCGCCATCCGGGGGGATGCCGATCACCTCTCTGTCTCCGTATCAGTTCTACTTGGATGCGGACGTAGCGGGTGAAGGCGCAATCCCAGTCTGTTGGGGTGTGGCAGGGTAAGGAGCGGATTATGAACTGGCGTCTATTTTTCATCGTTTCCCTGAGTGCATTGAGCGCGTTCTCACAACCCATTCCCCCGGCTTGCGGGAAGTCATGCGAGTGCTCCACGCCGTTGGCTTCGGGCACGGCAGGACAAACCTGCGTGATCGGGACCTCGCAGTACCTATGCCACACTACGGGCGCGTGTTCAGTGGCAGGGGATTGGACATTGATCGGACCTTCCGCCGGCGGTGGCATCTCCGCCTGCGCCACCAATCCCCCCACAGCAGGCGCAGCGGGTTCGTTCTGCTCGACTTCCACTGGCCTGTACCAGTGCCAGAATGGGGTAAGCGCGTGTACGACGGCTGGCCAGTTCGTGCTTACCGGCCCTGGCCCATTCACCCGTTCCAGTGGTGGAGTGATCTCGCCTACGGTAGCGACAGATAGTCTTTCGATACCCTCTACGTTGCTTGGCACCACTCCCACCGATGCCCTCACTTTGCAGAACACGACGCCAGCAGCCAACGGAGCGCAGCAGTGGTCGCCCTGTTTCGAGCAGATCGGCCAAGGTTGGGCCACGGGGACGGGTCTTTCCACGCCTGTAGGCTTCCGTTCCTGCGTTGTTCCAGTTCAGGGGGCCACCACAGGAGCAAGCTATTGGGGGTTGTTCTACCATCCTCCGAGTGGAGGGGATACCAATGTGCTATCAGTGTCTCCGACGGGTCAAATAGCACAGCCAGCAGGAAGTAGCAGTGCCCCATCTTTCAGTTTTGCAGCATACCTGAACGCAGGAATGTACATGAATGGTGCTGCCCTTAACTTCGCTTCCCCCGGTAATGGCGCAGAACTCCAGTTTTCAAATAGTTCAGTCTCAGTACGGGGACCATACTCTAGGCTTTCGGCCTGGGGCAAACGATTCTGCCACCGCTCCTGACACTGCAATATCACGTATTGCTGCTGGAGTGCTAGGACTACCCGTGACACGAATTCCCCTCGCCCCCACCGCCACCCCCAACTACGCCACCCTCTCCATAGGGTCAGGAGCGTGGGATGGAGCAACTACAGGGAAGTTTGTAGGATCAGCGAACGGAACGCAGATCGGGGTCAACGCGGCGGCTGGTAGCACGGCAGACCTGATGAACTTGCAGGTAGCAGGTGTGAGCGAGTTCAACGTGACCGCCGCTGGAATTATGACCTTGGGCGGTTCGACTTTCGTTTTGGGTGGCCACACGTGCAGCATTGTGGCCACAGTTTTGACGTGTCCATAGGAAAACAGTCATGAAAACACTTCTCATCTCTCTCATTCTCAGCATCAGCGCATGGGCAGACGGACAACTCTGCTACCAGCTCGATGCTTCACAACCAGACCAGCAGATCTGCATTCCAGTATCAGCGGATGTGCAGACGGCCATCTCGAATTATGTTGCAGCACCAGCTAACCAGACATCCGCCACGGACGAAAAGGGACAGGCCACGCAGACGCCGAAGTACTTGGGCGTTGGGGATGCGATCTTCCAGAATATCAACCTATTTTTCCAAGGTGCGCTTGCCAACTTCCCTCCCGACAGCGTGCAACAGGTGATCGACGCTCAAGCGGCGCAAGTGGCAGCGGTTAAGGCTGCGGTGTTGAATGCAGCGCCGGTGCCAGCTTCTCAGGCAGACCCGGCAGTGCTTGTGAAGCCGGTTCCACTGCCGATCAAAAAGCAGGTGCAATAAGCCATGAAAACCATCGCTCTCGCATTCGTTGGCTTGGTGCTGTTCGCGCAAGAGCCAAAGCCGAAACCTCCAACCACTGAATTTCAGGCAGCACCAGCGCCTTATGCGTGTGCGCTGATGGCTGATGGGACGCTGAATATCACGGGAGACCCGACAGCATGTGCCGAAGTGCTGAAAAATCAGATCGTGCAACTCCGACAGCAAGTAGCCCAGAAAGACCAGCAAATCGTGCAGATGCAAGCCACTATCACGGCATCGCAAGAGCTTTTTAATGGCTGCGCCGGAATGCTTGCGGACGCAGAGTTACGAGCGAAAAAGAAACCATGAAACGCCTGCAATCCAGTCCCGAAACGGCAACGCGCCACTGGAAGCGGGCGCACAGGGCTATCCACATGATCTGGAAATGAAATGAAACGACTTCTCATGTTTGCAGCATTCTCGGCCATCTGCCTCGGGCAGACGGCCACGCCGACGATACCGGCTGGACTGGGGGCGGCGGGGGCGGCTGGCGGAAGTCTGGTAGGCACTTATCCAAATCCCGATATTGATTTTCCCGGCGTTGCGGTGTTGCCTCCGACTACGACGGGGACGGTGCGGATCGTACGCTTGACAACGGACAATACGCTCTGGCGTGGAGATGGCTTGACGTGGTCACAGGTTGGGGGCGGAAATCTCACCGTAATGGCGGACGGAACGGCGGTAGGAAGCCACGCGACGCTGAACTTCGTGACGGGACCGGGGCTGGTAAATGTCCTAACTGACACCGGATCTCGTATCGACGTGGAAACGGAGCTGGATACTGCACAGGTGCAGACGCCTTGGGCGGAGCAAAGCGGCGCGGCCGTTCTGTGCGCTTCCGCGAGCGCATCGGGAAGCGCGTACACCTGTGCTCTCAGCCCCACCCTTGATGTGTACACACCGGGCATGGTTCTGCACTGGATGCCGGACCTGAGTGCCAGCGGGGGCGGTGTGACCACCTTGAACGTGGACACGCTCGGGGCGATATCGGTCAAGCTACCGGATGGCGC
>Ga0187853_10002017_pt1 | contig 17550 bp, 20 predicted proteins | sample June2016WEW_6_10_2_FD_132417 | JGI IMG/M metagenome (GOLD analysis project Ga0187853, IMG submission 132417) | Peatland microbial communities from SPRUCE experiment site at the Marcell Experimental Forest, Minnesota, USA - June2016WEW_6_100 | ecosystem: Environmental > Terrestrial > Soil >... | reverse complement strand
TGACGTATCTCTCGCCGTCGAACCAGACGTTGTGGTACTGTCCGTGTTTGACCAATACGCTTGCGACGCCGTCTACGGCGACGTAGATTCCGATCGCGATGAGCACGATGTTAAACCATTGAAGCACTATTTTTTTCCCCCTTTTTGCGAACCCTGACTAAGACCTTTTCATGCCATAACTCTATCGAGGCACTTGTGGCTTAGTTATAGCGAAGGTAGCATGAAGAGACTTGCAAAAGTCTGTTTCGCCTGCCCCTATTGCTGACTGAACTGCCTGAACAAATATTTGATGCGTGCTGAAGGCAACAATCTCGCGGCTCGAGATCTGTCGTTTGCCTCCACAGAAAAAGCTAAGTGCGCACACGTTGCTTGACGTGCGCATGAACAGGCTGGATGTCGCTGGCGCGCTCTTCTTCATCGCAGGAACGCTAATTCTCTTAGGAATCGTTACCGCGGAAGCCACATATCCAGGCTACAGCGTCTCGCAGAACTATATAAGCGATTTGGGGGGCGCGACAAGCGGCGCACTTACGCAGCCAGCAGCCGCCGTCCTTGATACGACGCTAGTCGTTGGAGGCCTTTTGATCATCGGAGGGGCGTACGCGATTCACCGCGTGCTTGACAAACGCGTTTTTCCCTCAGCACTTCCGTTACTAATCGCCCTCGCCGGCATAGGATCCGTTGGAGTCGGCGTCTTCAACGAAACCTTTGGCATTATACACTGGCTGTTGTCGGCGCTCACATTCATCGCCGGGGGCCTTGCCGCAATCGCAGCCTTCAGCCAACAAAAGGCGCCCCTACGCTATTTCTCGGTGATTCTGGGGATCATCGCGCTGGTTTTTGCCATAGGCCCATACATGACTCCTGCCGTCGCGTTCCTCGGCGTCGGAGGGGCAGAGCGCTGGGTGGTATACCCTCTGGTGCTTTGGCTCATAGGGTTTGGTGGTTACCTGATGGGGACGTCGCCCAACACCGCGTTTCAATGAGAACCCCCTCATAGAGAAAAAGAGCGATTAAGCGTGCGTTTGTTTTGGGTTATAGAACCTCAGTGCGATAAGCGCACTACAAGTCACGCGACATAACTAGATACATCTGTTATAAACGTTCAAATAGCTTTCAGTTATACTATGCCCCGCCCCGGCCCACATTGCCGAGGCTGTGAGGCGCTGCGGTTACAGAGGCGATGCGTCATCCAAAGCACGTTCGTGTGACTGTTTAGCAGTGCGCAGAGCCGCTAAGCGAGTACCAGTCGTCGCACGTGAAGAATTAAACAAGCCGCAACGGGGGTGAGTAAACGGCAAGCATTTATCTGGGTTGCAGCGGGTGGCATTACGATCATTGGCTAGGCGTTCTCTATACCTCACGGAGTCGCTACCTAGAGCAATATGCGCGATTTTTCCACTCAGTCGAAGTTAATTCGTCGTTCTATCACTTTCCAAACGAAGCTCAGCTAAAAAAATGGTACGACGCTACTCCTGACAATTTTGTGTTTTCGGTAAAGATGAATAGGTATATCACACACACAAAGCGGCTGCACCACATACATCAGGCTCTCAATGACTTCTTTGAGATCTGTGAGCCATTGGGACACAAGCTTGGCCCGTTTCTGGTAGCGCTCGCCCCGAGCTTTAAGAAAGATTTAGACCTTTTAGACGAGTTTCTTTCACTCTTGCCTGACCATCGTTTTGCGTTTGAATTTCGTCACGATTCGTGGTTTAGCGACGATGTTCTTGACCGTTTCAGAGAGCAACGCAATCTCACGCTGGTAGTGCTCGGTGCACAATTCGACAACAACATCGACTGTTTTACGAATTTTGCGTACATCAGATGGCACGCGCGTGGCAGAGACCTAGACGTGTACTCGTCAGAAGAACTAGACTACTGGGCGCGTCGAATCCGAGAGATTTCAACCGAAGCTGACGTTTTCGGCTACTGGAACCACGATGCATCTGGGCCTAAGAATTGTTTGGATTTGGTGTCCAGGCTGGAAGTGCGATAACCGTTACCGCCAGCAGGTTATGAGAGCATAACGCGTCCTCGCTACGCGGACACCCCGACGTGTCGTTGCGTAGGTGACGCGTATATGCAGCAAGCCGCGCGACAAGGCTATAGCAGCATAGCAAGCCGCTCTAAAAAAATGATCCGAGTTATGAAGTTGCACACATGGCGTTGCGTAGGGCTTCAGAATCCAAGTGGCCAGTTAAGGTGCGCACGCCAAATTACGTCGAAACAGGGCTGCTGTAAAACTCCGCGTTATAACGCTGACGATGTGCCATGACCATCGAGCATAGCTTTTTATCGCGGGCAACGAAATTGATTCCCACAATCGCTGCGCCGCGTGATTGTGATGCTCCGCGGGTGCACGGAGGATGGCCGATGATCAGCAAGGAAGTGATGCTTAAGGACCACCGGGTGACCGTCGATCTGAACTGTCCAGTGGCGCGGTTCCCAGATAACCCCGTGCTTACGGCCAAGGAAGTCAACCAGGTGTGGCAGGACCCGGGCCTCCAGGTCACGACCGTCCACAACGCCGGCGTCGCGCTGCACGGTGGCGACACGGTCATGCTGTTCCGGTCGCATCTTCGTTGCGGCGTGAGCGTGCTCGGGATCGCCCGCAGCAGCAACGGCGTCGACGGCTGGCGTGTTGAGCCGCGACCGGCCATGACGCCGGCCACCGAGGGGGACGCCTTCGCCCCGGGCACCGATGCCAGGGCCCTCATCGAGAACGAGTCGGGCAGCGTCGAAGATCCGCGGATCACCCAGATCGGCGACACCTACTACATCACCTACAGTGCCTATCACGCGACAGTGAAGAACCGCGTGCGCGTCTCGCTGGCCACGACCCGCGATTTCTCCCACTTCGTGCGCCACGGCCCGGTGCTCCAGCGAGACATGCGGAATGTCGTGATTTTCCCCGAGCCCATCGGCGGCCGCTACGCGGGTCTGTTTCGACCCAATGACACCACGGGCGGCGAGGTCGGGGGCATCTACGCGGAGATCAAGCTCGGCTGGACGAGCTCGGTCGAGTCCAATCGGTGGGAGATCCAGCCGGAGCCCGTCATGAAGACCGGCGCGGGCCCGAGCGCCTTCTCGGACAAGATCGGTCCTGGTGCGCCGCCCTTCAGGACCGACAAGGGCTGGCTCAGCGTGTTCCACGGGGTGCGCACCACCATGGACGGCGGCCCCTACGTGCTCGGCGTGGCGCTGCACGACCTAGCGAACCCGGCGCGGGTCAAGATGTCGAGCATCCCCATCCTGTTCCCGTCCAGGGCCGACTGCCGCGTTGAGGAGTCGGCCTACACCCATGTGCCGCAGGTCGTGTTCACCTGCGGGGTCGTGCGGCGCGACGATGGCAGCGTCCTCATCTACTACAGCGGCAATGACACGGTCATGAACGTGGGCGTGACCCACGAGGACGTGCTCATCGCGCTCTGCGAGAGCTACGGCCAAGACCCGCTGACCGGCCATCTCAAGTACGACATTGGCGGCTACCGAAGCTGAAGAGCTCGGAACCAGCGGACATCAGGGCACCAGGGCCGTTCGGTGTCTCGGGAGCAAGGTGAGTGTCAAGATGATAGTCCAGGTGGCTCTTCACGACCTTCTCGTCGGGGCTTCGAGCCCCTGAGTAAGCCAGGTCCCTGCAACGGCAGGCGTCCGCGACTCCAGCCCACACATCGCGCGCTTCAAAACGTTCGTCTACTTTCTTTTTTATAATGATGTCTTTGACTGGTCATAGCTGTTTTTTATAAATGGAATTACTTTCTCCAAGTCAGTTGTTTCATCAACACGTATTTGTGGCCACTTATTCACTGTTCTCTTTCCTGCTTGGAAGGGCTTAATCTCAAATTCTTTTGATATTCTAATTTTGTCGTGTTCACTGACTTTTGTCAGAACAACACCATCGGTAACCAAAAATGCAAACAATTTTTCCTCATTTTTGTAACACGGACAACCATACATCTTTTTCGTAGTTACATTAGGCCAATTCAGAACCTCTTTTTCTATTCTCAACCTGAGATTGTGCATTTTTTCTTCATTGTAATATTGCATAATAACACGCTGTGAAGTTGAGTATAACTGCATTATAGATACAGATGCGAAGCCCGGTATAAGGAGCTCTGGTAAAGGTACTTTAAGTGCTGATCTGCACCTGGTCGCGCGCGGCTAATCAAAACGATCAAGTGCTCGGCGCCTACCTCCGCACAATTCGTTTGCTGCTAAAAATTACCCAGTCGCCCGTATTGACGCGGTATAGCGACCCGCTACTCGCTACTGTTCTTCCAAATCGGGTGGGCCTCGGTGTTGAAGATAGCCTTCTCGAAATCGAAGGCCTGGGGCGGGGCGAACAGCAGGTAGAAGTATTTCATGGCCTCGGCCAGAAAGTAACTCTCCATCGCGTCAGTCTTGACGCCCGCGCGGACGTCGGCGAGGGCGGCGAAGCCGGCGTCGGTCTTGCACCGCTCGACCAAGCTGTTGAAAAAGGTCGCGCCCATCCGGCGATACTTCTCGTCGCCGGCGTAGTGGTAAAGGTAGTAGGCCGACTCGACGATCTCGGGCCGCAGGTGGTAGGAGCCGGAGACGACCTTCATAGTCTTGTAGTCGAGCAGTTCGGGCTCGATGCCGTGGAGCGTCCACATCTTGTAGCACGAGTCTTCGAGGCGGGCGGCGCGGTCGAGGTCTCCGCCCAAGGCGAGCACAGCGGGGAAGAAGGCGTCCAGCGCGCCGAAGAGCGTGGCACATTGCTTGCCGGTGTCCATATTGACGCGGCCGTACCAGAGCCCGCCGCTGGCCTCGTCGGCCACGTAGGCATTGACCGTCGCGATCGTGTTCTGCCACATCGCCCAAAGCTCGGGATCTTCGAACAGGGTCGCGCCCTTTACAAGATACTCGTAGTAGCTGTCGATCCCGCACCCGACGTGGCTGTCTTTGACCAGCCACCAGCCGGTCTCGACGTCGATCATCGACCCGACCAGGCCGATCCGCGAGCAGCGATGATACAGCGCGACCATCGCCCGTTTAGCGGCGTCGAAATATTTGGGGTCGCCGGTGAGGCGGGAGAGGGTCCCGTACTCGAGGACACAGGTGCCGATCTCGGCCGGGTTGGTGAAGCGGCAGCGGGCCTTGTGAGTTTTGAGGTTGACAAAGCGGTAGGGCATGCCGGTGTTGGAGTCGAAGACAGCGAGCATGCGGTCGGCGAGATCGATTGCGAGCTCGAGGAAGCCGGAGTCGCCGTCGAGTTGCTGGGCCGAGATCAGGCCGCCCAAGATGCGGATAACCGCCTCGAAGTGCTGGACCTCCATGTCGTGGTCGAAGTCGAGCCGAGACAGGATCAAGTCCTTGGCCTCTGCCGGCTCGGCGGTCAGTCCCATCAGGAGCAAGGTATCGAACGCGTCAACGGGCGTCATGAGCAAGGGGGTCGGGTACCAGTCAGAGTGGGTCTTGGACAACGGCTTGAGCTCGTCGTGGCCCCAAGCGTATTGTTTGTAGCCGTTCCAGGCGTGGAGGAACTCGGCGCGGACGCGGTCGGGGGAGACGGGGGCGGCGTTCGCGGAGGGGCCGTTGGAGGGGGAAACGGACGGGGCGGACATCAACTTTGTATAGCGTTTTCCTAATAGAATCCGGGTTTTGCCATTGAATCTGTTTCTCTACTCAGTTTCAAAGGCTTGCCACATTTTTTTACAGAACCTTGCGTTAATTGATGCGTGCGTTTTGCAGAAGGGACAAGATCTCGTGTCAAGGTGCATGTTTCTTTCGTTGATAACATGGCTGAGGATAACCCCTCTATTAAGAATTCCATAAATATAGTTCTCTGGCAGGTTCTGCATAATCGACCGCAATTAGATCTATTTCGTTGCACAGAGTCTGGCTTTACGTTCATCCCTGCCTCGTAGATCTTGAAGTCCTCTAGTCCCTCCAGAGACGGATTGACTTCGTACAGCGAGGCGAAGATCAACGCTTACCCGCAGCACGCCAGGCCAGCTTGAGCTCACATCGCGCCGTCTGATTGTTCAACCAACCAATCTGTGATGGCAGAAAGAGCGTCGGAATCTAGCACACGGCCTTCAGCATTGTAGCGCGCTCCGACTTCAGCGGCGACAAGGTCCTCTCGCAGTCGAGGTTCGTACTTGAGCACGTGATCTGCATTATCCGGAAACGAGAGAGTCGCGTTGCCATTTTTAGCAGTGGCTTTTTGCAGCGCATCTCCGTCGGCACGCCAGTCAGTTTGGATGTCCTTCTTACCGATAAGAACCAGCATCGGCTCTGACACCTGCGATGCGAGGTGCGCCGGATTTTCCACCCACAGCTCGCGGGCGAACGGCAAGTTTGCCGGGGCAGCTAAGCTGGCTAAGAGGGTTTTCATGCCTTCCGGCAGAGACGCATCAGGCGCCATCGGTTTGCCGGCAATGAACGCCTCGCTGCAGGCATCGTAGCGCTTCATGATTTCATCTCCGTTGGCTAGAGATGCGACTTGCGCGAGCAGTTGATCTCGGGCCAAGAGACCGATCGGACGGCCAGGAGCCGGCCAGCACAAGACCGTTGAATCGGCGATGAGGTGTCCCCGTCTGATAGTTTAAGGCGTGGATGGCTCCTTCGCTGCTCGTCAACACAAACAATCGCGAGGCATCCACGTCGGGCTCTGACACCAGCGTAGTGACCGCACCGGTCAGCTCGTCGACGTGCCCCTGCATGCTTATTTTACCGATAAGCCGTGGTAGGTTCTCGCGCACGCGCGGCCCTGCGGCGCGTTTGTCATATCGCAGCGTAACGAATCCGTTTTCAGTAAGGGCGTTAGCAAGCAGCCGAGCACTGCCGTTAGTACCCGGCAGGAGCGGTGAGCACCAGTCTCGGTCAGTCGGTCCACTGCCGGCAACAAAGACGATGGCCGGATGCAGGCCGGTGCCGGCAGGGCGCGTTAGGGTCCCATAGACCGCGATCCCATCGACATCCCACGTCAACTCTTCACTATTACGGTCTGGTTTTTCAGCCATGATTTTGTTTTTTCCAGTTCCAGATGCAATACATTTCCGCGACGTCGCGTTAAGCTCGCTTAATCAGTCAAAGCAGGCCGGACACCCACGTGTTAAGGGATTCCCAGTCGTCCCGACCGGAGCAGCGCCATGAAAGCTCACACCCTTCCAATATCGCATATGCATAGCATAAACGTTCGGGCTGCAGATGTTCGCAATGCTTCATCAATGCTGCTCACGCGCTTCAACAAACGCGTGATTCTTTGAACAAGGATAGCGCCTATATAAGGCTGAGGTCGCCCGTTCGAATCCGTCCGAGCTCATTTGCTCGGGCTTCTTTTCAGGGATGCTGCAGCAAAGTACCCGGGATTGCGTGCTTAATTGGTTAGTACAGCCAGCCGTGAAGGGCCGCCACGGTTTAAAGCCACCAGATTATCAGATTATTGCCCCTGAGGCAATCGATTTAACCGCTTCGTGTGTGTCTTGTCAAAGCGACAATCGCGTCGCTAAACGACGGATAGGCGCGTATTAGCTCACTTCTGTTCCCGACCTCAAAATCTGCAAATTCGAAGCCCGGGGATACAGTGGTGCCGAGGAGCGCACAGTTGCCCCCCTCCACGAGCCGTGCTCCGTGCCAGGCCCCCCGCGGCACGACGGCCTGCACGTGTGCGCCGCCCGCAATATCATTGCCGAGCATCACAACGCACCCGGAGCCGTCAGGCCGCAGTTGCACGAGTTCGACGGGGTCTCCGAGATAGAAGTGATATATCTCGTCCGTTTTTATTCGGTGAATGGCAGAAAACGTTTCTCGCGTCAGCAAGTAGTAAATTGCCGTTCCATACCTTCTATTCCCCGTATAGCGGTCGGGCAACGCCCCCTCTCCGATTATCTCATCTGACCTGTACGTCTCTCGGTAGTAGCCGCCCTCAGGATGGGGCTTTAGGCCAAGCAGCTTAACGAGTTTTTCTGCGGTGATCATAGCGTGGGCAGACCTTGGATCTACAGGACTTAGTCCTTGCGCTCGCTTGAACGAATCCGTCACCTGAGGTTGAACTTTTGTCGGCTTGTGTACTGATTTCATCACACTGCCAAAGCGCTACGAAACGTTCACTGCTCGCGATCGTGATGCTCGTCAGCGTGTCTGTTTGCGAACCGCGTGCCGAGGCACCTTTATATGATTTTACCTCATGTAAGACGCTCATGCGAATGCCGTTTACAAGCCGTTGGAGCACGGCGATCGTTGCGCTCGTCGTGATTGGAACCGTTTTTACCGCCGGATGCACGTCAAACGTGCAGACGACACAAGCACAAAGCGTAACGGTCGGCGCGCTGCTGCCGCTCACCGGCGACGCCGCGAGCGTCGGCGCGAACGTGAACGCTCCCATCCTCCCTTTTTTCACGAATAGGCCGAGTAAGATAGGATCACGTGTTCCTTTGGCCCTCAACTAAAAAAAGAAAAATACGCCCCCATTCGTTATGGAGGCGTTTCCTACATATATTGCCTAGACGTGTCCTCTTATTAGCATCAGCAACCCCTGAGGAGGTTAGGGAGGACTGCCTACGGAGCTCCATTCGTTCCAATTACCTACGGGGTCCCCGCTCTGCCAGATGTTCCCACTAGTGCTGCTGATACAAACAATGCTGTTTTCGTCACGAGGGAGGACGACAGCCGGTGAAGATTTGGACAGCTCCTCAGGAGGCGCTCCGCTTAGGGTGCCCCAGGTAGAAGTGCTCAAGCTCCACCATTTATGATAGAGCGCCGCTCAAGCTCGTCGCACTGCTTAGCACAGCAAAAAGCGACACGAGCATAACAGTTGCTAAGACGATGCTCATCGTAGTACGTTTATGATTCATTCACTTCCCGTTCCTTGAAGTTCCTCGCTTGAAAAAGAGATATTCAAAAGAGCAAAGCGGCGGCGTGGCGGCTTAAGTGTTGTTATTTAGCCGCTTACGCTTGATACGTCCCGTCACCATGCCACGCGGGGACCAGGTCACTTGCCGCCCTTTCCAGCGTCACGACTGTTCATACGCATAGCCGTATTCTCGACTTTGATGTATCTGCACTTGTATCCTCTTGATAATCCGTCGCAATTGTTGCCGTGCTCTATCGGGTAGCCAGCCATCGTGCACACGGTCTTGCAGGTACTGGTAAGCTTTCCAACTGGTCGAGCACTTCCTAAAAAGTTTTTCGGCGGCCATATCGACATAGTCGTTTTTGTAGTCCGCGAGTTTGAGTATAAGCTCGTCGACTTCTAAGCAATCGTTGTTCATAGGGCAAAATGGTTGGTCTATCTGGGTAATTGTTAGCTAAAAGTAGAGTGAAAGTGTAGACAAAACGCAACTAAGGCTGTTAGCCACCTGGATATGCATCACTACTGGCAGCTATGTTCTGATTAAAACGATACAATGCAACTCCGATTATGATGAACCACACGCCAGTAAGCGGGATAGCGAGGAATTGGAAGAGGAAGAGAATGAGAGATGTGAGAGCTAGAGGAGCTGCCGCTCCGATAATTCCTACAACATTAACGATAATGCCGAAGACCCCCGTCCACTTAGGGAAAGAATGCCCTTTTAGTATGATCAGACTCCAAAGAAGCCACCCTACCGCACCGACCCCGAAGCTGAGGACTGTCTGGAGAGGAAGGGCGGCATAACCATAGGTTGCCGCCGCGACGTATGTGGCTCGTAGCGCGTCGGTCGCGGCACTGGCGTACCCCTGGGATAGACTAACAAGCGTCAATGAATTCAATTCTGTGACGCTAATGTCATAGAAGATGTAAAACAATGAAAGCAGCGTTCCAATAAGAGCCAGTGTCCTGTTGTCGCGTCGCAAGATGAGATAGAGCGCGATAGACGGCGCGATGAGCAAGAGATCAAACACTATCCAGAGGCTCCAAAGACTGTTCGCTAGCAGTTGCTTTTGCGAGACTAGCTGCAGATATGCCGTAGCGTTGCTTGGGTAGCCCGAGCTGTAGAGAGCACTCCCCATTCTTGATGCAGCAAGTCCACCGATACCCACCAAGACTAGAAGGAGCGCACTAAGGCGGTACAGTCCTTTCCAGCTTTGGTCAGCATCGACGTTCATCCACATCACTTCAAACGATATTGACCGCGAAGAGGGGGACTGCCAGACGGATAAAGGCTTTGGTTTGAAGCTGACGGTAAAACCGAGTAGTAGCGCGAAGCTATAAGGCTGTTAACCGCCCCCCTCATTCTAACAAGACATATTTTGACCACGCATCGACCCCATACAACGGGGGCGGTCACAGCCTTAGAAATGCTAAACCGAGGCATACCATAGGTATGACTAAAATCTATTTGAAACTTTATTACAACTTTCGTACGTTACAGCAGTTGCCCTACCCCGTTGTGCTCTTCGTAGTAAGTCCGGCCGGGCTAGTCTCGGATATAGCGCGGTCGTCGGTACTCCTCGCAATACGAAACGTGCTCTCTATCGCCACGCAATCCGCAGTAAGAGTAGTTTCCGCATCTCTTGCAGTTCACTGTGGGTGCATCCCTCGACGAACGACGCCACCTTATCCAGTTCATGATAGACGTGTCTGCAGAGCACAGCGCAAAAAGACCATGCTGCGCGCGGTGTGAAACTGAACTTGTGAAAAAAAGAAGAGACTCGCAAGCGATTACGGGCGCTTCCTTCAATAATGTGAGAAAACTTCTTAAATGCACAAGTCTTAGAAGCAATTCCAGCACCGCTGGTCAGCAAAGCAGGTGATTAAGATGAAATTCAACTTAGATGTCGTTACGATTGTGTCGCACATCGATGAACTATCGAGACTCCACAGTACGATTGTGGCGGCGGGATTAGCCGATACCCTTAAAAATGCCCAAGCGATTACGCTTTTTGCTCCTGAGAACGAAGCATTCGATAAGCTTCAAGGAAGCACGATAATGAGTGCGCTCGAAGACACTGACAAAGCGAAGAACATCTTGACCTATCACGTCGTTCCAGAGAAGCTTGTGGTCTCGAACTTGCGCAAAGAAAAAAGCGTTACCACCATGCAAGGCGCAACGCTCAAGATTGAGGAGCACCGCTGGTTGCGCCAGGGCATAAAGGTCAATGACGCGGTGGTAAAAGAGGCCGATATTGAAGGCACCAACGGTGTCATCCACATTATTGATACCGTCTTAGTGCCGTAGTATCGTGGCTTTACTCTCTCCTGCCGGGGCTAACGGTCTCGCAGGTAGTGGTAAGCTCCCCAACTGGTCGAGCACTTCCTAAAAAGTTTTTCGGCGGCCATATCGACATAGTCGTTCTCTACTTTAATATTCGTAGTTTGGCTAAATCAAACGAACTGTCACACACACTGGGAAGCCTTTCGCGGGCTTGGTCGCGCTCTATCTTTGTGAGAGTAGTGGGCATAGTAATTGCCAGAATCGCCAAGTAATCGCCAAGTAATCGCCAAGATCACGATTGGCGTAGCACTAAGACGTAATGAGCGTTCCTGCCTTTCCCCCGCAATTCAAGCAGACCACGCCTCACCAACTCACCTAGATCAGTGCGCGCCCCCTCATCGGAGAGGCCAGTCAGTTCACGGTATTTCTTGTTGGTGATGCGGCCGTGTTTCTTTGTTTGTAACACTCCCGCAATCTGCCGCTCACTCAAACCGAGCTCGCTCAGGTAATCTTCTGTGTAGATGTCCTTATAGAGATACACAGAAAAACCCCCCATCTCTTCCTTGAACTCCGGCTCAGGCAGGCCCGCCTTTTTCATCTCTTCTACCATTCTCAGCGTTCCGGTGCCGTACTCCTCTGCGTACCCTGCGAGGCGCAGCACACGAGCGATCAGAGGGTTACGCCCGATCGATTTGTGATCTCTCTTAAGGTCCTCAACAGTGAGACCGTCGGGAAGGCCACCGGGATTTGATATCCATAAATGATCATCGTACGCGTTTATTTGGATGAAGTTAGCGATGTTAAAATAATCACGGTGCATCAGCGCGTTAACAATGGCCTCACGAAGCGCTGGCAAAGGATACTCTCGCACATCCTCACGTTCTATCGTTTCGATTCTATAGCGCACACTGTGGTACTATTGTAAGATGGTGAGTGCTCTTTCGAGCTGGTGAAAGACGTTTCCATCTGCCCACTGATCATCGATGATTTCAGTAGCAGTCTTGAACCGCCCAAGACGGATTCTCAAGTTAACGTAATATTTTTGAGGATTCTTACCAAAGAGCAGCAAGGCACCGTTGGTGAGTTTCCCATCAACGAGGAGATTCAACTTCTCTAGGAGCATCTCATGGTTCTCGCTTACCGATTCACGTGGCAGTCGCTCCTTGCTTACCGCTTCATTGATGAAACGACTAACCGCGCTCTCATCAATCTCATCGACGGGATATTCTGTGGGCAGGGCGTCCCACGTCTTTGCCCGTATAAGTCACTCCCGTAGCCGCGCCTGACTCATTCTCCTGTCAGTTGCTCCCACGCGCTCCCAGTACTTGCCCTTGTACGAGATGAGAACGTAGGAGGACGCATCGACTGTGATGACGACTGCTCGCTTGCCTTCGTTATCGACGACCTCTATTTTTGGATGAATGGACAAAAGAGAGACGATTTGATTGGTAATTTTGTCAAGATACTCGCTAGTCGGCGGAACTCCGATGATAGCGCCACGCTTGTCCACGCCAAGAACGACGACTCCACCCCACGCGTTTGCTAAGGAGCTGATGCTCTCGAAAAAAGTGCTGTCGGCAGACTCCTTAAACTCCACGTCTGGGAGCTCATCCCTCTTTGCAGTTTTATCTGCCAGCAACTTTTTCAGTTCAACTACATCCATGGCTCTTTTGAGTAGGTGTTTCGAGTGACAAAGGCTTGTATGCCTGACTTACTTATTGTGCTCCCCCTATGAGATATACGTTGCAGGGACTACTTCCGTTACCTTTTCATTACTTTTTCATTACCTTCCGCCACAAACAAAGTAATCGAACGCCAGAATCACCGTGTTTGAAGAAATCCACGTATCCGCTACGATAATTTTGATGTCACTGCTATTTTTTGATGTATCACTCTTTTCAACAGCAGTTTACCTGCGGTTTAATGACAGGGATCTTCAGGATGTGTATGCGAGCGTGCCATTTTGAAAGCAGCGTTTATCCGAGTTCCTTCGGGTCGCCGACCTTCCTCAGCTCGTATGCAATAAAAGGGACTATCAGTATTCCCGTCGCCAATATAACGGCATAAGCACCGATGAGTGAATATAAGGCGAGAAACACCGAGAAATACACACCCGCATACAGAGGGACGATACCCCACACGAGAAACTTGTGACTCCGCCAGAAAAATTGCGCCCGTTGCTTTTGGTCCATTGGAAAGCGCAGATGGTGGTATAATGGGGGCAAAATGAACATCAGCGTGGCAGACGCCGTGCAGACAAGTGCCAGAAGCAGAAGGATGCGCTGGATAACTCCCGGAAGCTGACTTGTATACGCGATAGATGCAGTAAGCAAGAACCCGAACAGAATTCCAGAAACCGTCGTGAAGAGTCGTGCTTCGGCGAGAACATCACCAATCGCTACGCCGTGCTCTTCGAAGCGCTGTATTTCTTCAGGACTGAGTTTACGGCGCCCGTCGCTCATTTTTATAAACACATAAATGTGCGCTTTCTCATAATAATGTTTGCTCTAACAGGGCGCAGCGGATTAATTTCTCAGTGGTTCATAAAAACCTGAAAACTGACCCGATTATCTACGGGTCCCGTGTGCGCCATTATGGACAGCCAAGGTATAAGGCTTCGAGCAAACGTGTCGTTTTAATTATGGGGAGAGTTGTGTAAGATTATGAGCGCCGTGGAGAAATTAGCCCTTATTAGAGGTAAGTGACATGCGAAATAACGAGACAGAAGGTGAACCGTGCCTATACTGTGGTAAACCTGCGGTACGTAAAGTGCATTTACAAGCGTCATGCTCCGTTTGCGCGGCTTGCCATAAAGAGATAGAAGGCGATCGCGTATTTGAAAACACCCAGCGAGAATACGACGCTATGGTGGTTAGATGGCGATCAGAATGTTAGCCCTATAGTTAGCCTCTAATAGCTGTCAGAGTGTTTGCCAGACTACCCTATTTCTGCACCGTCTCCTGTCGAGAAGCGTGCCCAGGACAAGTCGCATCAGCCTGGCGTCATTCGGCCGCACCCCACATAAGCTTGAAATTCTTCTCACCTTGGTCAAACATGAAATCCTTTACTAGGAATGCTTTTCCACCTTTAGCATGGATTTCACTCACGCCACTATTTTTGCCTATCCTGCCATCGCGATTGGTAAATTGAAGATCCCAAAGCACAGCAACTACATTGGTTCCGGTAAGATCAAAGATGTTCTGAACACAGATGCTTTGAATATCGAACTGAATTTTCGGGAATTGGTCAAAAAAGTTTCTGAACCAGTCTTCGACAGCGTCTCTTCCCTTGAAAGTGCCGCTTCTTTCAGCTATTTCGCCAGGGTAGACCCACACGCCATCGTCCCGCCAGGTTGACATGAATTTGGATAAGTTGTGTTGGTTCAAGGCTTCGAAAGAATTAGCTATGGTTTTTTTGGCAATAAATGCTCCAATCATTAGTTTCTCCTTTCAAATTAATGTGTGACTTGCCCCTCAGTGGTTTTAGCTTCGTTATATATCACCTATAGCCGTATGTCTACACTATAGACAGTTCCTAGGTCCATGGCCTACAGCGTGGATCAGCCCTGAGACCCGCTCGCTGTGTCCGTGCTGCCTTCTCGACCGATGATATGCCCCAGAAAAAGGCGTTTGCTCAACGGGTTAACAGATATTTGACGTGCTTTTCTATCCGGTTCTCCCTTCTCTGCTCCCCTAAAATGTGAAACCAGGGTGCGGAGAGCGCCCAAATCATCTAGGCTAATCTGGGACTCCTCAAACGTTTTTGTCTTCACTTCGTCAAGCACACGACCAAGCAAGTCAGCTTCGTCGTCCGTCAGAACTAACGCCTTGGTGAGCATTTTTTCCCTCCTACTCGGTACTAATCACATGGACCGCATCAGATAATGCATGTTCGGATTGCTCTAATGACGATTTTAGCGCCTAAAAGGCCGTTATTCCTCTAGGCGAGCTTTGATTAAACTTTAATCGCTCGATAACCGCCGTTATCTGCCGATACGCCATATCGGTTGGAACGACCCGGGACGCCGATATAGCTCACAATGAAACGGAACTCTGTCCTGGTCAGCTCGTCTTTTACAGCCCACGTAAAGAGCGCAGCGGGCGCAATATGTCATGGTTGTTAGAAGACAAGGATCTGTTTCTTTCTCTGTAGTTGTGACACAAACGTCCTGTCACGCTTTTCCACACAAACGTCCTGTCACGCTTTTCCACACAATCCCTGCCTCACGCGGCCTTATGAAACTACTCTGAGCACTGTAGCTCGGAGATGAACGTGATGGCAACGAACGCAAAGACCATAAAAAACGGGGGCTGCTGGTATGGCCTTCACATCGGCTGCTTGAACACAGACAATCCGAACTGCACAAAGTGCGCATTGCGCCTCGTCCACGCAGTGAACAGCACGCTTGGCCCCCAGGCGCCGGCATGGGTGCAATCCGTTGATGCGGCAAGAGCGGATGCGCGTGATGGTGCAGACCTGCAGACTCACCAACTACTTACGCTGAAGGTGGCCTCGAAGCCGCTCTCGGAGCAGCGGTGAACAGCAGGGAACTCCGCGAGATACAAGCGTGAAAGCTAGAGCTGTAGGAGCTTTCGGCACAACCCCGCTCACGACCCCTCATGCACATAGCTGTATTCGCGTGATTGATGTATTTGCACTTGTATCCTCTTGATAATCCATCGCAACTGCTGACGTGCGCGGTCGGGTAGCCAGCCATCGTGGACGCGGTCTCGCCGGTGAGCGATGCGCTGAGTGCCTAACCGACGCGAACCATGAAAGTAACTGTTATCTTTGGTGCTGCCACGCCGTGACAAGCGTCCGTAACAACAACATTTATTCCCTTGGAGTGCCTTTTTACGTGTTTTAGAAAAACGGCGGTCACTACCACCGCCGCCAACGCAAAAGGAGGTGAAGCTAAGATGGTGACGTTCTTGTTGGTTTCCTGGCACACTCCCGCAGATTGTCCGACCCACAACGAAACGTCAAGAAAGTCGATGGCTGAATACATGAGCAAGGCCGCGGAGCTCCTGACGAAACACGGAGTGAAAATGGTTGGAAGCTGGCACGTGTATGGCGAGCACTGGACAGTGATGGCGTTTGATGCCCCGAGTTTTGAAGCGATGCAAGCATTATTAATGGAACCTGAAATGATGAGCATAACGAATTGGCAAACAATGGAACTCAAAGCGGCAATGACACTCGAAGAAACATGGAAGATGGTGCAGGCCCAATGACCTGCATCTCTTTTTTTCCTTTGCAGAGTATGAAGCAGGCCCTAAACAGTTCTTATTAGAAAAATAAGCAGCTAAAACGGCACGTTAGCATACACGTCCTGCCCTGACGTGATGATGAGGAGAGAAAGCTAAGGAAGTATACTTGCGTGGCTATTGGCCCGCTCTTTTTCTATGATTGGCCTATCACGGTGACAAGCGTCTGTAACAACAACATTTATTTCCTTAGGGCGCCTTTGTACGGGATTTAGAAAAACAGCGGTCACAATCACCGCCGCAAGAGGAGGTGAAACATGACCAAGTTCTTTGTGAAGTGGTGGGTCAACGTGGAACTGTTGCCTAAGACACCGCAAGAAGTCGGGAAGCTGCAACTGCCGATGCTCGAAATGGTGAAAGCCGATATCAGCGACCGCAGGACGATTGACTGGGGACAGTTTGGTAGCGGAGCGTGCGGATATTGGATCACCGAAATGAGTGAGCAGGAGATTTTCGGTAAAATGCTGAAGTACCTGCCGGTTATCGGGTTTGAATTATCCCCCGTGCTGAGCGTCGACCAAACCATAGACGAGGTAAAGAAGGCAGCTGCGGCGATGCAGGCCTAGTGACCTACATTTTTTTTTCAAATTGTTAAAAACGGCGGTTGCTATCGCCGTGAACGTGTGACTTTTAAGCAGTGCCCGGCAGCCATATCGGCATAGTCGTTCTTGTAGTCCGCGATTTGAAGGATGAGCTCATCGACCTCTGCCCGATCGTCGTTCATGGGGCAAGATGGCAGGTCACTCTGGGTGGGGTGCTAAACTCCTCATCGTCACTTAACTGGCTGGGAACGTGAGTACGATGCTGCTCAGAAGATTGCGGCAGAGGCATATCCGGCTCCGTCAGGCTCTGCGCGCGGTCAGATAGTTATGAAGCGCCTTCTATTACCTTGTCGAAAAAAAAGGTGATTTTTTCAAACCTTTCTTTGTTGCGTCTCGCAAAATCGAAAAGGGCCGCCTCCCCAGCAGGTGTAATTTCAATGAGGTTTTTCCTTCTGCGGCTTCCTGGCTCTGTACCGGCGGCCTTGGATTTTTTTGCTTTTACGAATCCACTTTGCTCTAGGCTCCCCAGCACCGGGTAGATGTTCCCTGGTGTCGGGGAAAAGTAACCCTCGGTTATCTCGGTGATGATCTTGGCGATCCTATATCCGCTGAGTTCTCCCTGTTGGCGCAGAACGT
>Ga0187853_10002007_pt1 | contig 17594 bp, 15 predicted proteins | sample June2016WEW_6_10_2_FD_132417 | JGI IMG/M metagenome (GOLD analysis project Ga0187853, IMG submission 132417) | Peatland microbial communities from SPRUCE experiment site at the Marcell Experimental Forest, Minnesota, USA - June2016WEW_6_100 | ecosystem: Environmental > Terrestrial > Soil >... | reverse complement strand
CCCAGTCAAACCCGCCCGGTGTATATGTGAATGGTCCTCTTAATGAGAGCAGGATGCTGTTAGCAATTAAAACTATCGCTGTTGCAATAACAATGACGTTTCGCGCATAGTAATTGCGGACAACCAGTACGAGAAATCCTGCCGCAACAGGCAGCAAGATGGCGATTGCCATCATTTGATCAGCCAATTTTCCGCCTCCTTAAGTTGATGTGCTTATTTTTCACGTGAAGGTCTGCAATTTGCCGCTATTGTCTTTAAAATGCCGCCACATGATCGCAATTCGCCCCATCCGCATATTGAGGTATCTTAAACAAAAAAATGAATGGTTATGGGCAGTCATTTTTCCTGGTTTCCTACTTTATATGTTTTTGTAAGTCAAGTAAAAAACGCCATCCGTCAGTGGAGCTAAAGTGCAATGCATTAATATCATTTGCTTTCCTGTTATGAAAATAGTTGACAACGAATTACGCCTCATTATTTTTGACTTTAACACGAAACTTTCAGAGGCTCCGCTTTCCCCAAACAGGAAATTGTATCTTATGAAAAAATGTTTATTTGCATTCGGAAGCGGATGAGGCTTCTCAGGAAAGAATATTGGGCAACCGAAGATTGGGCATTTTGTAAGCATTCACGTATTATTTTCCCCTTTATACTTTACCTTGCACCATCATCTGTTGCGGTCTTGCATATTCTCGACCCACTTTCGGCTTGACATTATTGGTGAATTCATATAGGGGTCTTTCGTTTTGAGTGACGGATGAAGGAGGTTTACTTTAATCAAATGACAAAAGAACTGCAGGATGTACTTGGAAACTTTGCGCGGGACCGTGACAGCCTCATCCCTGTTCTTCAGGCGGTGCAGGGCAAGTTCGGGTATCTCACCCCGGAAGCTATGGAAGGTATTGCAGACTACCTGGGCATTTCTCAAAGCAGCATTTATGGAGTAGCCACTTTCTACACGCAGTTTAAATTCTCCAGGCCGGGTGAACACACGGTGAAGGTATGTCTTGGGACCGCCTGCCATGTAAGAGGCGGATCGAAGATCATGGGCGAGGTCAGTCATCACCTGAATATACACGCAGGCGAAACCACGCCGGACTACAAGTTCAGCCTTGAGCGCGTCGCCTGTTTCGGCTCCTGTGCGCTGTCCCCGGTGGTGGTTGTGGACCGCAAGGTTTACGGGAGAATGAACCCTAAGAAAGCAAAGAATATTTTAAAGGAATACGCATGAACTTCGAAGCTATCAAGAAAAAAGCTCAACAGGAATGGGAAGCTTTCAACACCTTTGAGAAACCTCGAATCCTCGTGGGAGCTGCAACATGCGGCCGTGCAGCGGGAGCGATGGAAGTCTGGGAGAAATTTAAACAGGAACTGGCAAGCCGGTCTATTGATGCAACCATCATAGAAGTCGGAGACCTTGGACTCTGTTATGCCGAACCGTGCATCGAGATCGCCGTTCCGGACGGGCGACGAGTGCTTTACGGACAAGTCACTGAGAAGACCGTCCCGGAGCTGGTCGAGGACTTCATCCTGAAAGGTAATCCCAGGCCGGATCTGGCACTGTGCACCTTCGGAGAAAAGACGGTCGAGGGTATCCCCACCTTTGAAGAGCTACCCATGGTCAAAAAACAGGTCCGTGTGGTCCTTAGAAACAGCGGTATCATTGATCCGTCCAACATCTATCATTACATTGCGAGAGGCGGGTACTCGGGCCTCAGCAAGGCGCTCCAGATGGACCCGGGAAAGGTGATCGAGGAGATCAAGAGCTCCGGGTTGCGCGGACGAGGGGGAGCCGGATTCCCAACAGGCGTGAAGTGGGGACTGGCAAGGGGAAACAAGAGTGACGTCAAGTACATCATCTGCAACGCAGACGAAGGGGATCCGGGTGCTTTCATGGACAGGGCTGCCCTGGAAAGCGACCCCCATGCGGTTCTCGAAGGTCTCGCCATCGGCGCTTATGCTATCGGCGCCAACTATGCCTATGTATACGCCCGGGCCGAATATCCTCTGGCAATAGAGCGCATTGAGGGGGCGATTCAACAAATGGAGGAACACGGTTTCCTCGGGAAAAATATTCTCGGAGCCGGATTTGATTTGACGATCAAGATCAAAGAAGGAGCTGGCGCTTTTGTGTGCGGCGAAGAAACCGCGCTCATGGCCTCCATCGAGGGGAAAAGCGGAAGGCCGAGGCCAAGACCCCCGTTCCCGGCACAATCAGGTGTGCATGGCAAACCGACCAATATCAACAACGTGGAAACTCTCGCCAATGTATCTGAGATCATGAACCGGGGGGCGTCCTGGTTCGCCTCTTACGGGACGGAAAAGAGCAAAGGCACGAAGACATTTGCCCTTGCTGGGAAGATCAACCGCACAGGCCTGATCGAAGTTCCCATGGGTATTACCCTCGGGGATGTCATTTTTGATGTGGGTGGAGGTATTTTGAACGACAAACGGTTCAAGGCGGTTCAGACCGGTGGACCTTCTGGCGGCTGCCTCTCTGCTGAGTTCCTCGATATGCCTGTGGATTATGACGAACTGGCGAAAGTAGGTTCGATCATGGGTTCCGGCGGAATGATTGTCATGGATGAAGATTCCTGCATAGTGGACATCGCGCGGTACTTTCTCAGTTTCACGGAAAATGAGTCATGCGGCAAGTGCACCCCCTGCAGGATGGGCACCCAGCACCTACTCCGTATTCTCACCGATATCACGCAAGGAAAGGGTAAGATTGAATATTTGGCTCTTATGGAAAGAATAGGCAAGACGTTGAAGAGCGCTTCCTTGTGTGCTCTCGGACAAACAGTCCCGAATCCGATTCTTAGCACCATGCGCTACTTCAGGAATGAATACGAGGAACACATTCTTGATAAGAAATGCAGGGCCGTCGTATGTTCAGCTCTCTTCAAGTCGCCCTGTCAGCATACATGTCCCGCAGGCATGGACGTTCCGGCGTATGTTGCGCTTATCCGCGCGGAACGCTTCACCGATGCGTATAAGACTATGTTAAAAACCAATCCCTTCCCCTCTGTATGCGGGAGGGTGTGTGATCACAAATGCCAGGCAAAGTGCCGCAGAGGTGGTCTTGATGAACCTATTGCCATCAAATTCCTGAAGAGGTTCATCACCGACAATGCACCCAGGCCACAAACGGCTCTGTCGCCAGCTACCAGAAAGGAAAAGATTGCGGTGATCGGCGCGGGGCCCGCAGGTTTAACGGCAGCACGAGATCTCGCGCTTCGAGGATACAAGGTAACTGTATTCGAGGAACTCTCCGAACCCGGCGGAATGCTCCGTTGGGCAATTCCCGCCTACAGACTCCCCAGGAACGTTCTGGCCGATGAAATTAAAGACAATATCGCGTCTCTGGGTGTGGACATCAAATGCAATACCCGTGTGGGTAAAGACCTTTCCTTTGATCAGCTCAACGAACAGTTTGATTACATCTATCTGGCTACAGGCGCCCATAAGAATCAGCCTATGGGCATCCCCGGAGAAGACCTGAAAGGTGTCTTCGGTGGTGTTGAGTTCCTGAGAGATTTCAATGCCAATGAGAAAGCCTGGACAAGTGGCAAGAAAACATTGGGTTCGAAAGTTGCAGTCATTGGTGGCGGTAATTCTGCCATTGACGCGGCGCGCGTCGCATTTCGTCTCGGCGCCGATGTAACGATTCTTTACCGTCGCGAGAGAAAAGATATGCCGGCATCGGAAGAAGAAATCCATGCCGCTGAGGAAGAAGGAATCAAGATCGAATATCTCGTCGTACCTCTCAAGATCGAAGAGAAGAACGGCAAAGTAAGCGGCATTACCTGTCAGCGAACGAAACTGGACAAGTACGACAAGAGCGGGAGAAAGAGACCTGTCGCAATTGCAGGCTCAGAATTTACTCTCAATGTGAATACTGTCATTGCCGCTATCGGTCAGGTACCTGATATGACATTTATCCCCAAAAATAGCGGCGTGAGTGTCAATAAGTGGTCGACATTTGACCTGGCATCCGGAAGCAAATCTCAGACGACCGATCCGAAGTGCTTCGCCGGTGGTGACGCAGTAACAGGACCGGCCACAGTGATCGGTGCTATTGCAGCAGGTCATCAGGCAGCGAGCGATATAGACAGTTATATCAGGAAGCTTAACGGCGAACCGGCATATGTGGAACCGCTGGAAGAAAAGATCGATGTCCCCCTCGTCATCGATGAGGAATCCGAAGAAAAGCCACAGGCGAAGATGCCTGAATTGCACGTTCCGGATAGAAAGTGTAACTTCAAAGAAGTCGAGCTTGGTTACCAGAAAACGATTGCTGTCCTGGAAGCATGCCGCTGCCTGCGTTGCGATGCGGAAATCGCTTATTGAATAAAATATACCTCTTTTCTCAAAGGGGGGATCATTCTCGCCCCTTACCCCGCCTCCCGCATGGGGAGGGGAAATTAAACTCATCGTAGAAAAGGGGAAAGAAAACAACGGAAAGAAGAAAGCCTTTAAAGTAGGAGTAAATTTAAGAATGAGTGAAATAACCCTTACGATTGACGGGATTCAGGTTAAAGCGGAGCCAGGAGACACGGTTCTTCACGCGGCGCAAAAGGCCGGAATCCAGATCCCCACTCTCTGCGATCACCCTGCGCTGGAACCTTACGGTGCCTGCCGACTCTGCATTGTTGAGATTGAAGGCATGAGGGGATACCCGCCATCCTGCACCACGCCTGCGGCGAAAGGTATGGTGGTGAAAACCTCTTCCCCGGATATTATCGATCTCCGCAAAGATGTAATCAAACTCTTGCTGAGCGGCCATACCAGTCCATGCCTTGTCTGCCTCCATCGCGAGCCCTGCGAAAAATACCGGCCACGTCCGTTTAAAAGCGGTAAGGCCACCCGCTGCGTCTTCTGCAGCAACCGGGATCACTGTGAACTTCAGACCCTTGCCACCGAATACAATGTCAACGATCTGGAAGTGCCCATCATCTACAAGCATCTGCCTATTGAACAAATGGACCCCTTCATGGACAGGGATTACAACCTTTGCATTCTGTGCGGAAGATGCGCTCGGATATGCGAAAAAATCCACACCACCGGAACTATTGCTTTCGTGAATCGCGGCAAAGAAACCCAGATTTCAACTGCCTTTCATCGGCCGCATACGAACACAAATTGCCGTTTCTGCGGCTCCTGCGTGGACATCTGCCCGACAGGCGCAATGAGTGATCGGTATGCAAAGTGGTACGGCACGCCGGACCGGGAGCAGGACTCGACATGCATACTTTGCCCCCTGGGGTGCTCCGTTCATCTCAAGATCAAGGATGGAAAAGTGATCAGTTCCGCAATGACGGCGTTCACACGGGAAGCCCGCATCTGCGCTGTGGGCCGCTTTGTGTTGCCCCAGCTTCTCGACAGTCAGTACAGACTTATGTTGCATCAGATCCGGGTGACCGATGGTCTTATAAAGGTCAAATACGAGGACGCCCTTGGTGTGGCAGCGAATAGCCTCAAGTCTTATTCGGGTAGTGAATTTGCAATGATCGTTCCCTCTTCTGCAACACGTGAAGAGCTCTATGTTCTTAAGAAATTCACCAAAGAATTTATGAAGTCGGATAATTTTGTTGTTGACTCCCCTTCGGCTTCTGAAGCCATAACCAAGGGGACCGTGAAGGCCATTTATTCTCTGGGCGATTATCTCGAAGGCACCAGACCCAAAGGACTTGATGTCCTGATTGTTTCCGATATGTACCCGTCCAGGACAGAGAAGTCTGCAGATGTGGTGTTTGCTGCCGCCGGGCTTGTGGAAACCAACGGCACATTCCTCAATCCCGCCGGTCAAATAAAGACAATGTCCGCTGCTGCCAAGGCACCAAATACTCTGCAGCCTGACTGGAAAGTCGTGTGCGATATTGCCAAGAAGATGGGCGCCATCGGCTTTGATTTTCAAACATCCGATGACATCGCCACGGAGATGGCAAATCTTAACATCCCAGAGAAGCCACCAGTCGCTCCGGAGCCATCCCCGCTCGAAGAGGTATCTGCGATCCCCCGCTTTTACAGGGGCCATGCGATGAGCGATATTGTCTGTGCCATGAGCAGCTTATTTGAAACTGGGGAGAAAGAAGCAGCTCCGGTAGAGGTTGAAGAAGGAAAACGTTTCAAGATCGTCGAAAAAATCGAGATCGTGCCGAATACTTATATGGTGACAATTCATGCTCCGGTGATTGCTGAGAAATGTCAGCCAGGCCAGTTCGTAATAGCCATGGTGAAGGAAACCTCTGAGCGCATTCCCTACACCATTTCAGATTTTGACCGGGAAAAAGGAACGGTTACGATGGTTACCCTTGAAACAGGACGATCAAGTCGGGAACTTGCGAACACACATGCCGGTGAATATCTTGCCCATTTTGCAGGTCCTCTGGGTCGCCCGGTAGAGGTGAAGAAATACGGGACAGTGCTCCTGGGAGGCGGCTGTTTTGGGGTGGGGGCCATTCTGCCTATCGCCAGGGTGATGAAAGAAGCTGGGAACAGAGTGATCTGCATTGAAGAAGCTTCGAGCCACTACCTTCTACACTGGCAGGATAAACTCTCCGCAGCCTGCGATGAACTGATTATCGTCACCAAGGATGGCTCCGCGGGTATTAAGGGTGGAGTGCAGGAAGCCATCACAATGCTTGCGGATCGGGGAGAGAAAATTGACCAAGCATATATCATCGGCTGCACCTTCATGATGATGCTTGTCTGTGATGTGAACAAGAATTTAGGCATACCGACCATGACAGCCATGAACCCACTGATGGTGGACGGGACAGGCATGTGCGGTTGCTGCCGTGTGAGTGTGGGAGGGGTTACGAAGTTTGCCTGCGTGGATGGACCGTTCCTCGATGGTCTGCAAATCGACTGGAGCGAATTGATGCAGCGGCAGGCGGCCTTCAAGTTAGAGGAAGTGCAAGCGATACCACAAGATCCCCTTTCCGTGCACGACCTTAAAGCCGGCCATGCGTGTATGAGTGCATGATCTCATCGTCCTTGGCTAATGGACTTTTTATCCCTGGATTAACCTGAGGTTGAGAAAAAATATGGAACCAAAAGAGAAAGAGAAGAAGCCGAAGATTCCCAGGCAGAAAATGCCTGAGCAGGATCCGAGACGACGAAGGGATAACTTCGAAGAAGTGCCTTACGGTTACACAGAAGAGCTTGCGACGGCAGAGGCGAGCCGTTGTCTCAAATGCAAGAAGCCTCTCTGTATGAGCGGCTGTCCGGTGAATATCCGGATACCGGATTTCATCAAGCTCATTGAAGAAGGCAAATTCATTGAAGCCGCATGGAAGCTCAAGGAGCAAAATACTCTTCCCGCGGTGACAGGCCGCGTCTGTCCGCAGGAGACACAATGTGAGATTGTGTGCGTCCTGGGGAAAAAAGGCGATCCGGTGGCTATCGGCCGCTTGGAGAGATTTGCAGCAGACTATGAGAGAAAATTTGGAACAGCCCAACTGCCGGAGCTCCCTCCTCCTACGGGAAAGAAGGTTGCCATCATCGGCGCCGGGCCGGCAGGTCTCACCGTAGCGGGAGATCTCGTGATGCTCGGACACAAGATCACAATTTTTGAAGCTCTCCAGCAGACCGGCGGCGTCCTCGTGTACGGTATCCCCGAATTCCGTCTTCCTAAAGCAATCGTGAAATACGAGGTTGATTACCTGAGAAGACTCGGAGTCGAAATCCTGACGGATTACGTTGTCGGCAAGGCCCGCACCGTGGAAGAACTCTTCAGGGGCGGCTATGACGCCGTATTTATAGGCACGGGTGCAGGACTGCCCATGTTTCTGGGCATACCCGGTGAAAATTTTGTTGGCGTATACTCTGCAAACGAGTATCTTACAAGATCCAATCTTATGAAGGCCTTTCGTTTCCCCGAGTATGGTACAGCGCCGATACGGAGCAAGAAGGTCATTACCGTGGGCGGTGGAAACGTCGCCATGGATTCAGCGCGGACCGCCTTGAGACTCGGAGCGGAGTCCATTATTGTGTATAGGCGCAGCCGTGATGAAATGCCCGCTCGTGCAGAAGAGATCCACCATGCCGAGGAAGAAGGTGTCCAGCTTATGATTCTTAGGAACCCTGTTCGTGTAATCGGCGACGAACAAGGGCGGGTGAAAGCCGTCGAATGCATCAAAATGGAGCTTGGTGAACCGGATGAATCGGGCCGCAGAAGACCGATTCCTGTCAAGGGAAGCGAATTCATCATTGAATGCGATACGGTGATTCCCGCCCTCGGTAACCGGCCCAATCCGCTCATTCCCATGACGACACCCGGGCTTAAAACGACCCGCTGGGGCACACTGGAAGCTGATCCCGACACTATGGAAACGTCCATGAAGGGCGTGTTTGCCGGAGGTGATATCGTCACCGGTGCGGCGACCGTCATTTCAGCCATGGGAGCGGGGAAAAAAGCAGCTGCAAGCATGCACGAATTCCTGATGACAGGAAAAGTGACAAAGCCTGTGAAAGACGAAAATGAGGGAGAAAAGGAAAAGAAGGAATAACTCATCTTTTGATATAGCAAAACCCGCCGCAGAACTCGCGTTCCGGCGGGTTTTTTATTTAAGCCCCAAAGTGTAATGGCTTTCAGATGTGAAGCCACCTCCCCTGCCTTTCCCTTGACATCACATGCATGTTCTCTTATAGTTTCACCCACTGTTCCGGCATTGTTTTTGAGATTTCCGCTTGCGTAAGAATTACACGGTAGGAAAATTTGCCGATTCCGACTCGAAGAGATTGCAGAGATGGCCAAACCAAAAATAGCTTTTATGGGAACGCCGGAATTTGCCGTTCCATCCCTTGAGAGCTTAATCAGGAATGATTACCCGATCGTCGCTGTCGTGACCCAGCCAGACAGACCAAGGGGCAGAGGCAGAATCCCCGCTCCGCCGCCGATAAAAGTCATCGCCGAAAAATACGGCCTATCTGTCATTCAACCCGAACGCCTGAAAAACAAGGAATTCGTAGATTATTTCAGCGGCATCTATCCGGATCTGGCCGTTGTTGCAGCGTTCGGCCAGATACTGCCCCGTGAGATTCTTGAAATCCCCAAAATGGGCTGCATAAATGTACATCCGTCTCTGCTCCCTAAATATAGAGGTGCAGCTCCGATCAACTGGGCTCTCATCAGAGGAGAAGCGAAGACTGGCGTAACCATCATGCTGATGGATGAAGGTATGGATACGGGTGATATTCTCACACTGGAAGAAACTATGATCGAGCCTATGGAAACATTCGGGAAGCTCAATAACAGGCTGGCAGATATGGGGGCTAGGCTCCTCTTGGCGACAATTGATGTGGTTATGAGCGGTAACTCCACACGAAGACCCCAGGATGCATCGCTTGCCACATATGCCCCCCGGCTCACGAAGAAAGATGGCCTGATACGGTGGGACGCCGATGTCCATCAAGTAGTCAACCTCATCAGGGGCCTCTCGCCTGCACCCTGTGCATATACCTTCTACAAGGAAAAAATGCTGAAGATATTCTCTGCTGTGGGAGAAGAAGCTCCCTTTCCGGAATCCCCGGGCAGGATCGGCATAGTGACGGAAAAAGGCCTTCCCGTTGCCGTAAGGAACGGACATGTGCATTTGCAGAAGGTTCAACTGGAAAACAAAAAGAGAATGTCTATCCCGGATTTTCTGAGGGGCTTTCGCATGGTGCCGGGGGACACCCTGGGTTCCGAACAATGATGATAAAGACGCCTCGCCACATGGCCGTTGAAATCTTAGATCGCGTGGAGGAAGAAGGCGCATATGCAGAACCACTCCTGGATGCCTCTCTTTCGGGGCATCCTCAGACGAAACTCGAGGACAGAAGACTAATCACCGAGATTGTCTATGGCACGCTGAGGATGAGGGGACAGCTGGATTGGGTTATCGAGTGCCTCTACAGGGGAAAGTTCAACGCCATGGATGTGAGCATAAGTAATATCCTAAGGACAGGCCTATACCAATTGTTGTTCACCGAAAGGATACCGGATTTCGCCATAGTGGATGAGGCCGTTGAGATAACAAAAAAAATCCACCGTAGAGGATCAGGACTGGTTAACGCCATCCTGAGAAATTTCATCCGGAAGAAAGATCAGATCCAATATCCCGAGATTGAAAAAGACCCAGCACATCATATCTCCATTGTCCATTCCCATCCCTTGTGGATGGTAAAGAAATTGATTGAAATGTTCGGCGTCGAAGAAACAACGGCTTTCTGCAAGGCGAACAATCAAATCCCGCCCATAACAGTGCGGGTGAATACACTGAAGACAACCCGTGAGAGGACAAAGAAAGAACTGTCGCAGCATGGATTTGAAGTTAAGGAGACCGCCTTTTCTCCTGATGGTCTTATTGTATCTAATCGGACTACGTCCGTAAGAGAGACGGATGCTCATACCTCAGGGAGGATTCAGGTTCAGGACGATGCATCTCAGTTGATCGGCCGCCTCGTTTCACCGAAACCCGGGGAAAGAGTCCTTGATCTCTGCGCCGGTATGGGAGGAAAAACTGCCCATCTGGCGGCGATAATGAAGAATCACGGGAGCATTCTGGCCATCGACATTAGTAAGAAACAAATCGACGCCCTGAGCAAGAACCTAAAGAGGCTCGATGTTACCATTGTGGATACACACATGGGAGATGCCAGAGAGAAGCCGGGGAAAGCCTTCGTCGAGAGTTTTGACAGAGTCCTTATTGACGCGCCATGTACGGGACTCGGCACACTGAGGAGGAATCCCGAGATAAAATGGCGTGCCTTACCTGCGGATGCCGATAAATGTTCCGTTCTGCAGAAAGCAATATTGGAAAATGCCGCACCGTACCTGAAAAGAGGCGGTTCTCTCATTTACAGCACCTGCACAATTACAGGGGAGGAAAACGAAGAGGTGATCGAGGATTTTACTAACCGTCATCCTGATTTTATTTGTATTCGTCCGCCGGATACGATAAATCTCAGTCTGGTCGACGACCATGGGTATTTCAGGAGTTATCCCCACCGGCACGGCACGGATGGCTTCTTCGGGGCGGTACTTTGTAAAAGGCATGGAGGGGGGAAACGGAATGACTGATGGAAGATTTCCATGGAGGCCGATGGTGAAAAACAATTTTCTCGTGATCGCCGTTTTGATAGCATCGGGCTGTGCATCACACGGCCCGGTGCTCTACCCTAACGAGCACTTCAAGATGGTCGGGGAAGATCAAGCTTATAAGGATATTGCAGACTGCGATCGTCTCGCTGCTGAATATGTTAAGTCAGATGCCGGCAAGATTATGGCAAAGAACACGGGGGTAGGCGGAGCAGCCGGTACAGTTGTTGGAGGGGCTGCGGGTGCCGTTACGGGAAATTTGGGAAGGGGCGCGGCTGTAGGAGCGGCTGCAGGCGCCGCAGCCGGCTTGGTGAGAGGGGTATCCAAGGCATCCGAACCAAGCCAGATCCATAAAAGGTTTGTGGAGAAATGTCTGAGAGAGCGTGGATATGAGCCTTTAGGATGGGAATAATAGCAGCAGTCATGGATATTGACTGCCATTGACTCTAAGGATACAAACATGTTAGGTGGCGTCTGGAGGAAATATATATGTTTCTAAAGCAGATGCAGGTCGGCCACATGGCAATATTTGCCTACATTGTGGGCGATCCGGAAAGCGGCGAAGGCTTGGTCATAGATCCGGCGGCAAATTGCGGCGGCATCATCAAGGTGGCCCAAGAAAACAACTTAAATATCAAATATATTGTTAATACTCACGGCCATGTGGATCACATATCAGGCAATACGGAGATGAAAAAAAAGACGGGCGCGCAGATCATCATCCACAAAGATGATGCTGATATGCTCGTGTTCACGCCACCCTTGGTCTTTAAGATGTTCGGTGCCGAACAATCCCCGCCTGCCGATATCACTGTTAATGACGGCGATCTTATAACTGTGGGCGGCATTTCACTGAAGGTCATCCATACCCCCGGGCATTCACCCGGCGGTATGTCCCTCTACACAAAAGGGTATGTCTTCACCGGAGATACCCTCTTTGTTGAAGCCGTGGGAAGAACAGACCTCCCCGGAGGCTCATGGCCGGTGATGCACCGCTCTATCACGGAAAGGCTTTGCACGCTGTCTGACGATACAAAGGTGCTGCCGGGACATAACTACGGAAGGATGCCGACTTCCACGATAGGTCACGAAAAAATATACAACCCTTATATAAGATAGACATCGGAAGATTTAAGATGGATAATAAAAGAATGATCTCGACAGATTTCAAAGGACTAAAACTGCAAAGCAGGGGAAAGGTCCGCGACATCTATGAAGTGGATAAATGCCTCCTCGTAGTCGCAACAGACAGGATATCCGCTTTTGACGTCATCATGCCAAATCCTATTCCGGGAAAAGGTAAGATACTCACCGGAATGTCTGTCTTCTGGTTTAACATGATGACAGACATTGTCGAAAACCATCTTTTATCTACAGATCCCTTCGATTTCCCTGCTGAGTGCGGTCCTTACAGGAAGGAGCTTGCAGGAAGAACCATGTTCGTAAAGAAGGCAAAGCCGTTTCCTGTCGAATGCGTTGTCCGTGGATACTTAAGCGGCTCAGGCTGGAAGGATTATCTGGAGAGCGGAATTGTTTCAGGCATCAAACTTCCAACCGGATTAAGAGAATCCGCAAGACTATCGGAACCCCTGTTCACACCTTCCACAAAAGCCCCGGAAGGAAAGCATGACATGCCGATAACAAGAAGAGTGATGGAAGATACCATCGGTGCCAAACAGACGGAGAAGATCATTGAAACAAGCCTTGCGATTTATGCGAGAGCATCAAGGCATGCCGAAGAGACGGGTATTATCATTGCCGACACCAAGATGGAATTTGGCATCATAGAAGACAGGCTGATCCTGATTGATGAACTGCTGACGCCGGATTCATCGAGATTCTGGCCAAAAGAAGACTACGAAGAGGGGAGACCTCAGAAGAGTTTTGACAAACAGTTCTTGAGGGATTATCTCATCTCCATCAAATGGAACCAAAAACCACCCGCCCCGAACCTTCCTGCTGAGATTATCGAACAAACAAGGAAAAAGTATGCGGAAGCCCTGAATAGACTTGTCAGGTGAGCATATCATCTCTCTTGACATGTCCAAAAAGCTTATTAACTTAAGGGATAATTTATACAAGCGCATTAGCCATTAAAAAATGTCGAAAAAGTTGCCCAATTATCAAGAAAAACAGCATACCCTTTACGTAAAACGCTTCTCCGAGAAGGATCTCATAGCATACGGGGATGCCTTTCTTGATGAGGGGAAAATCTCCGATGCCATTGATTTTTACCAGAAGGCAAATTACGTTCAGGGCCTTGAAACAATCAAGGGCATGGCTGAAGGATCGGGGGATGTCATGCTTCTTCAACAGGTCTTGAAGCCTTTGAGACAAACAATCCCGGAGGAAATCTGGAACGCAATAGGACAGCGCGCCCTGGAATTTAAGAAATACTTATTCGCTCTTTATGCCTTTGAAAAAGGCAACAACGATGCTATGGCCGGACAGATAAAGGAAATAATCAAATCGGAGGACGACGGTAAGCACTGATGACCAAACGCTGCTATTATGTATGCCTCGGAGTCGATCGACAAGCTACAGACGAGGAAATCAAAAAAAATTATAGAAAACTGGCTATGCAGTATCATCCGGATAGAAACCCGGGCGATAAAGAAGCCGAGGATAAATTCAAAGAAGCGGCGGAGGCTTACGAGGTATTAAGTGATAGAGAGAAGAGGGATATCTATGACCGTTATGGCCATGAAGGACTCAACGGCATAGGATTCAGAGGCTTCTCAGGTTTTGACGATATATTTTCAAGTTTTGGTGATATCTTCGAGGACATCTTTGGATTTGGCGCCGGACGCGCGGGGTCGAGGACATCGCAGCGTGCCGGGATAGATCTCCGCTATGACCTCAAACTGTCATTTATGGACGCTGCCTTCGGCACCTCCAGAGATATCGAAGTGAAGAAGACCCAGAGATGTTCCGCATGTCATGGCACAGGTGCGGCACCGGGAAGTACGCCGGAAACATGCCGCCAATGCGGCGGAAGAGGCCAAGTAACACAGTCAAGCGGCTTCTTCACGATCAGTACTACATGCCCCCAATGCAGGGGACAGGGCAGGGTCATAACAAAATTGTGCTCGGAATGCATGGGAACGGGTAGGGAGAAAGTTACGAAAACTGTCCATCTGAAGATACCAGCCGGCGTCGAAACAGGGTCGCGGTTGAGGCTCCGCGGGGAAGGCGAAGACGGAGAATATGGCGGACATCAAGGCGATCTCTATGTGTTCATCCAAACGGAGGCCCATGAATTTTTTGAAAGAAGAGATAACAACATATACTGCCAGATCCCTATTTCATTTGTCCAGGCGACTCTGGGAGCCATAATTGAGGTACCGACTCTCAACGGCACGGAGAAGCTCAAGATTGCACGGGGAACCCAAAATGGCACCATATTCCGTCTGAAAGGAAAAGGTATTCCAAACCTGAGGGGATTCGGGCGTGGGGACCAGATTATTGAAACTGTAGTCATGATACCTGTCGATCTGAATAAGAAACAGGAAGATCTTCTCAGGGAATTTGCTAAGTTGAACGGCGAATTATGATCCCCCTGAAACAAGCAAATCGGCGCTTATAAGATCTGCTGCAGAAAGTCTTGCAATACCAACCATCGTTACAGCCCACCTATAGGAAGTTCGGAATAAGAAAAAATGGACAATTGGAAAAACATCATTTATAAGGATACTGGTCGCTGTCTCTATGTGTCGTCATACGAACATGAACAGTATCGTGCAAAACTGATATTTCCGCAGCTCTGTTCACACGGACATGAAACCGGAATCAGCCGCGTTTCATATTGAGGAAGAAAAAACGACAGCAATTGATCTTACATGAAAGGAGGATCTATGAACGTACAAAAAAGCTGGTTAGTATTATTAGTCTTGGGTATTTTCTTCACTTCTGGCTGCCCTGCAGCGGTAGTAGGCGGCGCTGCCGTCGGCGCAGGTTCGGGAACATATTTCTACATCAACGGCGAACTCAAGACGGATTACTACAACTCTTTTGAAAAAGTATGGTCAGCCTGTGAAAAAACTGTGGCAGATATGCGCGGTTTGGATGTTGAACCCCTCAAAGAGATAGGTTCAGGGAAGATTACCGCGATGATTGAGAATGAAAAAGTTCAGATTACCGCAAATTATAAGGCGAAAAATGTCACCACCGTTTCTGTAAGGGTAGGCGTCATGGGTGACAGACTTGCATCACAGCTCCTGCATGATAAAATCAATGACAATCTCACGAAAAAGAAGTGAAAGTAGAATCCATACGGTCTCTATTTATTGACAGGAACATGTGATGAAAAAAAAACTGGCGGTGGGAATTATTCTCGGCGCTATTCTCGTCTATCTATCTATCAGGGGCATCAATTTCCAAGATGTCACTCAAGGTTTTAAAACTATCAGGTATGGATATGTGCTGCCTGTATTGATAATCATGTTTATCATGCAGGCATTAAGGTCCTTGCGATGGGGAGTCATACTCAGTCCCATAGTCAAGGTCGATCAACTTTCCCTTTTCTCCGTCACAAGCGTAGGTTTCTTAGCCATTCTCGCCATCCCGGCACGTCTCGGTGAACTGGCACGTCCCTATCTTATTACAAAGAAATGTCATATCCAGATGAGCGCTGCCGTCGGCACTATTCTTGTGGAGCGCGTCTTTGATTGCTTGACGGTACTCGTGATTTTCCTTCTAGCGTTATTCTTCACACCTTTTCCGCCATGGCTGATCAGATCCGTTATCCTTTTTTCCCTGATCACTCTAATCATATTGATCGGCATGATATTCATGATCTTGAAAAGAGAGGTGTCTCTTAGGGCACTAAATTCGACTTTCAGTATACTCCCAGAAAGATACACTCAGAAACTGAACCATTTGTTCCATCAATTTATCGATGGATTCAAGATCATAACTGATCCCAAGCGTCTCTTCCATGTGATCTCCCTGTCCGCCGTTATATGGCTGATGGAGGTCGCTGCGATATATTTCATGTTTTTGGCCTTCGGCTTTGCCCTGCCGCTTGCCGCTCCCTTTGTCGTGATGATCATACTTATGATCGGAATTAGCATACCCGCGGCGCCGGGTTTCGTCGGTAATTGGCATTATTCCTGTATCGTGGGACTTTCTCTATTCGGAATTCCCAAGGCAGAGGCCTTTACCTTCTCTGTTATATTTCATGTTATATGCGTGGGGATAATTATCATTCTCGGGTTGATGTTTTTGCCCTCAAACAAATTTTCTCTCTCCGATCTGAGCAGGCAGGAAAGTTAACCTTCTATTGTTTCGGTGTATCGTCAAGACCGTATCTCTTGATTTTCCTGTGAAGGTTGCTCCGCTCCAAGCCAATGGCCTCCGCAGTCTTTGAGATATTTCCATCAAACTCCTTTAGTTTCTTTATTATATATTCCTTTTCAAAATCCATTTTTGCCGTTCTGAAAGAGTCTGCCGCAAATAAAGGAAGGCCCGCTTCCGGAATTTCATGGTCTTCTTCTGTCAACAAAGGAATGTCGTTCGCCGTAATCACGTCATGGGGAACCATGATGACGAGTCGCTCAATGAAATTTTTCAACTCCCTCACGTTGCCCGGCCAATTGTGCTCTATAAGTCTGGCCAAGGCATCATTGGCGATTGTCTTTTCCTCCTCATGTTCTTTCAGGCTGAATTCCTTTAGAAACCAGTTAGTCAATAGAAGAATGTCCTCTTTCCGTTCTCTCAAGGGGGGAACTCTCAGAGGTATGACGTTAAGCCTGTAGTATAGATCCTGCCTGAATTTCCCCGCTTCCATCTCCAGTTCAAGGTCTTTGTTTGTGGCAGCAAGCACCCTCACATCCGTAGGTATGAAAGTGTTTCCTCCTACCCTTTCGAATTTCTTCTCCTGAAGAATTCTGAGAATCTTCGCCTGAGCCTTCAGACTCATGTCCGCCACTTCATCCAGGAAGAGAGTCCCTTCATGAGCAAGATCAAATTTCCCTCTCTTTTTCTCAGTCGCACCTGTAAACGCACCCTTTTCATGGCCGAACAATTCACTTTCTATCAGATCCTCCGGAATAGCCGCGCAGTTAACTTCAACAAAAGGCTTATACGCCCTTTTACTCAATCTGTGTATCGATCGGGCTACGAGTTCCTTTCCCGTCCCATTTTCCCCCATGATTAAGATCCATGCATTCGTGGGCGCTACAATGCTGATCATTTCTTTCAATTCGAGTATCGGCGCGCTGTTGCCCGTAAGCTCATAGTCATGGCTGATCTTCTGCTTTAATAATTTATTTTCCTCTTCCAAGTCAATCAACTCAAACACATGATTGACAATGAGTATCACCTTTTCCATGGACAGGGGCTTTTCAAAAAAATCAAAAGCCCCGAGCTTCGTAGCCTTAACCGCCGTTTCAATAGTTCCATGGCCGGATATCATTATAACCCTTATCTGCGGGTATTGTGATTTGATCATCTTAAGGGTCTCGATGCCGTCAATGCCGGGCAGCCATATGTCCAGTATGACAAGACT
>Ga0187853_10001996_pt1 | contig 17624 bp, 15 predicted proteins | sample June2016WEW_6_10_2_FD_132417 | JGI IMG/M metagenome (GOLD analysis project Ga0187853, IMG submission 132417) | Peatland microbial communities from SPRUCE experiment site at the Marcell Experimental Forest, Minnesota, USA - June2016WEW_6_100 | ecosystem: Environmental > Terrestrial > Soil >... | reverse complement strand
TCTGGCACAAGCCCGAAAGCTGGTGGCTAAACACCTCGTCAATCGCGCCCGCTCCACCAGCAGCCGCTTGAAAAAACAGCGCGAGAACTCCTCGTAATCTAACATTGTCGAATTAGTTAAAGGCTTAGGACATTGAATCCGCCCCCAGATGAACAACAGTTTTTGGATCTGATCAACGGGAATCGGCCCAGGATTCTCAAGGTCTGCCGGGTCTATGCGTGGAACGCTGCCGACCGGGACGACTTGTATCAGGAAATCCTGTTTCAAATCTGGCGGGGATTGCCGGGCCTCAAACAAGACGCTTATGCAAACACCTGGCTTTACCGAATTGCCATCAACACTTCGATCAGCTTCGTCCGCAGGCGCGCGGCCCACGGCGGTCCGGCCGTGCTGCTCGATCACGAACGGCTCACACACCACATTGAATCGCGCCAGACGCGCGACGACGGCGCGGAGGAACATCTCGCGCGACTTTACGACGCCATCGCACATCTCAACGAAGTGGAGAAGGCGTTGGTCACGCTTTTTCTGGAGGACCTTTCCTACGAAGAAATGGCCCAGGTGCTCGGCCTCAGCGCGAGCAACGTGGGCGTGATGCTACATCGCGCGAAGAAGAGACTTTTAACCTTGATGCAGGAGACCTCACATGAATGACCAGGAAGAAAAGAACCTTTGGCAGGGACTAAACTGCCTTTGGCAGGGGCAGAAGCCCTCAGGCGGACCAACGCTGACGGCCGACGAGCAGATCGCTGCGATGCGAAAGAAGATGGCGAAACTGCACCGGGGATTGAATAAGAATGATTTCTGGTGGCTGGCGACAGAAGCTGTGATTATCGTCGTGTTCACGATCTACTTCTTTACGACTCCGCATTTCGTAACGCGGATTGGCGATTTGACCATCATTGGCGGCGGGCTTCTTGCGTCATGGAAAATCATTCAGAGCCGGCGCTCCACACCGCAACCGATTGCGGACGCGCCGGTCATGGAATGGTTGAAATACGACCTGGCAAGGGTTCGCCAGCAAGCCGAACTGCGCGGCACGTTGATGTGGTGGTTTCTGCTGCCGTTCCTGATTGGAACGAATTTGTTTTTCTGGGGCATGCCGGTGTCGTTGTCAATCAAGATTGGACCTTCCGTCCTTACGGTCCTGATTACAGCCGTTACCTATTGGCTGAACCAAAGGGTGCGGCGCAAACAATGGCTTCCGCTGCAACAGGAATTGGAAGCGATCCTCAATTTCGATTAACAGGTCTTACAACCTGAACCACCAAAGAAAAACATTATGACGAAAACAATCCTCATTGGAATTGTGCTGATCTCGCTGGGCGCGATTATGTTCGTTCGCGGGAGAGATACTGAAACGCCTGCAATTGAATATTCCGATCCCGTTTCGGAAATGCTCGAAGACATTCGCGAGAAACACAACTTCCCCGCGCTGGCCGCCGCCGTGGTCGTCGATGGGAAAATTGTGGTGACCAAGGCGGTTGGCTTTCGCAAAAACGGCGGCACGGAAAAAGTCATGGTTAACGACAAGTTCCACCTTGGTTCCGTCACGAAATCAATGACGGCCACGGTCGCTGCTATGCTAGTCGAGCAGGGGAAAAGTTCCTGGACGACGACTATTGGAGAAGCCTTTCCAGAATTGAAAAGTGAGATCCATCCCGACTATCTGGCCGTCACTTTGGAGCAACTTCTGTCTCAACGCAGCGGCGCTCCGGGCGATGCTCCACCCGATTTATGGCGTAAAGCCTGGGCAGCGAACGGCACGGCGGCGGAGCAACGACTGGCTTTTATCAAAGATATTTTAGCGCGCAAACCGGAAGCGGAACCTGGGTCGAAATTTATTTATTCCAATCAGGGCTACACCATCGCTGGTGTGATGTTGGAGAAAGCCACCGGCAAAACGTGGGAAGATTTGCTGCGCTCGATGTTGTTTGAACCGCTCGCTATGACCACTGCCGGACTCGGTGCGCCCGCCTCGGTTGACAAAGTCGATCAGCCGTGGGGCCACACAAAAACGCTGTTGTCAGGAGTCGAGGCTGTTCCGCCCGGCCCAGGTGCGGACAATCCAGTGGCGATCAGTCCAGCGGGGGCGGTGCATTGCTCGGTGGGCGATCTGGCGAAATATGCTGCGTTCCAGATGGCCGGAGAACGAGGCGAAAGCAAATTGCTGAAAGCGGAATCTTTTAAAAAACTGCACACTGCTGTCGCCGACAACCATGATTACGCCCTCGGCTGGATGGTGCTGAAACGCCCATGGGCCAATGGGCGCGCGCTGATGCACAATGGCTCAAATACGATGTTTTACGTCATCGTCTGGATGGCCCCTGAAAAAAACTGCGCCGTGATTGTCGCATCAAACATTGGGGTGAATGAGGCATTTGAGGGCTGTGATGAAGTAGCGGGAAAACTGATCGAGCAATATTTTGGGAAGTAATGGTTTTTTACTTCAAAGCGGCAGTGGGACGGAGTTTGATTGGGCAATACAATAGCTCCAAAATACAATTGCCATCGTTACTAGCGGCGCTCATGGCATTGGCAAAGCCATCGCGGAAATGTTCGCCGGAGCGTTCGCTGCTGTTACCGCACGGTCAATTCATCTTCGGAATGTTTGGGCGGAGCGGGCGTGGACTTGTGGTTATCCAGAGCGGTTTTCTGCCTCGTTTCGGAAGCGCATCGCGTCCGGCTGGGCTCACCATCATCGTTGGCTAACCAAGCGTGATCGTTTCAAGAGCAGTTACGCGATTGTTCGTGAAACTAACGATGGTCAAGTCTTCGACCGTGCCTTGAATCTCAAGTCCGTCGGCATTCAGTAGGAGAGCGCCAGCGCGTCGCACGCCAGCTCCCGGTCCGCGCGCAGGCGGTGAAAGGCCACCCACACCAGCGGGTTGAACCAGTGAACTGTCTGCAACCCCAGGGTGACCCAGCCGGCCAGAACGTCGTGGCGCTTGATATGCGCCAATTCGTGCAGAAACACGTGCCGCAGTTCTTCGCGCGTAAACCTGGACGCAAGCCCCGCCGGCAACAGCAGACGCGGACGCACAAAGCCAAACAGCGCCGGGCTTTCGATTGCCTCCGTCTCGATAAGCGTCACCGGCGTGCCGACACCCATCAGCGCCTTGCAATCTTCCAGCAAATTGAGCGTCGGCCCGTCGATCAACGGACGCCGCCGCGTCACCCGCCGATGGATTTTGTAATGGTTGACCGCGGCGCAGCCCGCCAGACAGAGCGCGCCCGCCGCCCACACCCACGCCGGCCAGTGTGCGCCTGCCGAAGACACTCCGATGGCCACCCCCTCGGCCTTCGGAATGGGCGCGTCCAGGATTGGGGCGGGAGCCGTTTCCGGCTGCGCCTGCGGCGGGGCGGCGGGTAATTTCAAAACATTGAAAAGGCTGGCCGGAGAGGGGATTGTCCACGGCAACGCCAGGCGCAGCAGGACCAGCAGCCAGAGGGCGCAGCGCCAGCGCGGTTGCAGACGCCGTCCGCAAAACCATTGCGCCGCCAGCACCAGCACAATGAGAATCGATGCCTGCCCCGACATTTTCAGCAGGCTGGGAAGATGGGAGAAGAGGGCGTGCATAGAATCGGTTCAATCGGTGTTCTTGACCAGCCGGCTGACAAAGGCCTTGGCGGGGCGGGAATGCCACGAGGGGTCGTTTCGCCTCAGGGCTTCGATGATTCCAGCGGCGGCGGCGGGGGCTTGGGACCAGGCCCCTCTCATGACTTCCCACTCGGTGTCCGAGATTCGAGGCATTTTTCTCATGGCGCGATTCTCATGATTACCTTTGTAATCATACAAAGATTACATTAATAATCAATAACGTCAACAAAATTCTTTCGTTCTTTTCCGGTTGCACCCCAGCAAAGCCCCGACTTGGCTCAACCCCGGGGCTGGAGCGACCTCGGGCTCGCGGTCATCACCAACGGCGGATGGCATTCGGTAACGCTGCCCCTGACCAACCCCGCCCAATTCTTCCGGTTGAGGCAGTAGCTGTTTTCATTGTATTGCCCTCAAAACGCCGTTGGTGAAGCAAAGGGTGTTTGTCCCGCCGCCCGGGACCAGCACGGCCAGGTTGGTTGTGAGCCCGCCTACGATGGCGTTGGCAGAAAGATTTGTCAGTCCCGCGGCGCTGCCCGTGGTGAGGTTATACCCGGCCTGATACCCCAGCCCGATGTTATAGCTGCCGGTGCTGTTCAAGAGCAGCGACTGGTGGCCGCTTCCTGTATTGTAGCTGCCGCCCGTGTCGTAGTAAAGCGCCTGAACGCCGTTGGCCGTGTTATCATAGCCGGTCGTGTTCCTGTAGAGCGCCTGTTGGCCGTTGGCCGTGTCGTTGGAACCGCTCGTGTTGCCTCGAAGCGCGCCATAACCTATCTCCGTGTTGTAACCCCCGGTCAGCGTCAAATTGCCCGCGTTGTCGCCGGCGAAGAAGTTATATGCTCCGTAGGCGTGCATAAGGACGCTGCCACCGGAATAAAGAAGGCCGGCGGTGGCTGTCGTCGTGGGCAGATATAGGTTGCTGTTGACAGTGAGGTTCCCCACGGAAAGATTCGTGGCTGTTCCCGTCAAATTGCCGGCGTTCAGGTTCGTCAAGCGGCCGCCATTGCCGGTGAATGAACCCGCAACATTGCCCACAAAGGACCCGGTGAAAGTGTTGCTCGGGTTGTTAAACGTGTTGACGCCGGTGAAAATGTTCTCGCTGCCGAACGTCTGATAGGCATTGCTCGGCGGCGGCGCAATCGTGAGCACTGCCCCAGTTGAATAATGCCTGCCCGCATCCTGCACGGTGAGAGCCATCACCACCCCGTTCGATACCGCGGCGGTGATGACCGTGTTGGACCCGCTGACATCGCTTACCGTGACGGGCGGGGCTGCCGTGTAGCCCGAGCCGCCGTTCAGTAACGTTGCTGCAATGATAAAACCGTCGGCCACCGTTAGCGTGCCTGTGGCCTGAATGGCGGTGTTCGGCACACTCAGTTGAGCGACGTTCGCGCTGGCGACCCCGCCAATCGTGCCGGCCGTCGTGGCCGAGGCCGCGATGGTTGCCTGGATGGCGAAGGCGGCGTTCCCGGCGTTCGCCGCATAAATGGCCTGGGGCGCCGGGGTGATGGGTTGGCGGGGACTCAAGGTGCTGAATACGCCGAGGCCGTTCGTCCGCACGGCGATTTCCAACCAGTAGTTTGAGCCGTTCAACACCTCGCCGAAGTCCAGTGTGGCCGTGAATAGGCCGTGGTCGATGGTGGCCGCGGCGTTCGTCACCGAGCCGAGCGCGGCGCCGTTGGTGCCGGCGTTGTAGAGGGTGAACTGCAAATCATACCTGCCGTTGGCTGGATTCCCCCCTGCACCGAGTTGGCCTTCGTAGGTGAACGCCGTGCCCTGGGCGTAGAGATGGGGGTTAGGAACCAGCAGGGCAAGGCGGGCGGCGATGGTTTTGAGTCGTGTGCTCATGGTGGAGGGGGTGGTCGGTTTGGCGCTTTTGGTTTCTTTTTCACCTTTATCCTGGACTCGGACGAATGGATCTCAGATGCGTTCGCGGACCGCAAGCAGTGTATCAACCGTGGCCTGGGCCGCAAGCATTTATTAGGTGGATTTTCAGTGGAACGAGGTTATTTTTCTGCCATGAGCAAGATTGAGGAAATCGAGCAGGCCGTCGAGCAATTGCCTCTAAAGGACTTCGCCAAGCTGGCGGTCTGGGTTGACCAACGCCGCCGGCAGCTTGAGATCATTCAGCCGGCCGCTGACACATGCCAGGTGGTGGTCCGTGACCACAGTGCCTTCCTCAACAGCTACGCCCCGCAAGACGAGGGTCTTTACGACGATGCCGCGGCCCGGTGAATTCTGGCTCGCGGCAATTCCCTTTACGAGCGGCGCTGGCTCAAAACTGCGTCCCGTTTTGGCCCTCTGGACGGATGCCGCCGATGTTGTTGTGGCGGCGGTTACTTCCGCACAGCCGCGTTCCACGACCGATGTAGCCTTGCAAAACTGGGCAGCGGCGGGTTTGCGCGTGGCATCCACCGTGAGACTGTCCCGACTGGACTGCCTGGAACAGCTCCTTCTGCGCCGCCGTTTGGGCGTCCTTGCTCCAGTCGACGCCGAGCAGTTAAAGCGCGTCTGGGCGAACGAAATTCGGCTGCGGTTCTGACTCGGTGATGGCGGGCTCATGTTGAGGCTGCTGCAAGGTTACTTTGAAAAGCTGTGACGTGTCAGGAATTCAGTGAGGGCTTGTTTTTCAGTGGAGCGAGGTTATTCTTTTGCCGTGAGCGCGAATGAACTATTGGAAAGGGTGAAAACGTTGCCACCGCGCGAACGCCGGAGGTTTTTTGAAGGCGTCCACGAACTGGAAGGAGCGATTGGGCCTCAGCCATCGCTTCGACCCAAGCGCCAAATCCGCTGGCCGGACGCCGCGGCGCGTCGGCGCAGCATTTTCGGCGGTAAGGTGGTGCCTAATCTGGTCCTGCTGGCGCGGGAGGGGGAGCGTTACTGAGGGCGCATGAACCTTTACGCAGACACGAGTCTGCTCATTTAAGCCATAGACTGTATGTCGCTTTTCCGGCCTTGGTCATAGTAGAAACCCTTGCGGCGACAATGAATCTCACTGGCGCGGCGGCCGGACTGGGGCTATTGTCTTGAAGTGAAGAACCCTCTCTATGCTTGGTTTTGCGCGGCCTACAGCGCCACGGCCTTTGCGGGCCTGACGCCCGAGCAGGCGCGGCTGCTGCCGCAGGCCAGCGCGCGTCCGGTGCTCTTCAGCCAGGACATCAGGCCGGTTTTCGAGGCCCGTTGCGTGCAGTGTCACGGGCGGGGGCGGGACAAAGGGCGGTTTCGGATCGACACCCGGGACTCATTGCTTGAGGGGGGTGATTCCGGTACGGCGGTAAAGGTGGGCAAGAGCGGGGAAAGCCTGCTCATCGAGTTGGTGTCCGGGTTGGACCCCGACAACGTGATGCCGAAAAAGGGGACGCGGCTGACGGCGGAGGAAGTTGGCCTGTTGCGGGCCTGGATTGACCAAGGGCTGGCGTGGGATGCCGGCGTGTCCTTCGCCAGGCCGGCGGCGCTGAACCTGGCGCCCCCGGCGCCCAAGGTGGAGGTGTCCGCGTCCGGTTCGCTCAATCCGATCGATCAAATCCTCGAGACCTATTTTGCGGCCAGAGGGGCCAGGCCCGGGGGAGTGGTCGAGGACCGCATTTTTGCGCGGCGGGTGTACCTGGGCGTGATTGGCCTGCTGCCACCCGCCGATGAGCTCGAGGCCTTTATCCGGGAGGAACGGCCCGACAAGCGGGCGCAACTGGTGAAACGGGTCCTGGCCCAGGACCGGCATTATGCGGAACATTGGCTGAGTTTCTGGAACGATCTCCTCCGCAACGATTATCGCGGCACCGGGTATATCGATGGCGGACGAGAGCAGATCAGCGCCTGGCTCTTCGAGGGGCTGGCGACAAACATGCCCTACGACCGGTTCGTGGCGGAGTTGATCGATCCCGCCGCCCCGAGCGCAGGATTCATCAAAGGCATCGTCTGGCGAGGGGTGGTCAATGCCAGCCAAACGCCGGCAATGCAGGCCGCGCAAAATCTCTCGCAGGTTTTCCTGGGTGTGAATCTCAAGTGCGCCTCCTGCCACGACAGCCTTATCAACGACTGGCGGCTGGCCGATGCCTACGGATTGGCGGGCGTCTTCAGCGACGGTCCGCTCGAGATGTTTCAGTGCGACAAGCCGACCGGCAAGACCGCCCAGGCAAGATTCATTTACCCCGAGCTGGGGGAAATCGATGCCAATGCCGATAAAGCGGCGCGGCTCAAGCGCCTGGCGGAGCTGATGACCGGCCCGAAAAATGGGCGGCTGCCGCGCACCATCGTGAACCGGCTTTGGGCCCGGCTCTTCGGCCGTGGCCTGGTGGAGCCCGTCGATGACATGGAGCAACCGGCCTGGGATCAGGACTTGCTGGACTGGTTGGCGAAGGACCTTGTGGCCAACCGCTACGACCTCAAGCACACCCTCGAGGTGATGCTCACCAGCCGGGCTTGGCAGTTGCCGGCAGTGGACCTGGGGGAGGGCGCCTCTAAAGATTATGTCTTTGGCGGGCCCGGAGTGCGGCGCCTCTCGGCGGAGGAATTCCGCGATGCCCTGGGCCAGCTTACCGGGGTCTGGTATGAAAAGGCCGAGTTGGCGGTGGCGACGAACAGCATCCGCGCCGCCCTGGCGCCGGCCGACCCGCTGGCCTTGGCCTTGGGCCGGCCCAACCGGGAGCAAGTCGTCACCACGCGCGCCATGACGGCCACCACCTTGCAGGCGCTGGAGCTGACCCATGGTGGAACGCTGGCGGAGGTCCTCCGGCGCGGCGCTGCAAAACTGGCGGGGTCGAGTCCCACGCCGGGCGAACTCGTGGAGGGCCTCTACCGCAGCGCGCTGGGCCGGGCGCCGGGCGCCGTTGAAAAGCAGCTTGCCGCCGAGCTGTTGGGCCAACCGGTGCGGCCCGAGGGAGCCGAAGATCTGCTCTGGGCGGTGGCCATGCTGCCGGAGTTCCAATTGGTGCAATGATAACACGACGTGACTTCCTGACACGGGCCGGGGCCGCCACGCTCTCCGCGCTGGCGGCGGGATACCCGCGCCGGCTTTTGAGCGCGCCGGCCGCGGCAGAAAACATCCGGCCCACAGCCGACACGCTCATCGTGCTCTGGATGGCGGGCGGGATGGCCCACACCGAAACGTTCGATCCCAAGACCTGCGCCCCGTTCGAAAAAGGGATGGCGTCCAGCGCCTTCCTGAGCACCTTCCCAAGCATCGATACGGCAGTCGACGGCATCAAGTTTTCCCAGGGACTCGAGAACCTGGCCCGCGTGATGGATCGCGGCACCCTGGTTCGAAGTTACACCGCCGGGGATCTCGGTTTTATCCTGCATTCCCGGCACCAGTACCAGTGGCATACCGGCTATGCGCCGCCGCAGACCGTGGCGGCGCCGCACCTGGGAGCGGTCATCGCCCGCACGCTCGGGCCGCTCAACCCGGTGGTCCCGGCCTTTATCAACATCGGCCAGCGGCTCGACGTGGGTGAAGGAGAAGAACTCAAGGCCTTTACCACCGCCGGTTTCCTGGGCAGTGAATATGGGCCTTTCAACATCCCGTTCCCCGACCAGGCGGCGGAGAGCGTTCGCCCGCCGGGCGGGATGACGCCCGGCCGCTTCGAGAACCGCGAGAGATTCTTCAAGGACCTCCTGGCGGCCAGTCCTATCGGCCAACACGGCAGCGGCTATCAAAGAGAATCGCTGCTGCGCTCGCTGGACAACGCCTACCGGCTGCTCAGTTCGCCGGCAGCCAAGGCCTTTGACCTCAGCCTCGAGCCCCTCGAGAGTATCCGCAAATACGTTCCCGGCTACGAGCCGGGCCGCCGGTTCAACGCGGCGCAGGACCGGTTTGGCGCAACGTATGAGGACCAGATGGTGGGGCGGTTCGGCCTGGGCTGTCTGCTCGCCCGCCGGCTGGCAGAGGTGGGCGCCCGCTATATCGAGGTCACCACCGAATACATCCCGTTCCTGAACTGGGACACGCACGAAAACGGGCACACCCGCGCGGCGGCGATGAAAAGACAGATCGATGCGCCCGTGGCCCGGTTAGTGCTCGACCTGGAGGAACGCGGCCTGCTCAACCGCACGCTGGTCGTCCTGGCCAGCGAGTTCAGCCGCGATGCCCTCATCGAGGGCAAACCGGAAAAAAAGGTCAAAGACCAGGTCGAGGTTCCGGAAAAGATCGAGGACCTCAAATTCTACGGCCTGCATCGGCATTTCACGGATGCAGGGTGCGTGCTCTTGTTCGGCGGAGGCGTCAAGCGGGGCTGCCTCCATGGCCGGACAGCCGACGAGCGCCCGTGCCGCACCTTGGAAAAGCGGGTGATTATCGAAGACCTCCACGCCTCCCTATATACCGCCCTGGGCATCTCGCCAAAGCTGGCCTACGAAATCGAGCGCCGTCCCTTCTACGTGACCCGCGACGGCCACGGCCAGCGCATAGCCGAGTTGTTTGCGTGAAGTTTTCCCCGATCCCTTGACGGCGAGCCGGCATTTTGCGAGGCTCGTTGCGGCCCGCATATCAACGGAAACGATTACTGTGGAAATCAAGAAAGCCATCATTACGGCCGCTGGCCAGACGCAACGGACCCTGCCGCTGCAGGCCCTGGTGGACCGGGACGGCCAGTCCAAAGCAGCCTTGCGAATTCTGATCGAAGAGATTCTCTCGGCCGGCATCGAGGAAATCTGCGTCGTTGTCTGCCCTGGCGACCAGGCGGCATACGCCGCGGCCGGCGGCTTGGGAAGCCGCTTGCATTTCGTGGAGCAGCGCGAGGCCCTTGGTTACGGGCAGGCAGTTTCATGCGCCAGGGAGTTCGTGGGCGCCAAGCCATTCCTGCTCCTGGTCGGCGACCACCTCTATGTCAGCGGCACCCAGAAGCGGTCCGCCCAGCAACTGGTCGAAATGGCCGCAGCGGAGAATTGCGCCGTGTCGGCAGTCCAGGCGACCCACGAGAGCAAGCTGCCCTATTACGGGGCCGTGGGCGGCCACTTGGCGCCGGGACGAAAGGGCCTCTATCAAATCTCGGAGGTGCTGGAAAAACCGACGCCCACCGAAGCCGAGCAACGGTTGATTGTCCCGGGGTTGAGGGCCGGCCATTACCTCTGTTTCTTCGGCATGCACGTCCTGACCCCGGTGGTGATGGATTTGCTCGCGGAAGACACCCGCCAGGCCGATGGCCGGAATGTCTCCCTGACGCGGGCCCTGGCCGGGCTCGCCCGGCGCGAGCGCTACCTGGCCTGCGAATTGCAGGGCCACCGCTACGATATCGGCGTCAAATACGGTTTGCTCGCCGCCCAATTGGCCCTGGCCCTCGATGGAGAGGACCGTCAGGAGGTCTTGGGCGGGCTGGTGGAATTGCTGGCCCGGCGGGCCGCCAGGTGATGAAGTATGAATTATGAATTATGAAGCGCAGCGAGCGGCCAGGGCCGGTGACAAGGCGCTCTTTTGGAGTGCGCCGGCAGAGCGAAGCGGCGACGGCGCTTTCGCCCGCTCTGGACGTCCAAGAATGCCAGATGCTGCCCGAGCCAAAGCGGCGTCGCGCTCCGCTTGCCGCCGCACTCCAAGGCATGCCCCGTGACGGAGTTGCTCTCCATCATCACCGCCACTGACCCGGCCCTGCGGAACCGGGCCCTGGATGCCGCTTGCGCCGGGCTGCCGCTCGAGGCCTTGCTCGGCCAATGCGCTGCCTTGGACACCTTCCGCCGCCGCAGCGAGAATCTTTACGAACAGGTCCGCGCGCTCTTCTTCCTTTACGCGATTCACCGGTTCCACTTGCCGGGCAAGCTCCTGGGCAATTCGCCCCCGCAGCATTGCCCTTCACGCTCTCTCATCCCTTTTGCCGGCTACGAACACCTGCTCCGCCGACGGTTTGAAGAGGCCATTGACCATTTCCTGGCCGTGCAGCAGGCCGGAGGCCCCAGCGACGCCATCTCCAGCGCCCTGGCGGCCGCCTATCATCGCCTGGCCTTCCAGACGCTGGCCGACCAGGTGCGCCGCAGTGTCCGCTCGGTCCGCGGCAACCAGTGGATGTTCCGCATGGGCCACCCCTCCGACCAACCCCTGCGCCTGCGGCCCGAACTCCTGCAAGCCCATCCCTCCGACGGCACCCACCCGATCCTCCGCGAATGCACCCCCGTCCGCATGGACCTCACCCACTGCGGCTGGAGCGACATCTTCTTCCTGGGCATGGATTATCCCGAGGGAGCCAAAGTGCTCAACGTGTCCATCGATCTCGGAGTGCATGGCCGCGATTCGGCCCCGCGCCCGCCGGTGGAGGCCTACCTGCGCGTCATCGAAGAACCCTTGCTCCGCCTGGCCAGCGTTGACCTGGGCGCCTGGGCCGACATCACCAACCTGGCCGAGGTCTTCGACTTCGCCAAAGACTACCTGGGGCTGCTCAAGGCGGCGGTCATCGCCTCGGGCATCGTGCCCCCGGGCATCGAGGGCTCCGGCCACAGCCTGGCGGAGTTGCTGGCGCGCCTGGCCGGCCCGGGGCGCGGCTTGGAACTGGTCAGCAGCGTCAACAACATTCCTAAAGGCTCGCGCCTGGCGGTCTCCACAACTCTGCTGGCTGCCCTGGTCAGCGTCTGCATGCGGGCGACCTGCCAGGCCGCCTCCCTCACCGGCCCGCTCCAGGAACACGAGCGCCGGCTCGTCCTGGCCCGCGCCCTGCTGGGCGAGTGGCTCGGCGGCTCCGGCGGCGGCTGGCAGGACTCGGGCGGCGTTTGGCCCGGCATGAAGCTCATCCAGGGCGTCCTGGCGGGCGAAGGCGACCCCGAGTTGGGCATCAGCCGCGGACGGCTCATGCCCCAACACCGCATTTTGGATGACCACGACGCCTCCGCCGAGACCCGGCGCAAACTCCAGGACAGCCTGGTGCTGGTCCACGGCGGCATGGCGCAGAATGTCGGCCCGATCCTCGAAATGGTGACCGAGAAATACTTGCTTCGTTCCGAGGCCGAATGGAAAGCCCGCCAAAGCATGTTGGGAATCCTTGACGAAATCTTCCTCGCCTTGCGCCGCAGCGACGTGCGCGCGATTGGCGCCGCTACGACGCGGAACTTCACCCACCCCATTCAGACCATCATTCCCTGGGTCACCAATTATTTCACCGAAACCCTCCTCCAGCGGGTGCGCGAGGAATTCAAGGAGGCCTTCTGGGGATTCTGGATGCTCGGCGGGATGTCCGGCGGCGGCATGGGCTTTATCTTCGCCCCGGAAAAAAAGGCCCTGGCCCAACGGCGCCTCCAGGAGATAATGTCCAGCACCAAACTCGCCCTCCAGCACGCGCTGCCTTTTGCCATCGAGCCTGTGGTCTATGATTTCGCCATCAACGAACGCGGCACCTTTGCCGAATTGCTGGCCGGGGAAACCGCGCTCCTGCCGCCGGGCTATTACACCCTGACCGTTCCAGGGCTCTTGCGCCAGGAGCGGCACGCCCTTTCACCGTTGCGCCGCGCCGAGCTGGACAAATTCGGCGCCGCCTGCCGCACCCGGCCGGAGTTGCGCGGCGTCGTGCAGACCTTTTTTGACATCATGCTGCCGCGGGGGAAAGCCGGGGCGGCCGGCGACGCCTCCCTGGCAACTTTGTTGGAACAACACGGCTTCGATCGGGTGCAGCACGAGCAGGTGCGGACCGACCTCAGGGAAGGCCGCATCGGCCTGGCCCAGAACCGCCTAGCCGCAAGCGCGGTGATTGAAGACGTCCGGCCCGAGGATGTCGTGGATGCCACTGCCGGCCAAGCGCTGGACCTCGGCCTGGCCTCCCTCAGGAATGGCGAAGTGGCCGTCGTGACGCTGGCCGCAGGGGCCGGCAGCCGCTGGACCCAAGGCGCCGGTGTCGTCAAGGCGCTGCATCCCTTTTGCCAGCTCGCCGGCCATCATCGGACCTTCGTCGAAACTCACCTGGCCAAGAGCCGCCGCGTCTCCCGCCAGGCCGGCGCACCCGTGCCGCACATCTTCACCACCAGCTACCTGACCCACGCGCCGACCGAAGAGTTCCTGGCCCGGCAGAACCGTTACGGCTACCAAGGGCCGCTCTTCCTGTCGCCCGGCAAATCGGTCGGCCTGCGCCTGGTCCCCACCGTGCGCGACCTGCGCTTCGCCTGGGAAGAAATGCCGCAGCAGCTCCTCGACGAGCAGCAGCAAAAGGTGCGCGACAGCCTGCGGCACGCCCTCATCAACTGGGCGCGCGCCGCGGGCGAAGCCAGCGACTACACCGACAATGTCCCGCTCCAATGCCTGCATCCCGTCGGCCACTGGTACGAAGTGCCCAACCTCTTTCGCAACGGCGTCCTGGCCCGGCTCCTGGGCCTGCGCCCGCAACTCAAATACCTGCTCCTCCACAATATCGACACCCTGGGCGCCGACCTCGACCCGGCTCTGCTGGGCCTGCACATCCGCAGCGGCGCCTGCCTCTCCTTCGAGGTCATTACCCGCCGCCTGGAAGACCGCGGCGGCGGCCTGGCCCGCGTCAATGGCCGGGTCCGCCTGCTCGAGGGCCTGGCCATGCCGCGCGAGGAAGCCGAGTTCGCCCTGAGCTATTACAACTCCAATACCTGTTGGATCGACCTCGACCGGCTCCTGGCCGCCTTTGCCCTCACGCGCGCCGACCTGGCCGACGACGCCAAAGTCACTCCCGCCATCCGCCGCCTGGGCGCCAAAATGCCCACCTATATCACCCTCAAAGAGGTCAAGAAACGCTGGGGCCACGGCCAGGAGGACATCTTCCCAATCACACAATTCGAAAAGCTGTGGGTCGACATGACGGGCCTGCCGGAAATTGAGTCGCAGTTTCTCGTGGTGCCCCGCCTGCGCGGCCAACAACTCAAAGACCAGGCCCAACTCGATGGCTGGCTGCGCGACGGCTCCGCAGCTTACGTTCAGAGCCTCTGCCAGTGGAGCTGAGCCGACGCCGCGGAAACCGCTTGCGGGCCTAATGAATCCCGGCAAGATTGTCCTTATGACGAGAGACCAGATTGAATCCGCAGTGGCGCGCGGTGTTCCCTTCACCTTGCGCATGGCCGATGGCAAGGAGTACCCCGTGCCGCACCGGGATTACATTTCGCTGTCGCCCAGGGCATCCTGCGTGATTGTCTGGGACGACGCCGGGCACTTCACCGTGCTGCCGCTTCTCACGATGACGGGCCTGCGCTCGGTCGAGACGGAGGGCGGCGCCAAAGACGAAGAGAGGCCTTCGAGCCCCTCCTGATCTTCCTGCTCGAGTCTGCATGCACGCCATGAATGTCTGTAACTGATTATCTCTGCGGTCTTTGCGTTCTCTGCGGCTAAATTCCTTTTCCCAACATGAATACCGAGCAACTTTACCAGGAGCGTCTGAACCGATACGTCACCGCGTTGCGCAATGAAAAGCCGGACATGGTCCCGGTCCGGCCCTTTGTCGCCGAATTCACCGCCAAATATGCGGGTTACACCTGCCAGGAAGTGGCCCATGACTATTCCAAGGCCTTCGAGGCCGCCGTCATCACCGCCAAGGACTTCGGCTGGGAAGCCGTCGTGCCGAACATGGTCTATTTGTGGACCGGTCTGGCCCAGGCCCTCGGCCTGCGCTACTACGGCATCCCCGGCATCGGCATCCCCCATACGACCGGTTTCAACTACATCGAGCCGCCCGAGGACGCCGCCTTTATGCGCGCCGATGAATATGACGCGCTCATCGATGACCCGACAGGATTTCTCTACAACGTCTGGCTGCCTCGCGTCTCGACCGAGGTCAGCCGCATCGGCCAGCCCGCCACTTACCGCAACAACCTCGCCCTGGTCAAGGGCGCCATGGCCATGCTCTCCTACTTCTATGCCTTCGGCCCACAAGTGGCCCGCCTCCGCGCCGAGTGCGGCACCGCCTCCGCCATCGCCGGCATTTTCAAGGCCCCGTTCGACATTATCGCCGATAAATTGCGCGGCTATGTCGGCCTCACGATGGACATGCACACCCAACCCGCCAAGGTCCTGGCCGCTTGCGAAGCCCTCATGCCCCACTTGTGCCATGTCGGACTGACCACGGCCGACCCGGCCTGCCAGGTCCCCATCGGCTTCTGGATGCACCGCGGCTGCGTGCCCTTCGTCAACCCCAGACAATTCGCCTCTCACTATTGGCCGACCCTCAAGCCGATCATCCAGGAATTCTGGAAACAGGGCCGCCAAACCATGTTCTATGCCGAAGGCAAATGGCACCATCATTTCGACACCTTCCGCGAACTGCCCGACCGCAGCATTCTCTTTCACTGCGACCAGGATGACATCTTCCTGGCCCATCGAAAGCTCCACGACAAATTCGCCCTCAGCGGCGGCATCCCCAATGTCCTGCTGAGCTACGGCAAGCCGGAGCAAGTCCGCGCCTTCTGCCGCCGCGTGCTCGAGGAGGTCGCCCGCGACGGCGGCTACATCATGGACGCCGGCGCCATCATGCAGGATGACACCAGCATCGAGAACCTCCGCATCATGACCCAGACTGCCCGCGAATACGGCGTCTATCCCGCTGGCGCCTACAAACCCCCGGCCGCCACCCCGCCCAGCCAATTGCCCGCCTCTGTGGCGGACCGGCAGGACCTGCCCGGCCTCATCGCCCGCCCTCAACCCCGCGTCCGCCCCGGGACCTGCTTCCCTTGGGAAGACCGCGCCAAAGAACTGCCCGAAATCACCGGCAACCCGGACCTGTTCCGCAAGATCTGGGAAGACATCGACAGCTTCGGAAACATGTTCATCTGGCAGCTCCTGCTCAGCTTCTAAGACGGCCGGACGCGGGTGTCGAGTGTCGAGTGTCGAGGGACCGAAGGGCCGGCCCTCGACACTCGCCCCTCGCCCCTCGCCCCTCGACACTCGCCCCTCGACACTCGCCCCTCGCCCCTCGCCCCTCGGTCACACCGCCCCGATCACCCTCTCATCGAACGTCGCCACCACCTTCTGGCCCGGCCGCACGACCAGGAATGCCGATTCCTCCCACCGGCCCTCCAGCATCGCCTCCAACAGCCCGAGGTCACCCTGGATTTCATCGTATTGCCAGCCTTTCTCGGCGCAGATCTGCCGGACCCGCTCGTCGAGTTTGAGACGCCTGGCAAACTCGAAATCGATGAGAGTCCCGTGCGAGTAGGCCAGCGCCCAGCGGCCCATTTCCTCGACCAGGTACTTGGCCTGGTCTTCGCCGTATTTTCGCACCCACTCCTCATAGACGTTCCCCAGACCCTGGTTGGCCCCCGCAGGCAGCGAGGCCCCTCCCCACACGGGGCCCTTGTCGCCGCGCCGTTTGGAAAACTCGAGCCATCCCGAGGTGTAGTAGTAAGTGCCGGGCCGTTCCGCAAAGCAGCACTGGTAACGCTCCTTCGAGCCGAGAAAAAAGGTGATGCAGTCATGCGCCCGCGGCACCACCAACGGCGTGTGTGCCGTCGTCAAGCCGGCGAGGATGCTGCTGCACAGCCCGTAGCCAAGGACGATGGCGTCATACTTCCCGGCAGGCACCGCCGCAATGCGCTTCTGCAGCTCCTCCCGCCCCGTGCCGGGCGTATCGTGGTAGCCCTGTGTCAGGAGTTCCAGATCGACCAGGTTGCTTGACCGCGCCGCAACATAATACAGCTCCCGCGCGGCAATTTCGCACGCAATCACTTTCAAAAACATGACGGGACATTACAACGTGCCAGCGCCAATTAACAGCCCCGCCTCACTTTCTCGGAGGCTCTTCTTCCTCGAGCAGGATCTTGCGCTGCAGGATGAATTCGAGTTGAGAGTTGAGTTGCTTTTCGTCGCCCGCGCCCACCACCGTCGCACCCAGCTTCTTGAGCGGCTCGAACTGCCTGGCATCCACGTCGAAAGCGACGAAGTGAATGCCCAGGCTAACCTGGCTCCGGGCGGCCTGCCGCTTCAAGTCAGGCATGACCGTCTCCGGTGGCGGCCCCACGGTATTCAGGCCGTCAGTGATGACGAGGACGTGCTTGCGCGAGAGGCGCGAGTTCAGAACACACTGGCCCGCGGCGCGAAGGGCGTTGCCCAAAGGCGTGCCGCCCTGGGGTGAGGCAAAGCCCCGGGCCCAGTCTTGAAGCGCGCCGGCGTCGA
>Ga0187853_10001991_pt1 | contig 17639 bp, 13 predicted proteins | sample June2016WEW_6_10_2_FD_132417 | JGI IMG/M metagenome (GOLD analysis project Ga0187853, IMG submission 132417) | Peatland microbial communities from SPRUCE experiment site at the Marcell Experimental Forest, Minnesota, USA - June2016WEW_6_100 | ecosystem: Environmental > Terrestrial > Soil >... | reverse complement strand
GTCGTGATGGTGAAGCACGCGGGGTGCGTACCGCAATGCGCCATCGCCTTTGAGAAGCTGTGGCGAGAGGCGGGTGCGCCCGCGGGCGCCTACACCAACCTGCTGATCTCGCACGACCAGGTGAACCGCGTGATCGACGATCCCCGCATCGAGGGAGTGGCGTTGACCGGTAGCGTGGAAGCCGGAAAAAGTGTTGCCGGGAGAGCGGGACAAAACCTCAAGAAGTCCACGATGGAGCTTGGCGGCAGCGACGCCTTCATCGTGCTCAAGGACGCCGACCTCGACAAGACGGTCAAATGGGCGGTCTGGGCCAAGATGAACAACACGGGCCAGTGCTGCGTCGCGGCAAAGCGTTTGATTGTCGTCGAAAAACTGGCCGACCGCTTTCTCAAAAAGTTTCAGTCCGCGCTGACGGCGCTCAAACCGGGAGACCCGATGAACAAGGCGACGACACTCGGACCCCTGTCCACGGAAGCGGCGCTGGTAAAGCTGCTGGGCCAGGTCAAACGAGCCGTCGCCAAGGGCGCCACCGTGGTGATGGGCGGCAAACGCATTGATCGCCCCGGCTCATTCATGCAGCCGACGATTCTCACGAATATCAAACCCGCCAATCCCGCCTTCAGGGAGGAATTCTTCGGGCCGGTCGCGCTTTTCTTCCGCGTCAAGAACGAGGATGAGGCCGTGGCGCTCGCCAATGACTCGGATTTCGGATTGGGAGGCTCGGTTTTCACCAAGGATGTTGCGCGCGGCAAACGCGTGGCGAGCCGCGTTGACACGGGCATGGTGTTCGTCAATCACCCGACCTGGACGACTGCGGACTTGCCGTTCGGCGGCATCAAGAACTCCGGCTACGGACGCGAGCTTTCCAGCATGGGCATCCAGGAGTTCGTGAACAAAAAGCTGGTGCGCGTCGCTTCGATTGACGCGCCGGCATAGCCGTCGCTATGCATGTCAACGTCGCCGTTCTGAAGGAAACACAGCCGCACGAACGGTAATTATTAACCCATGAAAACAAATCCACTGAAGGAAGGGGCCATGACCGAGAATTCCGCCGGCCTTGGCGTGGTGACCCGGGAGATGGGGTGAACACCCCATAGCGCCCGCAAGGCTTCCCCGCCTATTGTCCTGTCATGAGGAAAAGACGGCTCTTTTCAAATGCGAAGCCAGTCAGCGCCGACTGCGGGCTTCAACCAACGCAACCCACGCTGCAAACTAAACAGGAAAGGTAAACACCATGAATGGAACAAACACCATGAATCAAATCATTGAGCAGCTCAAAGAAGCAGTCACTCAATTCAGCCCCAATCTGTTGGGCGCCTTGCTGGTGCTGGTGGTCGGCTGGATCATTGCCCTCCTCGCCGCCGCGCTTACGAGGCGGCTGTTGCGCCGCACTCAGTTCGACAACAAGTTGGCGCAATGGGTGGCCGGCAAGGAAGCCCCGCCCAATCTTCCGGTCGAGCCGTGGGCCGGCAGGGTCGTATTCTACGTCATCATGTTGCTGGTGCTCGTGGCGTTCTTTCACGCCCTGAAACTGCCAGTCCTTTCGGATCCGCTGAACCTCATCGTCACCAGCATCACCGCCTACCTGCCGCGCGTTCTGGCTGCGGGCCTGCTGGTGCTCGCGGCCTGGGTGGTCGCCAACGTGTTCAAGCGCGTGATTGCGGGGGCCGCGCACGGATTCAAGCTGGACGAAAAGGTGGGCGATGCCGTCGGCGGTGAAGAAAAGGTGAAGACCTCGGTGAGCCAGACGCTTTCCGAGGCGGTCTATTGGCTGACCTTCCTGCTCTTCCTGCCGGCAATCCTGGGAACACTCGATATCAAGCCCCTGCTCGACCCCATCATGGTGATGTTTAACAAGTTCTTCGCGTATCTGCCGCAGATCATCGGTGCGGGCGCGATCCTCCTGGTCGGCTGGCTGGTGGCGCGCATCGTGCAACGCCTCGTGGCCAGCCTGCTCGCCTCGGCGGGAACAGACACGGCGAGCGAGAAATGGGGGCTGGCGAAGAGCCTGGGCAAACTCAAGCTCTCGGGCTTGATCGCTCTGGTGGTTTATTACCTGATGCTTTTGCCGGTTGTAATTTCCGCACTGAACGCGCTCCAGTTGGACGCCATCACCGGGCCCGCCAGCGCAATGCTCGCGAAGATCACCAATATGGTGCCGTCCATCTTTGGCGCCGTGCTGGTGGTGGGCATTGCCTGGGTCGTGGGCCGCCTGCTGGCCGGGATCGTGAGCAACGTGCTGGCCGGGGTCGGATTCAACAACGTGCTGGTCAGGCTGGGTCTGTCCAAACAAGGCCGGGAAGGCGAACACTCTCCGTCGGCGCTGGCCGGCAAACTCGTTCTCATTGTCGTGCTCTTGTTCGCCAGCATTGAAGCCGCAAATCTGTTGGGCTTCTCCATGTTGGCTGGATTAACCAAAGACTTTGTCGTCTGGGGCGGGCACATCCTGCTCGGGCTGGCCATCTTTGGCCTCGGATTGCTGTTGGCCAACTGGGTGGCCGGCGTGGTGCGAGCCAGCGATTCTCCGCAGGCGCCGCTGCTGTCCCTGGCCGCGCGGGTCGCGATCCTCTTGCTGGCCGGCGCGATGGCGCTGCGGCAGATGGAGCTGGCCAACGACATCGTCAACCTCGCGTTCGGACTGGCCATCGGGGCCGTGGCGGTCGCGGTGGCTCTGGCCTTCGGCCTGGGTGGCCGCGATACTGCGGCGCGCTTGCTCGACGACTGGCACAAGAAGATGGCCAAACACGACAAAGAAAGCGCGTAGCGACGCGAATTAGGCGACCGGCGATGGGCAAACTTCGGCAAGCTTGCGAAGCCAAGCCACGCCCTCCCGAGTCAAGCGAACCTGGGGCCAACGGCGATTTACGCCCTGGCTCCTTTTTTACCACTTTGGGAATCGTCAGCGGCCGTGTGGGATTAACCCGAATTCCGAAGTCGAAGTCGAGTGCGGCGCAGTCGCACAGGGAGCGCACGCCGCTGGCGTGCAGTTTTCGGCGGCTCGCCGAAAATCTCGTCCCACAAACTTTTTCGCGCCAATATCGGACAAAGAATGTGAGACGAAGGTTTGGGCGAGCCGCCCAAACCGGCACGCGGGCCGCGTGCGCTACCATTCCTATTTCGGAGTTCGGGATTAAACATCGTCTGGCGACTCTCCGCCGTCTCTCCTTTACTCCGAGAAACTTCCGGCGGGGAAACACCCCATACCACTTTCGCAAGACGTGCCGGGTGCTGGGGCTTTGACTCGCCCCGTGGGGTAATGCCACTCACGCCCACATCCGCATGGCCCGTCTCTACCCCACGAGGCGAGTGAACTGCCATATGGGGTGAACACCCCATAGCAAACGGCCAGGCCGGCGCGTATCATGCCACCTAAACAAATGGAAAACCGGGAATGCCAGGCACGAACGGCGTTGCCTCAACGATGATGAGCGAACATCAAAAACATACGGAGTTTTTGCGGTATTGTCTTCGCTACGGCGAAAGCACTGAGCACCAGGCACTGGAGGAAAAGATCACTCAGATTCAGCGCGACCAGCGCTGTGTGCAACGCGCGATGTGGCTGATGGCCATCTTGACTGCGCTCGCTGTGGCTGGCCTTGGCTATCCGGCGATTTTGGTGGAGAACTTTTCCTACAACACGCCGCAATTCATTGTGAACCTTATTTGCGCGCTGGGGCTGGCATCGCTGATTTGTCTGCTGGTTTTTGTGGGCCTCGGGATGGCTTATCGCAAGAAGCTGGACCAACGGCGGGAGGAATGTCGTCAGTTGGTCACGAGGCTGTTGGAGTCTCGCCTGGGCAAGCCGGTCACCACGCCCATGCGAGACAGGCGAGACAATCGTGTCGGCGAGGGAGATGGCAGGACCGTCCGTGTTGCCAACGAGACAATGGTTCTCCAGTAAGGATTGAATCAGCCGCACGGGCTGAACTCCGGTTCGCGTGCCACAGCCACAACGTCACAGGGCTGTTTCATTTTTCAAATCTTCCGCCACCAGAGGTCGAGGCCGACAAATTCGGAGGGCCAAGCTCTGCGCGCCCCAAATCAGCCTTCCTTGCCGCGTCGAAATGATAATGAAGGCGGGAGCCTTCAGCCTTTAGCCTTTCTTTGGCCAGCGCGGCATTGACGCCGCCGCCGCTCCGGCGCACACTCGCTTCCACCATGCCAGCCGGGTTCCGCCTTCATCCGCTTGCATCTGATTCCAGCGCGACGAGTCAGATTTCGGCGCGACAAGTTGATGCAGCCAGCCGCGTGACGGAGTTTTACGCGGCCTTTGCACGGGTGAAACAGCTTGTGGCGGATTTTCGGGCCAACGAGAAATTCTACCGTTCCCCGGCCTATCAGGAACAGGAGGCGCGCCGCGACTTCATTGACAAATTCTGGCTTGCCCTCGGCTGGGACGTGAACCACGAGACCCAAAAGAACCCCTTCGAGCAGGAAGTCAAGGTCGAGCGAGGTCTCTCCCTCTCCGCCTCGACCGGGGAGAGGGACGGGGTGAGGTGTCGAAGCTCCCAGCGGCGGGCCGACTACGCCTTTTACCTCGCGCCGAATTTCGACAACGTAAAATTCTACGTTGAGGCCAAGAAACCCCATGGCGACATCGCCACGGCGGACAATTATTTCCAGACCATCCGCTACGGTTGGAGCGGCAAAACCAAAATTGCGGTTTTGCATGACTTCGAGCAATTCGAGATCGCGGACTGCCGCTTTGAACCGAAGATTGAGACGGTTCTTTCCAGGAACATACGCAAGTTCCATTTCCACGATTACGAAGACGAGGAAAAATTTGCCGAAATCTATTGGTTGTTTTCGCGCGAAGCAGTTGCCAATGGCTCTCTCGAGAAATTTGCGGCCACGCTTCCGAAGAAACGGGCAAAAGATGTTCAGCCCGGCGACATAGATGAAAGATTTCTCAAAGCGCTGGACGAATTCCGCGACGAACTTGCCCGCGCCTTCAAAAACCGGAACGCCAATCTCGACGGCGAAACACTTACCGAAATCACCCAACGTACGCTGGATCGCCTCGTTTTCCTGCGCTTCCTTGAAGACAAACACATCGAACCGCAGAACCACATCGCCTATTTCGGCGACAAGGGCACCGCCTGGCAGGATTTCATCGCCGAATCCCGCCGCCTCGACGGCATCTACAACGGCATCGTCTATAAAAAACACGAAATCCTCGACGCGCCCGGCTTCAAGCTGGATGACGACAGCTTCTCCGGCATCTGCGAACGCCTTTCCCATCTCAATTCGCCCTACGATTTCAACGCCATCCCGATCCACATCCTCGGCAGCATTTACGAACGCTTTCTTGGCAAGGTCATCGTCACCACCGACAAACGCGCCCGGCTGGAGGAAAAACCCGAGGTTCGCAAAGCCGGCGGCGTTTATTACACACCCGAATACATCGTCCGCTACATCGTCGAAAACACCGTCGGCAAACTGATTGCCGGCAAAACCCCCGCGCAAATTGCCGAAATGCGCTTTGCCGACATCGCCTGCGGCAGCGGCTCATTCCTGCTGGGCGTCTATGACCTGCTCATCCGCCACCACACCAAGTTTTACAACGACCACCCCGGCAAGGCGAAAAAGGGCGACGTGATGGAACGCGACGACGGCCTGCACCTGTCCCTGCAAAAGAAACGCGAAATTCTGCTGGCCAACATCTACGGCGTGGACATTGACCCGCAGGCCGTGGAAGTGGCGCAACTCTCGCTCTACCTGAAACTGTTGCAGGACGAAACGCCCGGTTCCGCCCGCAACTACCAGTTGGAATTTCATGAAACGCTGCTTCCCACGCTCAACAAAAACATCGTCTGCGGCAACTCGCTCATCGGCGCTGACATTTTGACCGGCCAGCTCTTCGCATCGGATGAGGAAAAGAAACTCAATCCGATGGATTTTGAGCAACGCTTCCCGCACATCTTCAAGACCGGTGGTGGCGGGGTATTGCGCGAAACGGCAACACCGCTGGATTTCAATCTGCCCGGCGTGCCGTTGCACGGCGCATTCAGCTACAAGAAAAAGAAAATGCCCAAGGTCGCGCCGCCCGCCATGCTGGAATCCGAAGGCGGCTTCGATGCGATTGTCGGCAATCCGCCGTATGTTCGCCCGCATAATCTCGACGATACCGTGAAAAAATATTTCTGGCAGCACTACCGCACCTTCACGCACAAGTCAGATTTGTATTGCTGCTTCATGGAAAACGCCACGCGATTGCTCAAGCCCGGCGGGCTGTTCAGCTATATTGTTTCCCACGGCTGGTTAAGATTGAATAGTTTCCAGGAGCTTCGACGTTTCATTTTGCAAAACTACCGCATCCTTCAATTGGTCGAGTTCCCCTACAATGTCTTTGCCGACGCGCAGGTTGCGACCGGCATTTTTGTTTTCGAGAAATCCACGAAAGACAAAAACGCCCAAATCCAGGTGCGCCAGGCAACGCCAGTCGGAAACGATGCCGCCTTTGAAGTCGTTCGCGAAATACCGCAAAAGACATTTCAGGAAACCTTTCAGAACGTCTTTGACACCAGTATTTCGCCGGAGACCGAAGCGATCAAAGAAAAGATGCGGGGCGGAATCTTGATTGGCTCAAAGTTTGAAATCTGCTTCGGTTTGAAAACCGGGGACGATGAAAAGTTTTTGCACTACACGAAGAGATTGCATCCTGACGACAAGCGTTTGCTTCGCGGGGATGACGTGAAACGATACGAGTCAAAATACAAGGGCGAGTATGTCTGGTATGTGCCAAAGAAAATGCGGGAACACCGTCAGACCGCTCGTCCCGGAGAACCGCGCCGCTTCGAACAGCCGAAAGTGCTGGTCAAGGACACCTCGGCTGATTTCGCCTGCACTTACGACCCAGATTCGTTTTATGTGAAGGATGTTCTGATTGTCATTCCCAAACCGGATGCCGCGAATAATTGCGATCTCCGGTTCGTTGCCGGTGTCATCAACTCCAAAGCGCTCCGTTTCTATTACCGAACCACATTTCAAACCCTTCACGTCCAAAACGAGGAGCTGGCAAGCCTTCCAATTCCGAGAATCAATTTGGAAGACCCGCCGGACAAAGCGCGGCACGACCGGATGGTTGAACTGGTCGAGCAGATGCTGGCGGCCAAAAAGCAACTGGCCGGGGCGCAGAGCGACAAGGACAAGGATTTTTACACCAACCGCTGCGACGGCTTGGATCGCCAGATTGACGCCCTGGTCTATGACCTTTACGCCCTCAACCCCGCCGAAATCAAAATCGTGGAATCCGCCTCCGCCGGCGCTTCGGCGTGACAAGGGAGTGCGGCCAAATGAAATTCACGCAAACATTGGAATCCATGAAAACAGGCTTCCCGTTCTGTGCGGTCGGCATTTTCTTGAGCCTGATCTTTCTTTGTTCCTGCGCGACGGAGCAGTCCATTCATCGGTCTCTGCCGGCAGACGTGCCCATCAACAAGGACGCAGGGCGCGGCGGCTCGTTGATGGTGACGGTCCAGTTGGAAAACGGCCAGGAGCTGCCAATGATCTTGGACACCGGAGCAGGTTCCACTGTTCTTGATGAATCCCTGAAGTCAAAGCTGGGAAAGCCCCTCGGCACAGCGCCTATGCATAGCGTCTTCGGTATATCCACCAATAACTTTTATACGGCGCCAAAGCTCTATTTAGGAGACGCTCCGTTATTGATGACCGGCACGGCAATCGTAACTTGGGATGTTAAGAAGAGGCTGTCATCTCCCGCGCACCGTCCCGTCATGGGCATTCTCGGCATAGACGTTCTGGAGCACTACTGCATCCAATTGGATTTTGCCGCGGGCAAAATGCGCTTCCTTGACGACCAGCACGCCGACAAATCCACGTGGGGCCAGCCCTTTCCCATTGTGCCGGTGAACGATGATGACTCGCGGCCCGCCGTCGCGGAAAATCTGCTCGGTCGGCAAGGCCCGCATTCGCTTATTGACAGCGGTTGGCTCGGGGATGGAGCGCTGATGCCGAAGTATTTCCAGCTCTGGACCAACTCCGCGGTTGTGCCCACGAACGGGGAGGCGCGCTCGCCCGACGGCGTGTTTGGCGGAAAAAAGTATTTCTTTGTTAATTTGTCGGAGATGGATTGGCCGTCGGATGCCATCGGACTGAACTTTCTGGCGCGCCACCTGGTCACGTTCGATTTTCCCAATCACACCCTGTATCTCCAGCGCCAATCCATCGGCCCGCTGCCCAATCCGAAGTTGGCCGCGTTCAAGCCTATTCCTGACAAGGAACCGAAAGTCACCGCCCACTTGCGCGCCGTGATACAGGACTTGATTGACGGCACTGAACATGCCGATGACTACACCGCGTCGGCTTGGAAGAGGTTGCTGTCCAAACAAAGGGACATTCAAGCGCTTACAAAACGCGTCGGTGACATTGTCTCGCTGACCCCGGTGGAACGCAGCAGCGTGTTTGGCTGGCGGCGCAGCTACTGCTACCGGATGGAGTTCACCAACGCTACCCTTCTGGCGCACTTCGTCCTCAACGGACAAAACAAGCTGGCCTCCGGTAAGATGGAAGTTGTGGAATGGAAAGAACCGGTTGACTGAGGCACGGAATGAATTGGACAGCCTTTGTCCCAGGGCTCGAAATACAATTGTTCGCATGAAAGAAAAAATTTACGAGCCGGTCAGGGAATTTGAGCGGCAGACCAGTTATTGTCCACGTAGAACGTGGCAGGCCGCTGTATCTGGCCTGGCGCATCCTCGACGAGGCGCGCAATATCAACGTTCTCATAACAAACTGAACATGAAAAAAATCGCTGCTTTATTGGCTTTGCTATTTTCGGTTGCCGTCGGATTCAGCCAGGAACAACTGACGCCGGAAAGGTTTCGTGAGATTGTCGCCACACCGGGCGACAATGTGCCGTTGCAGCCCAAACTCGCCGCCGGCAGTCCGCTATGGACCAATGCCACGGTGAATGTGGTCCTGAAATATCAAACCGGGAAAGTTTTCACGGAAGAAATCACTCAAACCGCCAAAACCATTGGCGGCAAATACATCGTGTTCACCGGCCAATCGCAATTTTACCACCAGCCGATGAGCAGCATCCTGACGTTCGACGAAAAGGCGTCGGCGCTCAAGATTTATGGTCTTTATGGCGATGGTCATGGCGGCGACATCGTGACCGAGGGCCTCATTGTCTATGATTATGAGAAAAAAATTTACGCCGCGAGCGCGGCTTATGGCGAAGGATTCAAGGAAATCACTGTCGGTTCGTATTCCAAAACGGAAAGTTCGGACCGCACATTGGTTTATAAAGACGGTGTTTTATCCATGACTCGGGAGGTCAAGACCAGACCGGTCGTCGAAAAGAAGTGAGTCGTTTGACGCGAATCACGCCGATTAGTTGAGAGTTGAATGGGAAAACCGAATGAAACGAAAAATTTACGAACCGGTCAGGGAATTTGAACGGCAGACCAGTTATTGTCTACGTAGAACGTGGCAGGCCGCTGTATCTGGCCTGGCGCATCGTGGATGAGGCGCGTGATTATTTTCGGACAAGCTGGGTTCCCTCACCCGGCTCCGCCACCCTCTCCCATCAGATGGGCGAGGGACTGGCGGACAAACTCGCCCACCGCGCCGAGGTGGTGTTTGCCCATCAGCCCTCCTGGGCACGTAAAGCTTCCAACTTCGCCGAGGCTTCGATGGACAGGTCGCCACGTGACAAGCAGCCACAATTTCAGAGCCAGTGCGGACGCGAGGCCATCTTGGCCAGCATGAGACATTGGTTGGCCGGCAGTCTATCCTCCGTAGCAGCGCACTGCGAAGGACGGATGTTGGCCAAAGAAAACCCCGCTCTGTTCCGCGACCTGCCGGAAAGCTTCAAAGTCGGCCACCCGTTGCCGGCTCACTCAACATTGCAGAAAAGAGCACCTCTCCCCAGAGCGGAGAGGGAGAATCATCGTCAGCGGTTTGTCCACGGCTGCGAGTTGCTTCCGCGTTAGACCACATCAAACCAATTGAATCTGAGGTGGGTGGCCGGTTCGTTCCTCGATTCCTGCCAGTTTGATCAGTCCCGGCTGAACAAGGCCTCGAGCTGCGGTAGGGTTACACCCCATAGCGAAAAACCACCCGGCAACGTAGTTTCGCCAAATTAGCAGGCACAACAGCAAACCAAACACGCAACGAAAGTCACCATTATGAAAAATAAAACATTGGTCATCACCCTCCTTTCCATCGCCGCTTTTGCCGTGGGATGCAAGAAGGAGCAAACCACCTCTCAACAGATCGAGAATGTCAAAACCGAAACCAAACAAGCTGCGCAGGATATGAAGGATTTTACCTTCGCGCAAAAGGCTGAATTCGTTAAAACCATGCAGGGCCAGTTGGACGCTCTTAACAAGGATTTGGACGAACTCTCTGCCAAAATCGACAGCTCCAGCGACGCGGTCAAGGCCGAAGCCAAACCCAAACTCCAGGCATTGCGAGACCAGGCGGCCCAGTTGAACAAGCAGCTTGACGAGGCCAGGAACGCCACCGAGTCCACCTGGGACAGCGTCAAAACCGGCTTCCAGACGGCCTACGAAGCGACGAAGGACGGTTTCAACCAGGCGCGCCAGTGGGTGAGCGACAAAATCGCGCCTTGAAGTGAGAAGGACAATTTTATGAATAGAACCAAACGTTTGGGCGGCAAACTCGGCATCGTGCTGTGCGGTGCGCTCTTCGGTGCGCTGACAGGATACACAACCTACGGACAACCGTCGGTATCGGTCGGGGTGAGTGTGCCGCTGCCATCGGTGGAGATTCGCGCCGAAAGCGACTTTTATGAGCCGCTCACCCCGCTCGGAGAATGGGTCGTCGTCGGCTCCTACGGACGTTGCTGGAGACCAGCCCGAGTCGAAGCTGGTTGGCAACCCTACTGTAACGGCAACTGGCAGAGAACCGACGCCGGCTGGTATTGGGTCAGCGATGAGCCGTGGGCTTGGGCCACGTATCACTATGGTCGCTGGAATTTCACCGACCAATATGGCTGGTATTGGGTGCCGCAGACGCAATGGGCCCCGGCCTGGGTTTCCTGGCACGAAGGGGGCGGCTACATTGGCTGGGCGCCGTTATACCCGTCCGACGTGAGAGTCATCTCGCCACGAGCGTATGTCTTTGTCGAAGAACGGCATTTCATGGAGCCCGTTCGCCGTTCCACAGTGGTCGTCAATAGCACCACCATCATCAACAAGACCGTGATCAACAAAGGTCCGGCCACCGCGGCCATCGAAAAGGCAAGCGGGCGGAAGGTCCAGACGGTCGCGGTTCAGGAACTGCGCCACAAGGAGGAAGCCGCGGTCGTCGCGAAGCAACGGACGCCGGCAGCGACCAGTGAGAAAACGGTTGCGGCCCACCAGTTGCCGCAGGTTGAGAAACCAGCCGCCGCCACGCATGAGTCGGCAGCGCCCGCTCCGAAGAATAACGAAGCGCAGAGCGAGACACGCAAGTCCGTTCCCGCCGCTGTGGAATCCAAGCCTGAGGCCAGGCCTGAAGGTAATCATCCCCCGGCGATTAAGGAACCAACCCAGCCGCAGGCCGACAAACACATTGAAAAACAGGAAAAGTCTGTCCAGCCGTCGGACAAGAAAGAGCAGCAGCCGGCCAGGGAAAAACCGGCCGCAAACGAACAAAACGGACCGAACCCGGCAGACCAAAATCACGAGAACAAAGGCAAAGAATAGCTGCATGGAGGTTGGTAATCGGCCTCTTGCAGGAAACAAATAAACATCAAAAACGAAAAATTGAGCGGAGCAATTCATCAATGCAACCGACAATCGCAACCTAAACTGGCCATCGTCGGCATGGGCTGCAACACGGCCAACGGCTTCGGCAAGGACGTCTCAAACGCTGGCGAAGGAATTCAGAACGGTACGAAGCAATCACAGCGCGCCATGCCTCCGGAATTTATTAATGACTGGAATCTTTCGGCGGGTTTTGCCCAGGCGTGGTTTGTGGATTCTGGCCGGAAGCGCCCTTTTGACTTTGCGCCGGGTGGCGGGCTGCTTGCTCCTCGGTTATCGGCGTGATCTCCATGCTGGGCAGTGAAAGAAAATCGGCGGCCTCCAGATAGGCGGCCTTGTCTTCAATGTTCTCCGTGCTGTCGGCGGCGGCTTTCAGGGACGGTATGGCATCCGCGCTGCCGAACTGTTTGGTGGCTTCAATCGCGGCCTCACGGATCTCTTTATCCGGGCTGGTCAGGTCGGCCACAATGTGGTTCAGGGATTCGGCGTCGTCATTCATGGACCAATCCTGCAGGCGGTCAATCTCATCCGCGCGTTCTTTAGCCGAAAGCACCACATTGGTGATAGCCGGCACCGTGGCTGGCACGCCGGCGGCCGTTGACGGTTGCGCAGCATTCGCCACAATATTTGAAACCGCCGGAGGAGCAGCTGGCGCGACTTCCAGGCTGGCAGGAGGAACGGGCGTGTTTCCCAACTGCCGTTTCAAAAGCAGGGCCGCACCCAGAACCAGGAATGTCAGCAGGCCCAGCGTGATGATAAATTTTGGTCTCAAACTTGTTTGTCAAACTAAATAATTATGCCCGACAGTCAACTCAATTTGAGAATATTTGCTGCATCCCGCTTGGCCCGTGACCGGACTCATCTTTTCGAAATTTACCGCCAGCCGGATCAGTTTTTCGGGAAGCGCCATCTATAACGCAGGGTAGGGTTATACCCCATAGCGAAAAACCGCCCGGCAACGTAACATTTGCCAAATTAGCAGCCGAACGTTGAACAGTTTACAAAACAAAAAACACAATATGAAAACAACTAAAGTCCTAGCGTGTTCCTTGGCTGTCGGCGCGATGATTTTTGCCGCCGGCAAAGCCTCTGCGGATGTGATCCAGAAATTAAATATCAGTGGCACTGCCACTTATAGGGTCGAGGTTGGAACCAACATCAACGGATATTTCTATGGTGCAACCAACGGAAGTACCGTTACCTATAAAATCAAGAGGGTGTCGTTTAATGACAAGAAAATCATCGCCGCCTTGAATGCTTCGGGGGCGTTCACAAATAAAGCCGGCGCGAAGTTAACGATCCCGAGCGGATCATACCTTGCTATTGATAACGACACCAACGGCAACTCTTATATTATCGCTACTAACAAGGCTGATAATCTAATCATCAATCTGACCACGAATGGTTTCGCCAATATGTGGTATGGTGATGTGGATATTACATCAGGAAAACTAAATACCTCTACCAGGCAATACAGCGCGAGTGATCTTGGCTTGGGAGGTATTGAGATTAATAATCAGGCAGGCACCAGCTTTAAGATTTGTGGTTTGATGAAGAGCAGTGAGAGTGGTTCCAAACTCAACGCTACTACTCACCTTCAAACAGTGACTCGGTCGGACAGCATTAACGGCTCGGGTGAGGGAACATACGCTGTCACTGCTGCTGATATCGAGGATACCATTGTGCAGGGCAAAGCGACCGCCAGCGGCAAAGGCGTCCTGATCCCCACTCCACCCACCGTCAGTTCCACCATCCCTACGAATGCTGCCACGGGTGTTCCGATCAACAGTCAACTCGCTGTCACCTTCAGTGAGGCGATGAACCCTGCTACGATCAACAACACAACCTTTATCTTGAAGCAAGGGACCACTCCGGTTACCGGCACGGTGAGCTATGTGAACGGCACGGCGATTTTTACGCCAGCAACCGCTCTCACTCCCAATACCCTCTATACGGCCACGATTACCACCGGGGCAAAGACCACCGAGGCAACGGACCTGGACGACAATGCACTGGCAGCTAACTTTGTCTGGAGCTTCAGGACGAGCGCGTCAACCGACGCCACCAGACCCACCGTCAGTTCCACCATCCCTGCGGATAATGACACGGGTGTGCCGATCAACAGTCAACTCGCTGCCACCTTCAGTAAGGCGATGAACCCTGCTACGATCACCGACACAACCTTTACCTTGCAGCAAGGGATCACTCCGGTTCCCGGCACGGTAAACTATGTGAGCGGCACGGCGACTTTTGCGCCCGCAACCAATCTCACGATCAATACCTTCTATACGGCCACGATTACCACCGGGGCAACGGACCTGACCGGCAATGCACTGGCAACCAAGTTTGTCTGGAGCTTCACGACGGGCGCGTCAACCGACACCACTGCACCCACCGTGAGTTCCACCATCCCGACGGATATTGCCACGGGTGTGCCGATCAACCAGACAGTCAACGCCACCTTCAGTAAGGCGATGGACCCTGCAACAATCACCACGGCAAACTTCACGGTGACCGGACCTGGCGCAACTACGGTAATAGGAACAGTCGCCTATGTTGGAGCAAGCCAGATTGCAACCTTTACACCAGCGAGCAATCTTGAACCCAACACCACGTATACGAACACGATTACAACCGGGGTCAAGGACCTGGCCGGTAATGCACTGGTAAGTGACTTTGTCTGGAGCTTCACGACAGGAACGGGGGCCGACACAAACCTGATGTCAATCAATCTTGGAAGCGCCTCCACCTTCGCAATTATGGCGACCGCCGCGATCAGTGGCGGTGGCGACCAGATCAATGGAGACGTCGGGTTGCATCCAGGTACTTCACAGGGAATCCCGCCGTCAGAAATCAACGGGGTGATCCACGTGAATGATCAGGCCATAATTGATGCTCAAGCCGCCTTGTTGGCCGCGTATAACGACGCCGTGAGTCGATCAGTCAACGCTCAAACGTTGCAAGGGAATCTGGGCGGGCTGACCATAACCCCTGGCCTCTATGTGAACTCGAGCTCGGTTGAAATATCAGGAACGGGAGCAAATGCGATTTTAACTCTCGACGCCCAGGGTGACGCGAATGCGGTGTTCATCTTCAAGATGGCGTCCACGCTCACCATGGGTACCGGTACCAGTATTGTCCTGAGCGGCGGCGCCCAGGCGAAAAACGTCTACTGGCAGGTCGGCAGTTCAGCGACTCTTGGTACGACCAGCATCTTCGAGGGAAACATACTGGCCGCTGTTAGCATCACGGTGAATACCGGCGCCGCGGTGGAAGGCTGTTTATTTGCCGGGTCGGGCGGCGGCGCGGGCGCGGTGACTGTACAGTCCAGCACCATTACAGTGCCTGCCCAGTAGGGCATGAGGTATTTCAAGTGGAAAATATCTGATCGACGAAAGGAAGTAATTGCATATGGCAAAGAAAAGCAGAGGCGGTCGAATGACTGCCGCTAAAAGACGGGCCGCCAACGGACCTGGTGGGAAAGGGATGGTTAAAAACCGTCCTGCAGGTCGAAGAATCATGAGCACTTGAGAGCAAATCCAAGCACTCCTTCCCTCAAGCGCGCTTGCAGTTTAACAAAAAGAGCGCGCTTGGGGTGGTGAACACGATCTGGAGAAGCAATCGGTAAATATCGGTAAACGAACAAAACATCAAAAACGAAAGAGAACGTCATGAAAAAGACATCTGTAAACACGGGCAAAACCTTGAAAGTGTTGGGATTGGTCATCGGCCTCGGTGCGCTGCCATTGCTCCTGGGCGTGACCGGCTGCACCACCGGCAGCCGCTACGAGCAAAGTACGGGCGAACGAATTGACGACCATGGCACTTCTTCCCGCGTCAAGGCAGCGCTGGCAGACGACTCGCAATATAAATACGACGGAGTAAATGTGGAAACGTTCAAGGGTGTGGTCCAGTTGAGCGGCTTTGTCAACACGAGGGACCAGAAAAACCGGGCCGGAGATCTCGCCAGGAAAGTCAAGGGCGTGACTGACGTCGAAAACAACATCACCGTCAAAGAGTGATCGAATTGAGAATGGCGCATTCGCAACACGCCGACAGTGGAATCCCCACTGTCGGCACGTTGACCGCGAGTAGAAACGAAACGGAATGAACTGCCCCAAGAGGTTCGCCAGTTACTCAATTGCGAGTTGGGAAAAAATGCTTTTCGTGATCTCGCGGCAATGATCAAGGTGCTTTTCGGACGGATCCGGTTGGCGGAAACCAGGCGGCGCGAATGGCGCGTCTGAATCAAAATGGTTTCGGTAGGGTAACACCCCATAGCGCATGCGCAGCTTCTTGAATTACTGTCAACTGATCAGGCAACCAAACCGGCAACCAAACACGCCTGCCTAATATAAAATAAAGGAAATACATGAAAACCAAACTCACCCTGCTCGCCATCAGCAGTTCACTGGTGCTGGCCGCGCCAGCATTGCTGGCGCAAGATACCAACACCAACACCCTCCCCCTCACCCAAACCGTGAAATACCAAAAAGCGTTTGATAATGACCGGTCTTTGGGCGAACGATCCCTCCTTCCACCCGGTCTCAAGGAGAAGATGAAGCTCACCGACGAGCAGAGAGGCGAACTGAAGCCAATCGAGGACGACTTCGCCAACACCTGCCAGCAATACCAGATAGCCAACCAACCCCGGATTGACGCCGCCGAGGAGGCGAATCGCCAAGCGCGCGAATCGAAGGACACGGCAAAAATTGAGGCAGCGCGCAAACAGTTGCAACAGGTCTGGGCCGGTCTCCGGCCATACAGAGAGACAGCCGTCAAGCAAGTCGAGCCTTTGCTGACGCCGGATCAGCTCAAGGTTTTGGAGGATCCGAAGAACCAATGGCGCGAAAATCATGCTGCTGAAGCAAATGATCCGTCTGCGCATTGAATCATCCCGACAGTGATTTTATTGGACGGCGATGGCTACAAACCGGCGGCGAAACAATGGCTCAAAGCCCAAGTGAATCGTAACGGCGCGCTGATTGCCGTCTGGGATATGAAAGAATTTCAGACACAAGCAAACAACGGATTTTTTAGGCTAACCTTGTCTATGAATCCCAAACCGTTTTTCTGAATCACAGTGTCGCCATGCCTTTAGAAACATTTCAGGCGAGCCGGTTGACGCACGGCAATTTTCTTTTCCCCACGGTTATCGAGGTGACGGACAAGGCGGTCATCCGGCATAAACGGTCGTGGTTTAGCCGCGACGAGATCAGCATCAGCATCACGAAGGTTGCGTCCGTTCACATCAAGACGGGAATCATTTGGGCGGACATTTTGATTGAATCGTCCGGCGGCAGCGACCCGTTGGCAAGCCACGGCCACAGGAAGGCAGATGCGCGCCGCATCCGTGAGCTGGTCGAAACCGCGCAGGGAGGGTTGACCGGCAGGATGGAGCAGGAGAGCAAGTCATGAAGGCGTGTGGCATGGCCGAGGCAACGATGGCGGGTTCACTTGTTGCGCGGGCGGATGACGACACGGTCACAATGCCGGAACTGTTTTGCAAGCGCACAATCCAGCCAATGTAGGGAAGCGACCCGTTCCTGCAACTCGTAATGCCGCGGGTGCCGGGCACGGCGGTTTCCACGTTTTGACTGACGATTGTTTTTATCCTTGTCGCCTTCGCGAGCGGTTCCTTGTTCGCGGCCTGGATGGGGAAAGGCAGTCGTGATTTGCTAAATCAGTCTTCGCCGAACACCTCCCCAAATGCACGGCAGGGTAACACCCCATAGCGAAGGACCAGCCCGCAGCGTAGCTTGCTTCTCGTCGTTACAATCAAAACCAAAATGTAAAAAGACAGAAAGACAAACATAATGAAAATGAAATCAACCTACCCGCTCGCAATCATCATGGCTGCGGGCGCCATATTAGTCACCAGCGCACCTCTGCGCGCCTCCG